>Ga0163111_10001561_pt1 | contig 14224 bp, 15 predicted proteins | sample CRUFie1St18metaG_FD_109645 | JGI IMG/M metagenome (GOLD analysis project Ga0163111, IMG submission 109645) | Marine microbial communities from the Costa Rica Dome - CRUD Field 142mm St18 metaG | ecosystem: Environmental > Aquatic > Marine > Oceanic > Photic zone | place: Costa Rica: the Eastern...
ACTTGTATAAGAAAGTCCTTTTTATCTAATTCACTTTCTTCAACAGAAAGTTTTCTAGCTACAGATTCCTTCAAACTTATCCTTTGAAAGGATTCAGAAAAATCATAGCTAAATCCATTTGTTTCCAATTTTGTTGAGCCAAGTGCTCTCTCAGAGATGAATGAGATTAATTGCTCAATAAAAGACATTTGATCATTGAAATCAGCATATGCAGTATAGTATTCCAGCATGGTAAATTCAGGGTTGTGCTTTGTAGACAGTCCTTCATTTCTAAAATTTCTATTTATCTCAAAGACTTTTTCGATACCCCCTACGACAAGTCTTTTAAGGTATAACTCTGGTGCTATCCTCAAATAAAGATCCATATCTAGAGCATTATGATGCGTTGTAAAGGGCTTAGCAGCAGCACCTCCTAGGACAGAATGCATCATAGGTGTTTCCACCTCTTGATAATCTTTCATGACAAAAAACTCTCTAATTGAGCTAATAATCTGGCTCCTTTTCTTGAAAACTTCAAGACTTTCTGGATTAGTAATAAGGTCAAGATACCTTTTTCTATATCTTTGCTCTGTGTCGACTAGTCCGGAATGTTTTTCTGGCAAAGGCCTAAGAGATTTAGTGAGCATTTCTATATTTGAAGCATTAACAGTCAACTCTCCTGTATTTGTTATGAAGAGTTTTCCTCTTATTCCAACGATATCTCCAAGATCCCAAGTCTTGAATTCTTCATATTGGTCTTCAGGAAGATCATTAGACCTTATGTAGGCTTGAATCTGTCCCTTCATATCCTGGATTGTTATAAAACTAGCTTTTCCCATAATTCTTTGGAGCATAATCCTTCCAGCAACTGATACTTCAATCGATTTTTCTTCCATTTCTTGTTTTGAAAAGCTGGAATATTTTATTTTTAAATCGCTTGATAATGAGTCTCTTCTGAAAGTATTTGGATAAGCTATCCCTTTTTTTCTGAGTTCTTCAAGCTTTTCTCTTCTTAGTCTAAGAAGTTCATTTTCTGATAAATTTTCTGTCATAGTAGATACTTTAACTAAATGTTTTCCTTTAAGCTCGCCTCAATGAAACTATCTATAGCTCCATCTAATACTGCTGAGCAGTTTGTTGTTTCAACTCCAGTCCTTAGATCTTTTATTCTTGAAGAATCCAGGACATATGATCTAATCTGACTGCCCCAACCAATATCGGCTTTCGAGTCCTCTAAGGATTTCTTTTCTTCATTGAGCTTATTCACTTCGATTTCATAAAGTTTTGCCCTCAACTGTGCCATTGCTTTGTCTTTATTTTGATGTTGTGATCGTTGAGATTGACATTGCGATACAACTCCTGATGGTTCATGAGTTATTCTTATCGCTGAATCCGTTTTGTTTACATGTTGTCCCCCGGCTCCACTTGCTCGATAAGTATCAATCCTTAAATCAGCAGGATTAATTTCAATTTCAACAGTCTCGTCAACTTCGGGTGATATAAAAATTGAGGCAAAGGATGTGTGTCTCCTACTCCCAGAATCGAAAGGGGATTTTCTGACCAGCCTATGAACACCTGTTTCTGTTCTTAGCCACCCATAAGCATAATCTCCGTTGAATTTAATTGCGGCACTTTTTATACCTGCAACTTCCCCATGAGATACCTCGATCACTTCAGTTTCAAACCCTTTTGATTCACCCCATTTCAGATACATTCTCATTAACATTTCTGCCCAGTCCTGAGCTTCGGTTCCTCCTGAGCCAGACTGTATATCTAAGTACGCATTGTTTGGATCCATCTTATTTGAAAACATTCTGACAAATTCCAAATCTTGCAATGCTCTTTCATTTTTTTTTATTTCTTCAGAGATTTCATCTAAAGCACTGGAATCTTCTTCTTCAATAGCGATCTCTGCTAATTCCACAGAATCTTTAATAGAATTTTCAAGGTCTTGAAATTTTTTTAGCTCCTTTTCCAAATAGACCTTATTTTTATTCAGTTCTTGAGCCTTTTGAGGATCGTCCCAAATTGCTGAATCACTCAAATCACGAATTAGATCCTGAAGCTTTTGTTGTTTATTTCCAACGTCAAAGATACCCCCTTAGATCCTCGATTCTTTTTGAATGATCTTTTAATTCTTCATTAAGGGAAGTTACTTCTAGCATTATCTACGTGGCTTTTGACAGAATAAACTCTTTAATATGATTATAGTCGTCTTGGAGAAGATTAAAAACTTCTCTATTCCCAAAAGCTTTTTTTACTTTATCAGGCAATTCAAATTCGTCTTTTAGGAAAGCTTTATTTAACGCCTCAATAAATTTTGCTGGGTGGGCTGTTCCCATTGTAATTACAGGCTCGCTTGATTTGACCAAGGCATTACTTGCTCTCACTCCAGTTGCAGTATGTGGATCAAGCAGATAATCTGATTCTCTTTGTGTTTTAACTATTTGATTCAGAATTTCTTCATCACTAGAGCTGAAACTTTCAAAAAAATCAGCGACTATTTTTCGTTTGTTGACTGGTATATCAATGCTAATTTTTGGAAAAAGGCTCATATTCTTGGCAAGGATAGAGGCATCATTATCATATAAATTATAGAGCAGCCTCTCAAAATTACTTGCCACAGAAATATCCATGCTTGGCGCTAATGTTTGGACAACATTAGACTTTGAATAATTATTAGTTTTGAAAGTTTTATGGAGAACGTCATTTCTATTAGTAGCAATTAGAAGTTTTCTAATTGGTAAACCCATTTCTTTAGCAGTCCAGCCTGCATAAGCGTGACCAAAATTTCCTGAAGGAATTGAAAATATTAAGTCTTTCTGGAGGTGAATTAATTTCAAATAACACCAAAAGAAATAAACCGATTGGGTCATACATCGAGCCCAATTGATAGAATTTGCTGCAATGAATCTTACTTTAGAATTATCAAAATCTTCATCAAGGAACATTTTCTTAACTGCATTTTGGCAACCATCAAAATCACTTTCTATCGCCAGAGGAAATACATTTTTTGAACCCGTCGTAGTCATCTGTTTCCTCTGGAATTCAGTCACTTTTCCATGAGGATAAAGTATGTAAACTTCCACATTTTCATGACGTGAACAGGCAGAAATAGCTGCAGCCCCTGTGTCTCCAGATGTTGCACCAAGAACAGCAATCTTCTCACCTCTCTCCTCAGCAAAATGATTAAGCAAGGATCCCAGGAGTTGCATGGCGATATCCTTGAACGCTAAAGTAGGCCCATGAAAGAGCTCTAAAATCCAATGATTTTTCTCTATTTCTTTTAGTTCAACTACATCGCTTGAATCGAAATCTTTATAGGCATCATTCAGTAGATCAGCAAAGACATCCTCTGCAATTTCTCCTCGAACGTATGGATAAAGTACATTATGAGCAACCTCTTCAAAACTAAGATTTGACCAACTCTTAATTTCATCAATTTTATACTTGGGAAAATGCTCAGGCATGTAAAGACCCCCATCAGGAGCTAGTCCTCCCAATAGAACTTCCGAGAAGGGTACCTCAGGACTTTCACCTCTGGTGCTTTTATAAAGCATTATGGATCCTATATTGTTTAACTGAGCTTGATGTCTCTTCACTAGACTCCAATTTATTCGTCATTTGAGTTACTTCTCTATCCGATAAAGGTCCAGATATTATGACCACAGGTACAAATGATTTATTGTTAGCTTTAGATTCGTTTTGAATGAGGGCTTCGATGCTAATTTTTTCTTCGGCAAATAATGCAGATACCTTGGCTATAGCTCCCGCTTCATTTTTGACATTGATATTAAAATATCTAGAAAATTTTTGATAACTTTTTGAGGAAAGTGTGTTTTTTTCACCCAAGCTACCATTTTCGTGCCACCCACCATTAGCAATATCAACAAGATCGGCGATCACTGCAGATGCGGTCGGCTTTGGGCCTGCTCCTGGCCCATAATAAACTGTGGAACCAAGGCCTTCACAATTAATCTCCAGGGCATTCATTTGCTTTCCTACTTGAGAGAGTAATTGATCATTAGGAACGAATGTTGGATAAGCACTAACATTTGCTTCATTTTCATCGATAGATCCATATGCTATGTGCTTTATCTTGTATCCAAGTTGTTCAGCATACTCAATGTCATCTGAAGTTATTGATTCAATACCACCGTAGGAGACAGCTTTAAAATCGTAAGGTGTGTTGAATGCGAGTGCAGAGAGTATTGAAGCTTTTTGCGCTGCATCTGTGCCATCGATATCCATCGTAGGATCAGATTCTGCTAGACCCAAATTCTGAGCTTCAAGTAAAGCGGCCTCAAAAGATGATTTATCCTCAGACATTTTAGAAAGGATAAAGTTAGTAGTGCCATTCAAAATTCCAGCAAACCATAGTACTTTATTTGCCACTAATCCTTCTCTTAATGCTTTTATTACAGGGGTTCCGCCCGCAACCGATGCTTCAAAGCCTATCTGGACTCCATATTGTTTGGCCATATTAAACAAATCATCACCATGGGTTGCTATCAACGCCTTATTCGCAGTTACTATATTCTTGCCATTCATCATGGCTGTCTCTACTAATTCTTTGGCTAATTGGCATCCCCCTATCAACTCAACAAAGACATCAATTTCATCATTATGAGCTACATCCATCAGATTTTTTGATACATTCAAGTCAAAAGGAACAGCTGATTTACCCTTTCTAGCTCCTACGCTGATTACATCAATTTTAACTCCTCCATTTCTTTCCAATATATCAGGTGAATTGACTAAGCTTTCAAGAACTGCGCCGCCGACGTTACCAACACCACATACGCCAATTTTTATTGATTTCATTATTTTACTGCCTGGATATTCGTTGTGTCGGAAAGGAATTTCTTTATATTTCTGATGGCTTGTCTTGATCTGTGCTCGTTCTCAATCAACGAAAATCTTACGTAACCTTCGCCGTAATTTCCAAAACCTACTCCAGGAGAAACGGCAACTTTCGCTTTAGCAAGTAATTGCTTACTAAATTCCAAGGAACCAAGATGCTTATGAGTTGAAGGAATCTTGGCCCAAACAAACATTGTTGCCTTAGGGCTCTCAACTTTCCAACCTGCATCATTGAGCCCTTTCACAAGAACATTTCTTCTGGATTGATACATTTCTCTTATGTGAGTTACGTGCTCATCACCATGATCTAGAGCTTTGATGGCAGCGACTTGTATAGGAGTAAATAGTCCATAATCAAAGTAGGACTTTATTCTGGAGAGGGCTGCTAATAACTCTCTATTTCCACAGCAAAAACCTACTCTCCATCCAGGCATATTGTAGCTTTTCGATAAAGTAAAAAATTCTACAGCTACATCCTTCGCTCCTCTAACCTGCAAAATGGAGGGAGCCTTATAATCATCAAAACAAAGATCTGCATATGCAAGATCTTGTATGACCCAAATCTTGTGTTGCTTAGCAAATTCTATGATTTTTTCGAAAAAAGTTATATCTACGCATTCTGTCGTAGGATTACTAGGAAAGTTTAAAACCAACATCTTAGGTTTTGGGAAGGAATTCGTCATAGCAGATTCTAGCTCTGCAAAAAAATCTATACCGTCACCGATAGGAACATGCCTTATGTCGGCTCCAGCGATAACAAAGCCGTAAGGGTGGATTGGATAAGAAGGATTTGGTACAAGAACTGCATCACCTTTGTCCAAGGTTGCTAGAGCAAGATGTCCTAGACCCTCCTTAGACCCCATTGTTACAACTGCTTCGGTTTCAGGATCAAGATTCACTGAAAACCTTCTTTCATACCAATCACAGATAGATTTTCTAAGTCTGAGTATACCTTTTGATTGCGAATATCTGTGAGTTGCTCCATCAAGAGAGGCTTCTCTTAACTTTTCAACTATTTCTTCAGGTGTGGATTGATCTGGATTTCCCATACCAAAATCAATAATGTCTTCTCCTTTTTTTCTCGCTGCAGCCTTTAAAGTTTGAATTTCATCAAATACGTAAGGAGGTAGCTGATTTATTCTGGGAAAATTACTATCCATGATTTGATTCTAGCTCTAACTTTCCAGAATATTAAGTAAATCCTGAGGCGGAAGATAGCCTGGAATCATTTTACCGTCATCTGTTATTATTGAAGGAGTACCCTGAACTCCCATGGCATTACCTAGCTTAAAATGTCTTTCAACCGGACTTTTAGAACAAAGCTGGGTTTGTATGTCTTTTCCTTGCTTTAGAAGTGTCAATGAATAATTTGGATCATTATCACACCAAGCTGAAGATATTTTTTTGAATGACTCTGATCCAACACCTGCTCTTGGATAAGCTAAATAATGAACCCTTATTCCAAGTTCGAGATATTCATCAATTTGATTATGAAATTGTCTGCAATATCCGCAGTCTACATCTGTGAAAACGTAAATGTTAAATTTCAAATCTTCGGGTTCAAAAATTATAAGTTCTTCTCTATCAAGTTGACTCATCGCGGCTTTCCGCTGATAGTCCCTTCTAGCCTCAGATTTATTAATAAGACCATCTCGTGTTATTGAATATATATCTCCTGAGATGAGGTAATTACCATCTGAGGTAACATAAAGCGGTTCAATACCTTTAAAATTTACCTCGTAGAATCCATTGATATCTACTTCTTCTATCGAGACTATTTCAACTTCTTCGGGCAGCATCTCTAGTAGTTTAGAAGTTATAATCTCTATATCCTTTTTTTCGGCTGAAATTCCGCCGCATGCCAAAACAGCAAGGGCTAGAGGGAAGAATAAATATTTAAACCTTTTTTGCATCGTTAACCTCGAGGATGATGCTCATTATGTAATTCTTTCATTCTATGTCTAGCTACTTCTGTATATATTTGCGTTGTAGAAAGGCTGGAGTGACCTAATAGTAGTTGTACAGTTCTTAAATCTGCACCATGATTTATCAAGTGTGTTGCAAAAGCATGTCTCAAAGTATGAGGAGATAAGTCTTTCTTAATCGAGGCTTTTACTGAGTAATCTTTTATTCTGTGCCAAAAAGCCTGTCTAGTCATGGGCTTACCTCTTTTGCTCAAAAAAAGTACTGAAATCTTGTTGTCCTTAATTAAATTCGGTCGACTTATATCAATATATTTTTGAATCCAATAAAGAGCCTGCTCTCCCATTGGAACTAATCTTTCTTTATTTCCTTTCCCAATAATTCTTATTATCCCTTGGCGAATATTTAAATTTAATAGGTCGAGACTAATCAACTCTGAGACCCTAAGACCACAGGCATAAATTAACTCAATCATTGCTCTGTCTCTTAATCCGATATCATCCTCTGTATCAGGAGAATCAATTAACTTTTCAACATCTTCTTCGGAGAGAGTTTTTGGAAGAGAATGGCCAAGTTTTGGGCTATCTACACGAGATGTGGGGTTTTGTTTAAGATTATACCTATTTGTTATATGTGAGTAGAAGGCTCTTAAGCTTGAAAGTGATCTAGCTGTAGATCTACTGCTGTATCCATCTTTTAATCTAGTACTTAGATAGTCTAAAAGATCACTCCTTTCAACATCCAAAAGAGATTTACCTCTATACCACTCTGAAAAAGAAGATAAATCATGTCTGTACGCAGATAAAGTATTTTTGCTTAGACCTTTTTCGAGCCAAAGCTCATCTATGAAGTTATCTATTAGATTTGTAGGTTCTTTGCTACTTGTGCTCATAATTAGAATGAGCAAGAAAGTTTTAGCTGAGCTTCTCTTTTATCCTAGCCGATCTACCCGTTCTTTCTCTAAGATAAAAAAGCTTCGCCTGCCTTACGTCCCCGCGTCTTTTAACTTTTATTGAACTTATTATTGGACTGTGGGTTTGAAAAGTCCTCTCAACACCAACTCCATTGGATATTTTTCTGACGATAAAAGATGACCCAAGACCTCTTTTTTTGATGGACAAAACCACGCCTTCAAAGGGCTGTAATCTTTCTCTAGTTCCCTCGACCACCCTGACATCGACTGAAACAGTATCCCCAGGTGAAAATTTGGGTAAATCGTCTCTAATTTGTGCAGATTCGACTTGTTGTATGTATTTGTTCTTATTCATTGGCCAAGATGCTTTAAAAAAGGCGCATTCTAGCAGATAAATTAACTTTTATTCATTTTTTATTTCTTCTAAAAGCTCTTTCTCTAGGATACTTAAGTCCTTTTTGTTCAATAATTCGGGTCTAAGAATAAGTGTTCTCCTTAGAGATTCTTTCAAATTCCACCTTTTGATATTTTGGTGATTTCCACTTGTTAAAATATTGGGCACATTTCCATATATGCTTTTCTCGGGCTTTGTATATTGTGGATGTTCCAGTAAGCCGTTACTAAATGAATCATTCAAAGAATCATGATTTCCGATGAATCCGTCCTGCAGTCTTGCAATAGTTTCCATCACCACAAGGGCCGGGAGCTCTCCACCATTTAAGATATAGTCTCCTATTGATATGACCTCATCAACGCAGGTATCTTCAACTCTTTTATCTATTCCCTCGTATCTTCCACATAAGAACGTAAGGTTTCCTTTATCTTTTAACTCTAAAGACTTTTTTTGATCAAATAACTCACCGTGAGGTGCCAGAAAAATTACATGTGTTTTATTTTTTTCTTTTATCTTACTGATAGTATCGATAATTGGTCTCGCTTTGAAAAGCATTCCGCTCCCTCCTCCATAAGGCTTATCATCTATCCTGCCATTTTTGTCTTCACTAAAGTCCCTTGGGTTAAAAATATCAATTTGAATGACATTTTCCTTTTCAGCTTTTGAAATTAAGCCATGATTCAAGTATTCTTGAATAAGTTCTGGGAATATAGTCACTACGTTAAACTTCATAATTAATATGTTTCGGGCCAATCAATTTTGACAATATTTTTGTCGAGATTTATGTCTTTTATCACATTCGGTTTCACATAAGGAATTAGCCTCTCTGTATCATCAATACTTGATTCAGTAGGCTTGATAATAAGAACCTCATTAGATTTTGTACCTAAAATGCCATCGATCTTGCCAAAATTCTTATTTTCTAAATTTATCACCTCAAGTCCATGTAATTGATATAAGTAATATTCACCATCATCCAATGGCGCAAGATCTTTCTCAGAAATATAAACGTCTTTATCCCTTAACTGCTCAGCAGCGTTTCTGTCATTGCAATCTTTCAATTTCAGAATTAAGCGATCCGACTTTTCAATCAAAGCATCAGTTTTATGTTGCTCGCCGTCGATTATGAGGTTTTTGTAATCTTTAAAAATAGATGCTTCTGAACCATAATAATGGAAATAGCAAAAACCCTTGATACCGTGGGGTTTACCAAGTTTACCAATTAAGATTATTCGGTCTTCGGACCGCATATAAGATCTTGAAAATTAGGAATCCTTTTCCTTGTTTTCCTCATCTGCTTCAGGTTCAGCATCTTCTTCAGCTATTTCCTCTGCTGGTGTCGCTTCCTCTTCAGCTTGAGTTTCTTCTGCCGGAGCAACTTCCTCGGCTGACGCTGCTTCATCTGCTGGTGCGGCTTCCTCTGCTGGTGCTGCTTCCTCTGCTGGTGCGGCTTCCTCTGCTGGTGCTGCTTCGGTTGATTCAGCCTCTTCTAAAGACGCCTCTTCTGATTCCTCTTCTATGACAGGTTCCTTTTCAGCCAACCTTTTTGCTAGCTTCTTTTGTCTTTTTTGTTCTTTTTGAGCAAGCCTTTTTTCTGTTTGCTCAGATGTTTCATTATTCTGCTTGAGTAAATTCATTACCCTTTCACTAGGCTGAGCGCCTTGGCTTATCCAGTAATCAATCCTTTCAATGTCAAGTTCTAATCTTACTTCTTGACCAGAAGCGATAGGATTGTAATACCCAACCCTTTCAACAAATCTACCATCCCTTGGCATACGCGAATCGGCTACACTTACATGATAAAAGGGTCTTTTCTTTGCTCCAGCTCGAGCCAATCTAATTGTTAACATCTAAAAATATTTGTGTATTTCTTAAAAAGGCGCTTATTCTAGTGCATAAGTGGTCTCTTTCAAGGAAAATTTGAATCTTTCTTGCTAAGAAATAGTTACAAATGGTTATAATGTAAACTTGAAGTTTTATTTTTATTACTTAAATATTTTTTTTAAACCTCAGGTCCTGTCAAGGTTAGTCTAAATTGAGCGATATACCCCTTTGGATTCTTCTCTTATCGATTGCATTTCTAGTGCTAATGTCTGCCTTTTTTTCTGGTTCAGAGACAGGCATGATGGCGCTAAATCGTTATAGATTAAAGCATTTAGTAAAAGAAAAGGATAAATCTGCTAAACGGGTCTCTAAATTACTAGAAAAGACTGATAGATTATTGGGTGTCATCCTCATAGGTAACAATTTTACTCATACCTTATCTACTGCCTTAGCTACAGTTGTGGCTATTCGGATATGGAGTGATAGCGCAGTCCTGGCGGTTACAGTCTTTATGACAATAATTATGATCATCTTCGCTGAAGTCATGCCAAAGACTATTGCGGCCCTAAAACCAGAAAGTGTAGCCTTTCCTGCATCATTTCTACTTAAGCCGCTTTCTAAGGTCTTGAGTCCGCTTATAACTCTGGTTAGCTTTGTTTCAAATGGAACGGCAAAATCATTTGGCATAGACCTAGATAATACCGACAAAGATGAACTTAAGCCTGAAGAGCTTAGGACCTTATTACAGTCATCTGGAGTTCCGAAAAGACAAGAAGAGATGCTTATGGGTATTTTCGATATGGATTACTTGTCGGTCAATGATGTAATGATTCCAAAAAATGAAATTATAGGTATAAATTTAAATGATGAGCTTGATGAGATCTTAAAGCAATTGCAAAGCATAGATTTTACTTATATTCCCTGTTACGAAGATTCAATTGATAATGTAGTGGGATTTCTGTCTCTGAATAAAAAGGCTGATTTCCTGGGTGGCTCACTACAATCTGTTGATAGTCTCAAGTCAAATCTTAGAGAACCTTTGTTTGTCCCTGAAAATACTCCTCTTTACAAGCAACTAGCAAATTTTCAATCATCTGGAAGAAGAGTTGGACTCATAGTTGATGAATATGGTGATATTGAGGGAGTAATAACATTAAGAGCGATATTAGAAGTAATAGTAGGCGAAATTACTACTGAATCTATTGAGAGGATGGATATCATGCCTCAAGCGGACGGAACTTACCTAATTGAAGGGGGGATGATGGTTCGTGAAATAAATAGGAGACTCAACTGGGAGCTCCCAGTTGAAGGTCCAAAAACACTTAGTGGTCTTATTCTAGAAAAAATCCAAACCATTCCTGAAACAAATATTGGATTAACAGTCGAAGGTTATAGAATGGAAACTGTTTTAATAAAAGACAATGTAATCAAATTAGCTAAACTTGAGAGAATTGATCTAGTTGATGAAACAGATGAGGAACAGGAATGATTAATGAATTTTGGGGTCTAGTACTTGAAACTTGGGAGCAAGGAATAAGAGGTATAGGTATAGACGATATTATTATATGTTTGGGCATATTCATTGGAGCCTTAATAGCCAGATCTTTAATGAATACTTATGTCTTAGATAAAATCGCGAGCTTCACAGAGAAATCGGAAACTGACTTAGATGACGAAATTATAGAATCTCTGAGGGGTCCATTTGGTCTAATACCTGTTGCATTTGGGGTATATCTTATAACGTCATACTTACCACTAAGCGGCTCTCTAGACATCATAGCAACAAATTTAGTAAAGATGATTGTTATATTCACCATCTTTAGTGCTCTAGCAAATCTCACTAAACCTTTGCTTAATGTTCTTAGCGACAATTCTTGGTTGACTCCTGCTATGACAACTTGGTTAAGTCGGGTTGTAGGTGTTTTAGTCTGGGTCATAGGTATAACAATGATGCTGGATGTTTGGGGTATAGAAATTGGCCCAATCATTGCCGGACTTGGTCTTTTTTCTGTAGCCGTTGCCCTAGGTGCACAGGATATGTTTAAAAATATAATTGCAGGGATATTTATTCTTAGCGAAAAAAGATTTCAACCTGGTGATAGAATCAGAATCGGTGATGGCTTGCATGGAATTGTCGAAACCATTGGATTCAGGTCAACTCAGGTAAGACTCTTAGATACTTCTCCAGTTTTTGTTCCAAATACTGATTTGTCCGATTCTCAAGTTATAAATCATCAAGAAATGAGTTACCGAAGGATATTTTGGACCGTAAACCTCGTTTACAGCACAAAAGCAAGTCAATTGGACGCAATATGCAAAGAGATTGAAAATTACATAAATGAGAGTGAAAATTTTGTTCAAAATCCCGGCCAAGAAAACTTTGTAAGAGTTACAGAACTTGGTTCGAGCTCTATTGACCTAACAATCCTCTGTTATATGGATGTCATAGATTACACACAATTTTCTCAGGTCAAGCAGGAACTAATATTTGCAATCATGTCTGCAGTCGAAAATCATGAGTCTGACTTTGCTTTTCCAAGCAGGTCTATTTATATTGAAAACGATTCGAATACAAAATTAACAAACGATTAATATTATGAAAAATAATGAATTTCTTTTTTTAGGAGTAAATATTGAGAAGCTTTCAGTTACCTATGGAATTTTTCTCATATTTTGGGGAGTCATAGTTTCTTACTTATCGCAAAGTACATCAATGACATCTTACATCCCCTCAATGATGGGTTTGCCTGTTTTGTTGTTTTCATCTTTAGCACTGGTTTATCCAGATAGAAAAAAACTTTTTATGCATATCACTGCGACCTTTGTTCTACTTATAGCTTTAGGTGGGTTGGATTTATTGAGGGGATTATCAACTTTATTTGATAATTTTTGGGCTGATCTGTCTAAAATTATGCTTCTGTTTACAGGATTTGGAATGACGTTCTTAAATGTGAAATCTTTTATATTTGCCAGAAAAATAAGAGAAGGGATTTAATCTAGATATATTTAATAAAACTTTGCCAACAACGAAGTCTATATCTAAGGGAATATTACATATAGAAGAATCGAACCTTAAATTGTCCCCTTTGAGAATCATCTTTGAATCGTCAATGTATTTAACTCTCTTTAAAACGAGACCTACATCTTCGATATCAGCCACGATAGGATCCTCTATCCTTACTTCACCTAAGGTAGTTATTAATACATAGTCGCCATCAGAATAGAAAGGGGCCATACTCGGCCCCTTTATTCTCAAGATTTTAAACAACTTCTAAAATTGGCTGAACTACTTCTAATGCTGGAGGATAAGGAGCAGTAACTCTTTGTGTTTTAACATCTTTTGTTTCCCAAAAGATTTCGGCAAATTTGTTCACTAGCTCTACAAGCTCTTCGCCATTCTCTCTATCAATGTTTTGCTTACATTTAGATCCTGCCATCATAATTGAATGCACTAAGGAGTGTATGTCTGGGTGAGCTTCAATCTGGGGGGCTTTAAAATAATCACCCCAAGTTATACGTACCTCATCTTTCACAATTCTTGCCTGGTTTTCTTTTTCTGCAGTTAATCTCGCTAACTCTGCTTGATTTGCCAATGACGAAGTATCAAGCTCAGATATTATGTCTAATATTCTGACCACACTCAAAGCTGCAACTTGTGCTAAAGCAGGATCATAGATCTTGCAAGGTATATCGCAGTGACCTTTCGCTTCTTTAATTTCAAACATGCTTTTCCCCTTTTTTTTAATGTTGTTTGTAGGTCGATCTAAACATCGAATCTTTTAAATATTATAGTATCTTAAAATAAAAAAAGCCCCGAAGGGCTTTTTTTGTTACATCATGCCGCCCATGCCGCCCATGTCCATTCCAGGAGGCATACCACCAGGCATACCACCGCCTGCTCCACCTTCATCGGGAGCATCCGCAATCATAGCCTCAGTTGTGATCATTAGTCCTGCAACCGAACCGGCTGCTTGTAAAGCAGTTCTTGTGACCTTGGCTGGATCCAATATACCCATCTTTATCATATCGCCATATTCACCAGAACCAGCGTTGAATCCAAAGTTACCTTTACCATCCTTGATTTTGTCTAGAACAACGGACGCTTCTTCTCCAGCATTATTCGTTATTTGCCTAATAGGAGCTTCCATGGCTCTTAGAGCAATATTGATGCCTACATTTTGATCCTCGTTATCTCCAGTAAGGCCTTCAATTTTTTGCTGTGCTCTTACCAAAGCAACGCCTCCACCAGCAACTACTCCTTCTTCGACAGCAGCCCTAGTTGAGTGCAGCGCATCTTCTACTCGAGCTTTTTTCTCTTTCATCTCAAT
>Ga0163111_10001563_pt1 | contig 14214 bp, 20 predicted proteins | sample CRUFie1St18metaG_FD_109645 | JGI IMG/M metagenome (GOLD analysis project Ga0163111, IMG submission 109645) | Marine microbial communities from the Costa Rica Dome - CRUD Field 142mm St18 metaG | ecosystem: Environmental > Aquatic > Marine > Oceanic > Photic zone | place: Costa Rica: the Eastern...
GAGAGAGAGTGTGTGTGTAGTAGTAATAATATAATGATAATAATGATAAATGATAATTGAATATCAAAAAATATTGATTCTATCCAAGAATCCCAACTTTCTACCCCTCGACCTTTCTCATTTCTATGATAATCGGTGAGAAATGAAGGGGAAAGTCAGAACTCATATCAGATAGAATATAACTATACTAAATCTCATACTAATATTAGTATAATATATTATATTATATTGTGACCCTGTTTGATACCCGATAAAATATAGTGATATTTAGGGAGCAAACCTTTCGTGATGAACAACTAGTGTTCGTTAAGTATTACATTAGGTAGTGACTACGCTGAAAGGGTCGGATTCTACAATATGAAATCCACCTCTGAGGGTATATGTACCCTGCCCCACCACGTTGACCCTCTGCCAACTTTATTTCTAATCCGTGTCTAACAACCATATGGTAGGCTACTTTGTAAGGAAACCTCAAACAAGTTGGGGAAGGGTTGGTTCTTACACTTACATCCCACTTGAGTTTGGTCAAGGCTTACCAACGGCTCGTAATCCAATGTTTCAGGTACTTGGAATTGGTTTGGATAACCCCACACGTGTTACCTCGCCTTGTTATGTAATTTAGGAGTAAGGCTGAGACTGCGAACTATTCTCATAAAACATCTTCGCTGATGAAACCTCACTCCTAGAAGTTTGAAATATATGGGGCATCGGAACATTGACTCTGTAAGTCTCAATGCATACTGATAAATCAGTATAACAAATGAGTTTTCAAGGTCGCAAAGATTTACTGTCCAGTCAGTGTCATGAATAACTGAACCTTTTGCCCGAAGAACTACGTTCTCGCATTCCACTTGCGTTTTACTCTTCTCATTAACTCAAAGTTTGTTCGTCAGCCCCATATGGGAATTGAATTGGTCGGAGTCGGGCCGAATACTACCCGCAAATGCACTAAGCCGAATCGAGTACCCGATTCACTTGCCTCTATACTTAATGCCAAAGATAAACTTCGATGTTTATACTCCGTTAGATTTTATTGTCTAAGTATTGTATTGAATACTTTCAGTGCTGAGTCTAATTGCTCTAAAGCACTGGGTAAGTCATCACTACGAACCTTAAGACTCTTGATTATTAGAACGTGGTCTTGTCCCGATTTGGAATGAGCCACTTCTAACTCATATGGATATAACTTGCCCTCAACTATCTGCGTTGTCATACCCTTTACCTAAGAAGTAGGACATATGGGGTCTTTCCTACAAAGTGTTACTACCATATGGTTGGGATACTTTGTCAGAGAAACCCCATATAGTCAACTTCTGACTAATAGAGTGCTTAGAAGGGTTTGAGAAAATCCGATTATTTTGAAAAGGTGATAAAAGATGGAATGGAAAGAATTTTCAGGAACAACATTAGCATGGCTAAAGAACGACAACACTGTTGATGAAGCAGATGCTTCAACAATCAGCAGAATGATTGAGAAGGGTAACGCAAACCCAACACGACAGGTTCGTATCTCAACTACAATCCGTGAGATTGCTAGAGATTACGCAACTGCTCCATATGGACAGAGAGGATACACTCTACCCGCAGAGGCACAAACTATCGTCAACGATGTAACTGCAATTGTGAATGAGATGGCAACACTCTTTGATAACGGTGGAGATGCAATCAGAGCATTGCTTCTACCTAACCAAAGGAGTAAAGTCAAGCACTACCCTAACGGGTCTGCTTGGGCTTCCTCAGTTCTAAAGAACGTGAACGGCGTAGCAGTCAAACTATCCAAAGACGGAACTTGGGATGGTTCGATGAAGAGTCTATCCGCTACTATTTCGGAGGTAACTTCGGAATAAGCGGGTAACTCTCAGTTACCCTTCTAAGCACCCGTTCTTTGGGGTTTGAGATTACAAAGTATCTCTTACCATATGGTTCTGCACTTTGTCGGTAAGAACCCTACTTATACCTTCATTGATACATGAATAGTATGGAATGTAATATATGCGGTGCAAATCATGAAGAAGAAGATACAGAGAACCTGATTATGATAAGGTGTTCATGCGGGGCTACCCTACAAGGGCCAAGATACCCCAAAGTAGGAGGTAAATCTAGTCTATTCACAAGAAGGCATTACAATTGGCTTGTTGATATGGCGTTAGGTTTAGATTTAACACATGAGCAATGTAGGGAACTTGCTGAAATGTTGGAAGGAACGAATCCTAAATACGATAAGTTGAAGTTCATAACTACAATTACATCAACAAGAAATAAGAGGAGTGGAGGAATATGATGAAAGTTTGTAGGGGCTGTTTACACGTAATGGAACACAAATGGACAAGGAAAGGGTATGCCTGTAAAAGATGCCTACATATAACAACGGAGAGATATTAATGTATAAAATAATAAGATTTAGATTTAATGGAAATAATAGAACAATCAAGAGAGGATTAACTCTTGAAGAAGCACAAGCACATTGTAGCGACCCTTCAACTAGCGGTGAAGGTTGGTTTGATGGATATGCGGAGGAGTAAGTATGCTAGTAGATGCCTTAAGATGTAAGAAATGTGGAAACATAACAATCTTGCCGGAAGATGAAGACTTTTTCTGTGAATGGAATGAATGTATGTGTACAGTATATGAAATATTGGAGGAATACGAATTATGAGTATAATAACAAGTTGGAGAATTGAAGTAACGTTAGAGAATGGAGAAACGGTGTATATATCAGATATGCCTGATGATGTTTCTAGTATGGTTGATGAATACCTCACTGAGTTGGAGGCTGATTAAATGCTTGAACTAAAAATGAGAGTTGAAACAGAAGAATACGTTTGGGAGTTGTGGGGAAATGAGTAATTATCCTGATGGAATGACTTCTGCCGACCATGCTTATCTTGATGGTTATAGTGGTTGCTTACATGAAGATACTAGTGTCGAGGAAACAAGAGTTAGAGTCAGAATACCCAAAGATTCCAAAGAAGGTGAATATATCGTGGTGGATAATTACGAGTTTGAAGCATATTTCACCTGTGATAAGTGCAACGCAGGGAAGTGGTTGTCTGTTGATGTTGATTCATACGTTGAATATTTAGATGACATGGGCGATTACTTAGAAGACTAAAACGCCACCCTTCGGGGTGTGCTGATTCGACAAAGTGCCTCTACAACCATATGGTATGAACTACTTTGTGAATTTGAATACCCTAATACCCTAGATAGGGGCATAATACCGTCTAAAACGACAGGAGAAATAAATATGACCGAAAACAAATGGACTGAGTTCACTCAGAAGATAACCGCATGGAAAAGAACGAATAAGGGATGGAACGACCCCGAACATGAGTCGTATCAGGAGGATTTAGATTCTCTTGACCGAATCATGAAGAAGGGTAAGACTGATGAAGGCCGAAGGGCTAGAATCATGTCTACTGTTCGCACTCTCTTCATGGATATACCAACATCACCATTCAGAACAGGTAAAGCCTCTTCAATTGATGCTGGTATGCTCGCAACATACAACGAAAGCCGAAATGATGCCCGAACCGCTTTGATTACTGCGTGGAATGCGTCAAAGTTCCTTCAGATGTATGAAGTGAAAAGCAAAAGAGGCGGAGGTGGAGTTTTTGCCACTGCTGAAGAGTTTGCTGACTATCAATTGAGTTCAACGGACTCAAGGGTTCACTCTGCAATGCGTGGAACATCAAAAGACTATCAGTTCGCTGATGGTAAGCCTCTAATCAACCTAATTCCTCAAAAGGAAGATTAGACGGACTCAAGTAGGGGGGGAACACCCTAAATTCAAATAGTTCCCCCTCTACACCCCGTTAGAGATTAAATGGATAAGGTAAGTCGTCATCCCCCCGCTCATCACAGCACCTCCTTCATGTTACCACTTGTAGGATAGTGAAAGGTCTTGCTAATGGCTCTTATTCGGCCCTTCGGGGTTCTCGCAACCCTTTGGGGTGTAATATTCGCAAAGCAACTACAACCATATGGTTGCTACGAACTTTGTGACGTTAAACCCTGAGAGGATGCCCGAAGGCAGTCCAATCAGTATCCGTCCTGAACCCTAATCGGCTCAACAAAATACTGGGGGTTTTTGAGCATTTCACGGATTTCGTACATTCTCTCAGCACCCCTTCCACGAATAGCACCATTGAGTCTTGCAATTTCGGCAGTCAATCTGTCTATCTGTATTGCATTCATTCTTTTCACTTCCCGAATCGCACTTCTCTCATATTGGTGGTATTCTGTGATTCTAACCGTGTCATCTGCGTAGTTTCTGCTCTTTATGGCGTACATTGTTCTTGTCATATGGTATATATCCAATAAGGAGGATATATGAGGGTTCATTTTCGCAAAGCACTAAACCATATGGTTGTAAAAAACCGCCCCGGTGAAATTCGTCAAGCACTTTTCATGTCACTAGTGACATCCCTTTTTTCGTCATTTACAAACGTCAGTTTATTTCTATTACCATATGGTAGCATATACTTTGTAAAGAGGATACCCTAATACCATGTATTTGAGAGTGATACCATGAGCGTCAAGTACGAACAGAAAGCAACATACCAATACAGCGAAGAGAAGTTTAGCGACAAAGCATTTTGCAAAGTCGCTAAGAAGTTAATGGACAATGGGATAACCTTAGTCGGTTATCACTATCATGCCGGAAAGCCGGAAGTAGTCTATGGGCGAATTGAACAGGAAGTAGTTGATACCCACTACGAAATAAGCGTAGACGGCAAACCTGCCTTCACTACTACATACCGTACAATGTCGAATGAGATAGTAGAAGAAATGAAGACTAATGGTTTTGATGCTGAGTCCTCTGAAGTTAGCACCACTAAGAAGAGTATGGCTTGGCAGAAGCCAAAAGGCTCTAGGATGTACATAGACCTAGATGGCTTAGAGGGTGATTTATCATACAACAAGGCAGAATTGCGATATGACATTGTACACCCTAGAAATGACGGTATGGAAGATGACGTTGCAACAGTTGAATTTGAGCCTAGACTCATTAACTCAACTGACGGCGTTACACTGAAGTTCAAAACCACTCTAAGTTTAGATAGAGTTCTAAGGTCTGATAGAGTAAAGCCTTCTATGGTGGATGCTACTCTAAAGGACTTCGGTAGAATCAAGCATTTGGTTGAAGATGCGTTGGGTATTACTAATGCCATAACGACAGATTGCACCTTTGAGGTTATCACTCAATCTGAATCCGAGTGTTCACCCGATATCATTCGTCAAAGGCAAGAAGCGACTAATTCAGCACGTAATGCCTCACAAGAAGAAGAGTGAACGTAAACCCATTGTCCCGAAAGGGGCTTTGTGGTCGTTTATACAAAGTTATCCAACCATATGCTTTGCATTGCAAAATTTTTTTGTTTCATTGTTTCTATTACCCAAAGTTAATTTGTATAACCTCTTAGCGACCATCAATGACCGATGAGGCTGTTATTTTAGAACTGGTAAAAAACGCCAATACAATACTGACCTCAATACGAGAAGAAATTGACAACATAAAGGCTCAAGGGAAGTTAGAACCTTCTTTGGATAAGAAACTAGTTGCAATAAAAACCGCTACAAAACAACTTGCTAGTGAGATATTAAACAAGGTATTCAGGCAAACACGCTTAACAGATTATGAGGGTTTTGACGCTAAATGATTTTTATTCTGGTTATAGGTGAAAAAGATGCGAAAAAATTTTGCTAGTCCCAAAAAAATTCCAGCCCATTTTTTGAAAAAAGACGGGGTAGAATCTTTTGACCTATGGTTTGACGTACTTCACAAGAGGGATGAGTCCGATAGTTGGCTTGACATTCTAAAACTATCAAGTTCAGATGGTTCTGTTGCAAGTATGCCTAACTTCATTAGATTCTCAAACGATATATTTCAAGATAAGAAAGAAGGTAAGACTTCAACTAAGGGTGCTATGTTTCAAACTGATAATGGAACAGTGGTAATTGTTAGGCCGCATTTTAATATACAACAGATGCATAGTAGAGTTGGCAATCATAGAGATTATCCGTTGAAAAAAGTGGTTTTAGGAATAGACAATAATGTTCAAGGTCTTGGTAACTACACTTCCTTCGTTTCAGCAGGTAAGAAAAACAAGGAAGGTGAAGGAAATGTTGACGCTACCCTGAATTATACAATTCAATCAATAACAAAACCGATGACAGGTTCTAACTTGTTGAATAGAAGTGTTGCTCAGTTCATGACTGAAGTTTATTCGGAAGAAGATTTGAGTGATTTTTCAAGTGCTAGAAAAGTCATGATATTAAATTCAGTTCATGGATTCAAAGAATACAAAAAACAAGGTAAGGCTAATTTCAAAAACATATGGCCTAAAACTTGGCAAGATAATGAGCAACTAAAAGATAGGCAAAAGCGTTTAGGTGGTAAGAGATGAAACAGTGGCTAATTAGAAAGATGATTGCATTAATGGGTAACACGTATGTTTGGTTAGATAAACAACTTGTTCATCCTACTGGCCCTGTTCTCGGTTTAGAGATTGATGATGACTTTGCACAGATGAGCAGGTATGAGTTATGTTGTCACATTGAGGATAAGTTCGGGTTGGAGAGAGATTCTTTTTGGAAGTTGGAATCAACACAGAAGATAAGGTTCTGTTCTCAAACTGCAAGGAACATACTTACTCCAAAGAAGAGGAAGAAGAAATGAGTAACTTAAGCAAGTTTGATAGTCTTCATCATAGTGCGACTATGCAGGGTTCACTAAGCACCGATGATGATTCTTGGTTTAACATACTAAGAATGGGAGGGGCAGTAACGTCAACCTCAAGCGGTACATCGGCATTATTCAACAATAAAACGGGAGGGGGAAAAAGACGTGGTAAAAAGAAAAAGAGTCTCAAAAGACAAAGGTATCAAGACAAAATTACCAGACGGGACAGACGCTACAATCAACCTAAATAAAAGGTCTTTAGGACAGGCTTTCCAAGAGTGGGAAAGAAAAGCCGGAGGACTTTCAGGTGATTCAATTGGGATGATTAGTCCTGAAGCCAGTAACATGACTTTACTCGATGTAATAAAGGAACAGGGAGTAGTTGGTAGAGTCAAGGGAAAGAAGGCAAGTAAGGCAAAGGGCAAAGGTGGAGTTGCTATCTTTTCTGCTTTGAAGACTATCTTCAATAAACCTGATATGTCCAAAGCACAGTTACCTGCTTTGAAAGCATTGGATAAACTAATGGATGCAATTCAGGGAACTTCTGTTGACCCTCGCAATATTGTATTCTCTAATCCAGTGGATTGGTCAGAAGACACTGGAAGAGTATTAGATACTGAACCTGTTTATGGTCATTATAGAACAGATGAGTATGAAACTGTTAGAGATTTGAAAGACGAGGATGTTCCCGCAGTTTCATCTGAATGGTATAATGATTCTAAGAATGCTGCCACACCACCATTTTGGCAAGCACTTTATGGTAAAGGAACTAACGCTCCTTTCAATTCCCCAAGCCTACATATGATAATCAAACAGGCTATCAAAGATATTGAAGATGCCCCAATAGTTATCAACAAGGATAACCCTGTTCCTATTGAGGGTAAGAAGGCTGCAACTACTGCCCTCACCATTTCTGTATTGAGAGCCATAGTGGAAACAGAGTTGAATAATGGAACAGAGGGTAAGTCATTCCCTGATAGTAAAGTTAGAAGATTGATTGTAGGACAGGCTCAAGACATAAAGAATGAGAAAGAGTCAGATGCGGTTGAGAGTCTTAAGAGGATTAATGTTCCAAATGATATTGAGGAATGTTGGTTCAAGTTATCAAGAAGGCAAGTTAAGTTGATGGCGTTTGAACTTGCCAAGAGAAAGGGTATCAAGATGCACTTCAAACAAGCAAGTGGAGATATTGCAAGAAGCCCATTGGTTTTTGGTGAAAGACCTGAGCCTGATGTCGAGAAGAAATCTCTTGATTGGAGAGCGGTTTTAGCGAGGTGATTAATTTTGGATAGATGTTGTAAGATGGAAGTTTCATTTGATAATTGTTCTAATACAATGTGTCCCTATTGTGGGAATTACATAGAGAGGTGAGAGTTTGTTTTTGGGAGTCTGTTGTTTTTGTTTGGCGGTAACTCCCTTTGAGTCATCAACGTCTTCCGGTGATTTCTGTGTGAGATGTGGAACATACGAGGGGGCGTTATACTGACTGTAACAAGAAAGAGGTGTCGTCTTTGTATGCACGAAGACAGAGAAATCTTTGAGAGGGATTTGGAGAGTATGCACATTCACCCCGATGACTTGGACAGTAGGATGAACTGGCCTAGTGGGACATCTGCTAAACATCAGAGAAATCACATGGGCGGTTATGCTGATGCCTCTAACCCCAAGTGTGCATTATGTGTTTATGAGAATCGTTCAGAAATTGAACAGGAATTGTATTCGGGAGATATGACTCCTGAACTTGCCGCCAAGATAGTTGGTTGTTCAAAGGAGCAAGTTGTCAGACACATCAAGAAACATACACAACCATTGGTGCAAAAAGCGGCGGCACAAATATTGGCAACAAAAGAAGTCAATGAGATTGATACTCTAAGTGGTAACATCACTAACCTTGAGAGAAAGTTAGAGGCATTGTTTGAGATAGAGGACTTAGACCACAAATCAATTGATTCACTGACAAAGTTAGCGAAGGAAGTAAGAGAGTCGCTAAAGTACCTAATGGAGTTCAAGGGCAAACTCGTTCACAGAAGACAAGATACAATCATCGTTCATCAGATGCAGATTATCAAAGAAGTGTTAGCACAGAATCATCCCGAAGTTTGGTTAGATGTCAGAAAACAAATGGAGGATAAGTTACAATGAGTTGGTTCGATATACTAAAACAGTTAACGCCTATGCAATCAAGGCTAAAGGATATTGCTAGAAAAGAAGGCATAGAAAAGTTTGGCGACAGAACCATGATAATAAGAATAAACAAAAAAATGGGAGATGATTTTGAGTTGACTCTGAGAGCGAAAACATCAGGTGAAGATAGACGTTCAGCATATCAGTTCAAGTTTCGTGATGGGAAGTTGTATATGGCAGAAGGGCCATATTTAGTTTATACTGCATCAATGGGACAACAAGGAGATGGAGAAGAAGAACTCTATCGTGCTTTCAAACAATCTATAAATGAATTAATGGAAAGTTATCGAGCAAAAAATCCTGAGCCTGTTTATGCGAAACCAGTTCAGTATACAGGTAAAACAGGTGGTAGACCAAGTTCCAAGCCGTTAGGAGTAGGTTTCGTTAACAGGAAAATTGATAACTCCGCTAATCAAAAGGAAAATGAAGAATACCGAAGAAGAATGATGGAAATATATGGCTATGATGAGGATGATTTATAATGAGTTGGTTTGATATCATTAAAAGAACTGGTAAATCAAAAGGAACTGGTTTACGAGGTAGAGGATACAAGCCTCCTAAAGATTCAACTTCAAGAAGAAAAGAAGATGAGAAGGAGATTTTAGAGCCTGAGTTGGAGGAGTTGCAATGAGTTGGTCAAAGGTTCTAAAGAAGAAGCAGACTCTACGGGACAAGGTAGTTCAAGCATCCAAGAGTGGTAACTTCGATGAACTTCTTGAGAATCATAACTCTGCACAATTGCGTAGAGCGGTAAACACATTAGTAGACGATGGTATGAAGGAAGAAAAGTTTCAGCCTTTGTTGGATAAACTTGGAACTGCTAAGAGGACTGATGGTAAAGACAACCCTGAATATGAAAGACCAAATGAAAAAGAAACAGAAATGTATGAATCCTTCATGAAAGGTAATCACGAAGAATTAGTTACGTTCCTAACAGAAGGCGGAAGAAGCGCAGTAACAAATAGAATTTCACGCTTGATAAAATGGAACTCTGAAAACGGAGATGCCCTTCTGAAATACGTAAAGGATAAACCCGAACTCTATGGCTACATCACTAAGGACATAACACTCACACTACCAAATAATTTTGATAGAGATATCTTGGATGATTACCAATTTGTAATGGAGAGAGATATCAAGGTAACTTTACCTGAGTTCCTAACAATAGAACAAGGAAAGGCACTTGCAGGTGGTCAGCCATCACAACCAATTGAGAGAACTGCTTTTGCTAGAATCTTCAAAGCCCCTGAATACAAGGATAAGATTGTAGCAACTTCTGTTAAGTTAGAGGAAAGCACAATTGATGGTGGGTTTGCAGCAGATTATCTGAACATGGTTGTAACAAATCTACGTGGTAATACAAGAGAACCGTTCATGCCCGTTATCTCATTTTCAGAAGTTCCAAGCCCTGCTCGCATAAAGGAGGCACAAAAGGAGTTCTTTGGTGCTTTGACTGGTGGAGGCACAAGTAGGATGTATCCCGCAATGGAGTATATTCTAAGAAATGAGAAGTTGGACTTGGATGTTGGTTTTGTTAGAACTCAAACTAAGGAAACGCTACAAGAAGTGGAGTTGGCTAATAAGTTCCAAAGGGCAGAGATAGACGATAAGGAATTGAATAAGTTATACAATAAGTTCGTTAAGACCAAGACTGATGAGGATGGTAATGTAACAAATGTTACAGGTTATTCTAAGTTCAAACAGGCAGTTGTTGATGCAGGGCTTGAAGACGAGTATAACAAGTTCTTGAAAGAAACCCAAGTCAGACGCTATACTCTACCTGTTAAAGTTAGAGATGCTTTAGTTGCTATGATTGATAATGAAGCAGATGAAAAACAAGTTAGATTGGTGAAGTCCAAGTTAGGACATCTATTCTCAAAGGTTGGATTCAAGCGTTCAGTTAGAGAAATGCGTAAGAAGAAGGTAAATTACGGCGACCCTGATAAAATAAAAGAGGCTCTACTTTCTATGGAAGAGAAAGCAGAGGGAACTGTTTCTGTAACAGACAAACTATTCCTTGAGAGAGTTGCCTTCCTATTCGATGATGTAGACCAAGACCCATTGGGCAATGCTATTTTGCAATTGAGGACTAAACATAGTGATGGTAGTAAGTTTAGATTGAAGGATATGCGACTTGTTTCTAAGCAGGTTCTACAATTTTCAGACTTATTGACTATGGTTCTACAATTATCGAGAAAAATGTTGAGAAATTCTAAGTTACAAATGTCTTTGAAGAATCTACTTAAAGAAACAGATGCTAAGAAAAAGAAACAAGCAGAAGACGAGTTCAAGACAAAACTATCAGATACATATTCTAAAGTACATAAAAGTGTATTAGACGCAATAAGAAGAAAGATGGTGCAAGTAATGGAAGAACCACTACTACACAATAAGTCAGGAGCAATTCAACCATACGATTGGATTAACGAGAACAGGAGTTGAGCAAATGATATCAGATGAAGAACTATACAACGCATTTAGGATTTTGATGCTTGAGCCTGATGAGTTCGATGAGTTCACTGAAAGAATGGTTGCTGAACAGTATAAGGATGAAGACCCTAAATCAATAGCAGATAAGGTTGAATTAGAAACTGATGATAGAGCAGAAGAGTATCTTAGGTCTTTCAAGCCTGAGTTCCTATACAACTTGATTAAAGATGATGCAGACTTCATGGAGAATGGAAAGTTATCTTCTAAGTATCAGAAGTCAGGCAAACAATTGGGAGAACTAACTCAATTGTTGATAGAGGACATTTCTTCCAAACACGAAGAGTTTGAAGAAATACCCGATGCTATCAGAAATAGCATGATTAAGAAATTATTAGAATTAGGCGGAGTATCAGGTAAGGTTCTAACCACTGACTTAGAAGAAGCAACAACTGACCCCAGTAGGTCTATTGCAGTTGATGTTAAGAGATTAGACAAAGTTTTGAGGGCTTTCTTAGATGAGACTGGTAAACAGTTAACATACAAGAATACAATAGAAAAAGAAAGAGACTTAAGCAGAGTTTCCTTGAAGAATAGAAACATAAGGAAGAAAGAAGTAGAACAGATGAAGTTTATTCTTGAAAATCAAAAACCTTCTATCAGAGACAGACTTTCACCGTTAATGGTTGTATTGAGACAATTCGATAAGGTAGAAGAGAGAATAATTCAATTAGACGCTGACCAAATAATTGGCGAGTTGGATTTGAAGATGTTGAATAGAAGAAATAGAATCTATTCCTTTTGGAGAGAACATCAAGGCAAGTATGAGGATTTCAAAGAAGCGTATAACAATTGTAACACTGCATTCTCTAAGATACTACTGCCTTTGATTCAAGAGAATAAGGAAGACAAGGAAATCCAAGAGTTCAGAAAAATATTGGATGAGTTCTTGAAGTTTGAATCTTCAATAAATAATGATGAATTGAATTATGTTGTTAAGTTCAAGCCAAAGGACATGGAAGTTTACTTTAGGAATCACAAGGGACTTGCTCTATATGAGAAGTTTATGGAAGATAGCGGTTTAGTTCGTGGCGATACAAGGGAAGACGAAGATAGGAAAGCGAGAAGTGAAGGGTATTACGATGAAACAACTGGTGATTTCAAGGAAACCATTAGCGTAGAAGGTGTTGAAACTCTTGATTCTGAGGAAGAGGTAATGGAAGCAGAAAGGAAAAAGGAAATGGAAGAACTTTCACTCTTCGGTGCAAAACTAAAGAGGCTTGAAAGTAAGAAAGTAGACCCACTATACTATCACGCATTCACTAAAGAAACAGGAGCGTTCAAGGATACTGTTGCCTTTACTCAAGATATTCAAGCAATTCGTGAAGCCATGTTAGGTGCGGGAGCAGTTAGAGAAATGGCTACTGGTGTTGATATGGATGACGAGATAAATGATTACGTCAACCAATTAGAAAGAACATTAGCAAGAGGAGGAAATGGGCCATATTATCTACCATTATCTGAATCTGTTAGTAAGTTTGCAATCGAAGAGAACTGGAATGCTGACCCTCTTAGCCTGAATACAGCAAGAGGAATCAACAATCGTCTTAGACAGATTGGAGACTTCTTAGATAATCTCAGCCAAATCTTAGATGCAGGGGATGATTTGGATAGAGCGTCAGCACCCAGTTCTGCAAGAACAGATATACCAACGGGAGGAGGTATGGGTAGTGATACTAAGGTTCTTCCTAAACAAAAAATGCCTCATCTTGGAACAAAGAACAGAAAAGACCATCTCGATAAAATCGAAGAGGCAAGAGAAGAGTTCGATGATTTAATAGAAGCAGTTTTGGATTACTTCGTAGTCCCTATGAGTGGTTCAAACAAACCATTCGATGACCCTCTACCTTTCGATACAAAGACAAACAAGACTCGTAGGATTTTCAGAGCATTAGCAATAGGGAAAACTGACACTGCTTTATTCAAGGTATTAGCATTGGAAGGGAGAGCAGGTTATACAATGGTGAAAGCCGAAGAGTTAGAGAGCCTAACTAGAATGTTGGAGTTCTTACAGGATATAGAAGGTAGGAAAGACTTGCCTACTTTGGTCAATGAATTGGAAAAGGGAATCAAAACTGTTAATTTCATAATGTTAAATAAAAGAGGTTCTGCACTAGCAGAGGAAACTATGGTAGAGTTTGGTCATTATCTACATGAAGTCTTAGAGGCTAATGATATTTCTTGGCCTTCTGATATGAAGTTCCCTGATAACAGTAGAGGAAAGACCCCCGAAGAATGGAGTAAGATGTATGATGTTGGTAAGGTGTATCCGTTTGAAGCGATAGAAACTCACATCAAGAGAAACATAGGAGGATACTCAGACAGTATGAGAACAATGGTTAGAGGTAGTGATAGAAGAGGAAAAGGCTCTAACACTATCGTTCAAAGATTTATCAATGCAATAGATGGGATGAAGATTCTGAGAAGTGAAAAGGAAAATACAATTCTATCCGTTCATGATGAGATTCGTAAGATGATGGGTAAACCCGTATACTACAACAATGCTAAGTTGGATAACTACGACCATGTAAATAGTGCAATTGGTCTGATGAAATCAAGATTCAAGGTTGATGTTACTGCACATGAAGTGGAATCCATTGTAGGTGAATTGAACTCAATGGAAGAATTAAGCAAAAAGCATGGCGTTCCAAAGGAAGGTGTATATTTCTTGAAGGCTAATTTCAGGTGATAGTATGATAAAAAAATTTCACCCTAAACTTCAACGAATATTACAGGGTAGAGATAGAGTCGCAGGTCAATTAGGTTCAGAAAATGAAATAAAAGAACAGCCAATTGAAAGTAAATCAAATGATGATTTTGGTGACTTTGGAAACTTTTCAGAAAATGAAATAAAAGAA
>Ga0163111_10001564_pt1 | contig 14210 bp, 1 predicted proteins | sample CRUFie1St18metaG_FD_109645 | JGI IMG/M metagenome (GOLD analysis project Ga0163111, IMG submission 109645) | Marine microbial communities from the Costa Rica Dome - CRUD Field 142mm St18 metaG | ecosystem: Environmental > Aquatic > Marine > Oceanic > Photic zone | place: Costa Rica: the Eastern...
GAGCCGGAGCCGGAGCCGGAGCCGGAGCCGGAGCCGGAGTTGAAGCCGTCGGAGAGCCCTGGAGCCCCTTGCGAGGGGAGCGGGAATCTCCTTCCACCAAGACCTAACCAAGGAAAGAGCGGCATGGCGCATTCCGAAGCACAGAGAGCCTGGGACGCCCTGCACCAAAGCAGGGATGAAAGGGAAGTCCCGCCCGAACCGGCCGAGCAGGAGGAGCCCAGCAGGGGCCAGGGCCAGAGTAAGGAGGCCGCCACCTCGAGCGGGGGCGCTGTGGCCGCGTCCGAGGGCCCGGGGGGCTTCTCTGACTCCGAGAACCTAGAGGGCGACTATGTAGCCTCGGCAGCTTTTGCAGGGCGCCGCAGGGGGTACGTCTTCACGCGCGGGGGGAGGGGTCAGGGGTACTATCGCGACGGGGATCAAGAGGTGCCGGGCGAGCAGCGGAGCGCCAGGAAGACGACAGCCCGGGAGGCCGAAGCCCCGTGCGAGGAAGCACAGGGGAGGGGGAAGGGGCCGACCCTTGTGGGCAGCATGATAAAGCCCAGACTCGGCACCGAGTTCTTGGATGACCTGGACTGATATTTTGTGTGGCGTGGAATGAATTTACTGAACTCTTTTTTATCCATGTGCGGCGTTCAGGCGTCCAGCGCTTATTGAATTAGGCGAGCTCGTCCTGTAGCAGCATGGCCACAGAGGCCAGGGTCCACTTGGTGTTGGGGTCCTTCGTCTTCAGCGTGAAGACGGACACCTGGGCCGAGTACACGTTCGCCCTCTGCATGTTCATGTACACGGGGCAGTTGTAGAAGCCCTTCACGTTGTACTTGTCCACAGTGACGGGCTTCAGCCAGATCACAGGCATGGCCTGGTGCAGCTCCCCCGGCGAGCTGTCCTTCAGGCAGCCAGCCGCGCGGTCCCACCGGGCCCCTTCGATGCACAGGCCGTGGACGTATGCCCCCTCAGCGGGGTGCTCAGTCACCTGCGCGGGGTCCATCTTGGCCGTCACTTCCGTCACGAACTTCATGGCGTCCAGGGGCAGCTTGTTGGCACGTGCGTACGTCTGCATCACGGCCGTGACGAAGGCCTTCGGGTTGAAGAGGCCCGGCAGCCACATAGATACGGGGGTCACGATCTCCTTACCCTGAGTCCAGGCCTTGAGCTGGTCGTAGCGCTTGAGGACATCGGCGAACCACTTTGTCAGAGTGAGGACCTCCTGGACGCGAGTGGACATGGTGGACATCCACAGGGCAGGGACACTGTTGGTCTCGAAGCCCCGGGCCAAAGCTTCCATCTCAGCGCTCATGTTGAGCGCCCCCTCGAGGCCGAGCTTGAGCTCGGCCAACGACCGCGACATCTCGCCCAGCAGGGTGTTCATCCGCACAGCCTCCTGGAGGGCGCAAATGATGTACGGGGTCTTCTCGGCCACCTTGGCCTCAATGTCGAGGATGACGAACTGCTCGGGCAGCTTCTCGGAGAACATGTCGACGCTGCTGCGCACGAGGCCCTCCTTGGAGCTGCCGCCGCCACCGCCGCCGCCGCCGCCGCCCGATACCTCCACAATCGTCTTGAAGAGCTGTTCCCCCTCCGTGGTCAGGAGGCTGATCTCGGCGTTGGGGTGCAGGCCGTACATCACGGGAGACTCGGCCGGGAGGCCGCTCTCGATGTACTCCTTCATGGCGTTGTAGTCGGTCGGCATAGGAGCCTTGAAGTTAGGGGCGAGCTCAAGGGTCGGTGGGGAGCTGCCATTCGGCAGGAGCTCGGGCTTGATCAGGACGTCAAGGTAGGTGATGCAGCAGCGGCGGTCCATAGCATCTGTGATCCAGCCGCCATAGAAGACCTCGCCGAACATGTAGCGCAGGTCCTCCCACGGCACCTTGTCGTTCGCCGAGATGTAGTTGTACAGGACGTCGGCGCAAGTGGTCAGGTCTCCCATGTTGAAGGAGTAGCCGCGGCAGAATCCGAGACCGGAGCCTGCACCGGTACCAATGCCCACTCCAAACTTCTTGCGCCCAAGGAGCAGGGAGTGGTAGAAGCACAAGCCGAAGAGAATGGACTTGAAGGCGGTCTGCTTCTCGCCTTCCTCCACCCTGTCGATGGTCTCCTGGGAGAAGGCGGCGAAGGCGCGCCGCATGCTGGACTTCATGTCGGTGGGAGGTTCGTTCGATATCTTGATGCATGTCTGCAGCACCGACTCTGGGATGATCTTGGCCATAGGGTTGGTCATGATCGGCTCTGCAGAGAAGAAGCACCGGAAGTTGTCGTTCGCGGTTTCTGCTGCAATCTCGAGCTTGCGCTCGAGGACGTTAATGACCCATTCCTGCATAAGGTGGACATTGTCGAGGAACACCCACGAACCGTCCTCCATGGCCTTGTCCAGCGCATCCTCCGCAATCTTCTCCTGACCCTGGCCCATGGAGATAATGGTCAGGCCACCGTTCTCCCGAGTCTTGTCGTGGTTCTTCCCTTCTTCCTCGATTTCTGAGGAGGGCGAGTAGCCCGGGAACAGAACGAAGAAAACCGGGGTGGAGGGTCCGCTCTGTGACACAATCGTTGCAGGGTTGAAGGCATCCTGGGAGGTGTACTCAGGGCCGAGGTTGTTCTCCACGAAGATACTCAGAGCATTCGTAAGGCGGTCCGGTCGGAGGGCGCGGATCATCAGTAGCTGCTGGAAGTCCGTCATCTTGCCCCACTCTCCGGGCAGACTGCTGCACTCGCAGCGCTGAATGCCGCAGTAATCCTTCCACTCCTCACTGTTCTTCTCCATGTCCTTCGCAAAGTGGAAGAACTTGGGGAGCTTGGAGAGCGGTTCCAGGGCCGACCACTGGGTGTCAGTCATCCAGATCGACAGCTCGTCCGTGATTGGCGGTGGGCTGGGCGACCGGATGCCCATGCAGAGGGCGCTGTACTCGTCCTCGTCGATGTCACCCTGCCGGAGCATGATGGTCATGGCCAGCAGAGAGGACACGATGAGCTTATCCTTGTCGAAGAGGCCGATGCGGGTGTAGTCGAAGATCGTGAAGGTGCAGGTGGTGATCAGGGCATTCAGCCGGATCTCAAGCTGCTCCGGGGTCATTTCCGGCTCGGCCTTTTTCTTGGCGCTGATCGCCTTCTTGCTGCTAGCCTTTGCCGACGGGATCATGGACCTCAGAAGGTCGACGTTCCAGTCGAATTTCCCTGTAGCCTTCCGAACAATTGCCTTGAAGGAGAATTTCTTTTTCTTCCCACCCGGGGCATTGTCCATGCCCCTGGCGAACACCGTGACAAAGGCGTTCAGGGAGAATTGGTAGAAGGCGTGGATCTTGTTGAGGGAGTTGAGCATGAAGAAGAGCATGGCGCCACGTGTGGCCACCGTACGATACTTCTCCCGCGACTCGTTGATGGTCTTCTCCGTCTCCTGGGACTCGATTACCTTCGCATTGATGTCGTCAGCCACGGCCTTGGACTCCTCCAGGGATTCAATGAGCTCGATGTTCTCCGTAATGTCACCCTGGGCCTCGGCAAGCTGCTGCAGGAGCTTGTCCTCGAGCTCCTTCAGCTTGATGGTGTACTCGTTGTTCCGGATGATCAGCTGAGTCTTGGTCTCTTCGAGGTCCGGACGCTCCTTGTTGACTACGAGCGCCAGAAGTTGGTCTTCGAGCCCCTTCTCTGTGACGGTGAAGTTGATCAAGGTCGTCTCGGCCTGGATTTCGGGCGGGTAGTGGGGGTTGGACAGCTTCGTGTGGAGGTACAGGCGGAAGTTCTTGTGGAACTCGACCTCCTTGTCCCCAATGGTGACGTAAAAGGACCTCCCCTTCTTCACGAAGGCGCGGGTGATGACGGGGGCCAGCACGGCATCGATGGACTCGCCCATATTCTCGATGAGCACGCTGTCGCCCGCCTCCATGGAGCGTTCGATGATGCTCAGGGTCTTGGACTGCCCAAGACGAACGACTTGGAGGTTGTTCTTGCTCTCCTTCTCCTTAATCCACGCAATTCCCTGGAGCTGCGGGTCACACATCAGGCCCCACCGCTCAGAGTTGGTGAGGATAGTGGCGTTCTGGATACTCGTGGGGTCAGAAGGCAGGCCCTCGCTCACCCACTGCGCAATCGTGGCGTCGTCCACCATGACCTTGACCGGGTCTGACAGCCCAGGCGTCATAGGGGTCTTCTTTTCGACCATGAAGGCGATCCACTGCTGAACGAGGTCCTTGCGGTAATTCGAGGTGAAGGATCCGGTGTAGGAACAGAACGCTGCGGAGAGGAGCATGTCGCCGGGGAGTACGTCGTACTCACCCCGGAGCTTCGTCACAGTCTCCTTCCACAGCCCAACAGAAGCCGAGAGGGCATTGACGAGGCGGTTTGCGAGCCCGAGCTTCCGCTGGGTGCGCTCAGATTCGGCAATTGCCTCCTCCTTTTCCTGGATGGCTTCGGTGAACTGGCGCTCCAGGTCCGCCACCATCTCGTTGAGGTTACGCACTTGCTCGTTGACCTCCGCAAGCCGGGTGTTGGCAGACTCAAGTTTCTCGTTCGCCTCCCGAAGCTCCTGCCGCTTGGGCTCGACCATGGACACAACGTCGAAGTACTTCACGATGTTGATGGCAAAGTCCGTCAGGCCCGCAGCGGCGCCGGACTTCTTCAGCATGGTCTCCCGGTTGAAGTGCTCGAGGTTGAGGTACGGGCGGCACGCGTCCACGTGCTTCTTCTGCACCTCCCCCGCGTCAATCTTGGGCTTGAAGTCCTTGAGTGCCTGGAGGAATTGGCTCACGTCTTTCATCATCTTCTGAGCGGCCTTCCAAGACTTGTCCTTCGGGTTGCCCTGAAGAAGGATCAAGATCACTGCTGTGACGTCGTCGACACCAGCAGGAGGCTTGCCCAGCGACTTCAGCTCGCCGAGGTCCTTCTTGTTGAGGGTGTCCAGGGCAGCCATAGCCTCCTGGACCAAAGGCTCGGCCTGGCCAAGCTCCTCCTCGCAGCTCGCCTGCTTTGCCGCGACCTCAGTGGCAATGACACCGCACTTCTCCGCCTCGATCTGGGCTGCAGCATTCTCCTCGTTGGCCTTCTCCTTCTCGATGCCGACCTTCTCGGCGAAGGCGTCAGAGCTCGCCACCTTCTCTTCGACCTGGGCCGCCTTCCTGTTCGCCTCCTCGACTAGCTTAGCCACCATCTCCTGTGTCGCTTCAATTTTCGTCACCCCCTCTTCAAGCCGGCCGATCTTGGACATGGAGGCCTCGCGCTTCTTCTTCAGCAAATTGGTGTAGAGCTTGATGAGCTCGAGGAAAGTCTTCGGGGTGGTGTAGTTGTAACGCTTTTCCAGCTCCTTGTACTTCTCGCTGGCGGCGTTCACACACTTGAAGGAGAACGGCATGAATTCAGCGATACCCTTGCGCGTCGCCGCATCCCCGAGGTCCACGTCGGAAAGGAACTTGGTGGCAACGTCGAGGAGAGAGTTCTCCGGCCAGGGCTGGAACCAGTCAATGACCGTGCATGTGACCGTGGCGAGGAAGCGCTGGGACCGAATCCGGAAGTCCTCGCCCACCGGACTGGTGGTGAAGACAACGTGGAGGTTGGCCTTCACCTTGTTGATGAAGAATGCCCAACAGTTGTCGGCCGTGTCAATCTGGCCGGCCGCCTTGACCTCACCTCGCATAGCATTGCAGATCTCGTCCTTGTCTTCTTGGGCGAAGAGGTCCTGGACCTCGCCGGACGCCAGAAGGTCGTTGATGAGTACGAGGAAGCGCTCGTCAACGATCTGGGCTTCAGTGAGGAGGAAGGTCACTCCCTCGCCCTTCAGACCAGATATCCTGTACATCTTCTGGAGGTCCTCCTTGAAGTTGGCGAGGTTGTAACCTCCCGAGATGACGATGGACATGGTCTGGTAACCGCAGATATGGCTCGCAAGCTTGGTCAGAGACTGCTTCCCGCTGCCACCCACACCGACCAAGAGTGCGTGACCAGACGAGTTGCCGATGATGCGCGAGATCCGGCAAACATGCTTCATAGCATCACGGAAGAGCACAAGGTCCATCACGGCGTTGGAGTCGTTGTAGTCAGCGAGAGCATTGTTCAGGAGAGTCTGCAGAGAGTCCCAGTCATCGATAGAGTCGTACTCCTTCTCGTCTAGGCCATGCGCAAAGTCAGAGAAGATGAGCGGCTTGGGGTTGTTCGATTTGTAGTAGTCCTTGATGTCGGGGATGGAGAAGAACTTCTTCGCGACTCCCTCTGCACCCTTGTTGTAGGTGTCGAGATGGGCCTCGCTGACAAGACGGTCAGCGTACACACGCTCCGACTCATGCAGCCAGAGCTTCGCCATCGAATCCACGTTGTCGAAACGGTCCACCGTCGAGCGGAGAAGGCCCTGGAAGACATTGGCCAGGTGCCGGATGGTGAACTCATAGTGGAAGTTCACGGCAGTCTTCCGGAAGGACTGGACCACCTTGGCGTGGTTCGCAAGGGCGGCCTGGACGATCTTGGTGCCGAGCTCCTGCACCTCGGCGCTGAAGGAGCTCAAATGCCCATGCATGAAGGTGCCGAAGATCTGCATCAAGCTGTCCTGCCCTGGGAACTGGACAGCGAGTGTCATGAAGAGGCGCTGCAGACGGGGGTTGATCACGAACGCACCAGCCGTGGGGTTCATGCAGGCCACGTACTGGGTGTTGTTGATGTTCTTCTGAGTCAGCTTAGCGCGGTCAAACCAGTGGTTCCAGCCGATATGCTGCCGCATGTGCGAGATGGGCATGGCCGTCTCGTAGAGGTCCAGCTTGGGCATGTTGAGGTCGTCCACGAAGTAGACGAGCTTCTTCGTCCCCGGCGGGCCGAAGTTGATCCCGGCCTTCTTCTCGAGCTTCGACTCGAGGGTCTTCTGGAACTCAGACACCTCTGTGAAGTAGTTGAAGGTGATGTTCTGGGAAAGGATGTTCTCAGGCAGCTTGGAAAGCTGACCCTTGACGAGCTGCGTCTTGCCGCACCCCGCAGAACCCACGAACATGACGGGCTTGCCCTGCGAGACCATCTGGTCCATGAAGAAGGTCAGGGACGCCGTCTCGCCCGTGGGGACGAACATCTCACTCATCGCCATCGAGGCCGAGTCGAAGGATACCTCAGGGACCATTTCACTCCAAGTAGAGAACTTCCCAGAGGCCGGGTTCACGTAGTAGTCGTAAACCGTGCCCTTCGAGGGGAAGCGGATCGTCGAGAACGTCTGCTTGAACATCTTGTCGAAGTTCTTCCTATAATCGATGCCGTCCTTGTTGCACAGGCCAGAGCCGAAGGCCCACACCATCGCGAACACGAAGTAAGTCTCCATGAGAGGCTTCTCTGCCTTCGCGCTGATGTTCTTCGGAGTGAGCACACTCTCGAGGATGTTCACCAGGCTCGTGACAAGGTTCATCGACGCTAGAGGGGTAATGAAGGAGAAGCTCTTCTTCATCTCGAAGAGCGCGGTGGGGACATACTTCTCGAAGAATTCCCGCAGCCAGATGACCGGCTGTTCTTTGTTGGCCCACTTTGCCTCCTGGGCGTAAGCTGGCACGACACGGTTGATCCAGCTCTGGACCATGTTGTTCCACTGTCGCACCTCAGAAATGTACAAGATCCCGGCACGGGTGGCCGTGGCCGGGGTGGCGAACTTCAGGTTACGGATTTCGAAGAGGAGCTTCATGGGCGGCAGCAGCCGAATACGCTCGTTCGACGGAAGTGTCAACAGGCGGTTGTCGTCCATGGTGGAGTTCATGGACTCGATCCAATTCGCATCCAGGTCACCGTCCAGGATGATCCACTTGGGGTCGTCCGTGCCACTGTTCGACATCTCGCGCATGGTGTAAGAGAAGAGCCCGTCCTTCCACTCCCGCGTGGCCATGTTGACATAGCCGTACAGCTCGTAAGTAGAGATTGCTTTCGGGTTGATATCCTTGATAAGCACCTTCTTCTTGTTGTTGATCTGGAGGTACGGGTTCTCAGGGTTGTCCGTCCCCTTCTCAATCGCCTTGGCAAGAACCCGGTAGCACTCCGTCCGGCCCACGCCCGTGGGGCCCATGAGGAAGACGCAGTGACGGATAGCCAGCAGCTCGGAAAGCTGCACTGTGCGCAAGATGAAGTCATTGTCGACGGTGAGGCCCATCTCAGTCGCCGTCTCCTTGATGACCTCCTCGAACGTGAAGTCACGCTCGCGCTCCGGGTCTGTGCCCGGGAAGAGGTCCTTGAGCAGACCCATGAAAATAGGCAGGTCGTTGCCGGAAATCTTGGGAATGTTGAAGTCACGAAGGGCGCGGTAGAGCACGTCCGCCTCCGGCTGACCCTCGCGGGCCCTGAGAAGGGACCCGGCGACGACGAGGACAGACTTAATGGCTCGCAGACCCCAGTCGTAGTGCTTCTCGGGGGAAAGCAGGTCCTCCAGGAGGTAGTACAGGGAGGCGAACTTCTTGGCGAGGATCTTCGCCTCGGTGAAGCCTTCAGCCATGAGCATGTTCTCCATGATAAGCTGCCGGTCGGGCACCATGACGGTGATGGGTCGGAACAGAATCTTCAGCGACTCCGGGAGCTCTGCTCGGCCGATGTAACCGGGGTTCATCGTGATAAACGCCGAGCAGCCTTCCTCAAGGGGCATCTCCACGCCATCCGCGGCAGTGAACTTGTAGTTCTCCACGGCCTTGTGCTTGGTCCCCTCCTTGTCGATGTAATCGAGGCCACGACCCGGCAGGAGCGACTTGACGCGCTGGGCATCACAGACGGCCTTGTACTGGACCGAGCATACCGACAACACCGAAGGGACGAGGCGGTTGAACTCGTCGAAGCAGCCCCAAGAACCGGATGCAGCGAGGCCCTTGAAGATGTCACCCATCGTCCGGTAGTCCATCTCAGGGGAACAGTTGAACACGTACACTGATTTCCCGAGCTGGGCGGAAAGATCTTTCGTCGTCTCGGTCTTACCCGTCCCGGCAGGACCTTGAGGTGCAGTGCCCAAAGAGAGCCAGCACGCCTGGGTGGCCGTGATGTAGATGCGGTCCGTGAGGGGAGTGATGACCAGCCGGCCACCGTTCCCAAGGTATTCATACCCGTAGGGGAAGCTTGCATCACAAATCTTCAGGCGGCAGTCGCCGATGGTGTTGTCCCAGTAGCCGCGAAGCTGGCAAGCCCAGTCGAAGGAGCTGAGCTTGTCCGTCTTCTTCTCCACCAAGCTCAGGGTGATGTCACGGTTGTGGGCATCGATTGTGATCATGTTCATCACCTTCTGCCGGTCGGGCTTCTCGAGCGGCGTGCGCGTCATGGAGATCAGGTCCGACAGCTGCTTAACCTGGTTCTGGCTGCACTTCTTGAGGGCGTTCTTGTCCCCCTTCTGGAAGTCGAGGATCGCCGTCTCCACTTCCTGAGTCCAGGTAATCCCGTTTACGACGAGGATGATCTGGCTCGGCCAGTCCAGGAGCCACTCCGTCCGAGGCTTAGAGGAGTAAGCCTTAATGGAGTCGGAAAGGACGTCGCGGAGCTCGCCGCGCATCTTGGCGATGATGGCGTTCATGTACTCCTCAACCTTCCCAGTGAGGGGGAGAGGCTTGCGGAACTCGATGAACTCCTTCCCCACGCAGGAGATCATGCCGAGGCCGTTGGGCCGCGCGGTGGTGTTGGTGTCTTCATTGTCGAGCTTCAGCTTGTCAATAGCCTGGAAGCACTGGGACATATGCACCTGCACCTTCGCAGGGACATTCCCATTGGAGAGAATGTCCAGGAGCACAGCGGTGGAGGTGAAGTAGAAGCGCGGGAAGGCCCTCCGCTTAGACTCCATGTAGTCGGCTAGGGCCTTCTCGCACAGCTCGAGCTCCGACTGCTGCTTCTGAAGGTTCTCCATGAGGTTGCTCTTCGTGCAGCAGCGCACGGCGTTCTTGGTGGACTTCATCTCGGCCAGGATGCGCTTGACTTCGGTGTCAATGCTCTTGAAGCGCTGTGCCGCCTCCGGAAGTTCCTTTTTCACTTCGTCGGAATGGATGAACAACGACTCAAGGTAGGCCCAGGTCTGCTGGATCTCGCCCATGATCTGCGTCACGTCGGCAACGAGCATGAGCTTCTTGTTCCACCCGTCGATTTCAGACCCGAACGTGTCCTTGAAGCGGTTGCTCATCATACCCAAAACGAGGACCTGGTTGTCCTCAAGGGACTCGACGTCCTCCTCTCCGAGCTTGATCGTGTGCACATTTGTGCCCTTGTGCTCGGTGAAGACGAACTCGACCGAGCCCCACGTTTCGTTGAGCTTAGACAGGTTCTTCTCCATCTTCGCCTCCTTCTGAGCCTGGTCCACGATCTCACCAACGTCGTCGGCAAACTTGTGCAGCTCGAGTTTTAGGAGGTCGTCCAGCTTGAAAGAGGCATTGATAGTAAACGATACGCCGGTGGCCTCCATGAGCATCTTCCAGTGCCTGTCCCGCATGTCGGGCGAACGCAGGTCGGCAACGAGAGGGATCGTGACGAGAAAGTTCTTCACGGACGTGTCGAGCCCGTCAAACGCATTGTACAGGCGGGCCTGCTTGGGCAGCGTCTTCACCTCCTTGACGAACCGGCGGGAGGAGTCCTCCATGGCCTCCGTGTCAATGGCGTTCCAGAGCGTGGACCGCCAGCTCGCAAACTGCGTCTCCACGAGGGAGCTGACGTCCCACACGTACTTGATAATACGAAGGTCGTCTTCGACGCCCTTGAGAACCATCATGGTGGGCTCCATGATCTCGGCAAACTCGAACATGTCAGCCAGGCGGTACTTCTCCGCAGCTTCCTCGTGGAAGCCAGAGAGGTCGCGTGTCACCTCGTCCATGCCGCGGTATGAGGCCAGGGCCCCGTTGGCGTAGTCGAAGAACAGCTTCGTGGCAAAGTCCTTCTTGTAGCCGTCGACTTCGGTGGCGAACTCCTGGATCTCGCGCCGGATGCGCTCGCCCTCGACATCGACCGCGCTCTGGATCTTGGCCTTCATGTCCGGGGCGGATTCGATCAGTTGCTCCCACAGGGTCTGGACGGTCTGCAACTGGCTCTCCTTCGCCGAAACACTCGTCTTGTTCTTAGCGAGCACCGAGAAGGTCTCCCATAGCTGATCGACGAGGAGATTCTTCTCTTCCAGCTTGGTCCGGATCTGATACAGCGCATCGATGACCTTGAGCAGCTTTGTGATGTCCTTCATCTCGTTCGGGTCCGACGCCAGGGCGAGGGCCTCTTCGATCTGGCCCGCCCACACCTCCATGTCATCCAGCAGTTCGCCGCTCTTCTTGTTCATGCACATCTTGAAGCTGTACTTGCTGTTGATCGAATGCAGGTCGATCAGGGTCGCATTCTCAAGCAGGCCCTTGTTGTTGGCACTCATGGCAAGCATCTCGGTGTCCAGGAAGGTGGCCAAGATGCCGGTCGACGGGAGGGCCGACGGCTCGCCCCGGTACGTGGACTTGAAGGTAGCCGTCTCCGGGTCGAAGAAGTAAGCGTCGTTCAGCGGCCTACCCTCGGCGTCGATGCCGCCGTAGAAGAGGTACTTGTCCCGGCCATACTTGATGAACTTCGCACCATACCGGGGGCAGGGGACATCGCCATTAAGGGTCTGTTCCGCGCACTTCCAGGACTCTTTGCCGACGGTGATCACATGGAAGTCCCCGAGCACTTCGTCGCCCTCGTCCTCCCCGCCGAGCTTCATCCCGCCAAATATGAACACCTTGGCATTCGCCCCCGAGGTGGCGATCACGGACGGGCAGGTGCGGCTGCTGGGGATGGTGCCCTTGCTGACCTCGGGCGTCGTCCACTCGGCCGTGCCCTTGCTGATGTCCAGCTTGAGCAGCGCGAAGTCGTCCACCATCTCGCCCTGCCGCTCGCCGCCCAGGACGAAGAGGTCCTTGCCGATGAGGCAGGCCCCATTGTTGAACCTCGGCGTGGGTCCCGGCCCGACCACAGCCGGCGCGGGCGCAGGAGCGGGCGCCTGCTTCGCGGCAGGGGCTTCGGCCGGGGCGGGGGCGCCCTCTGCGGCGGCCTTCTCGTCGCCCTCGGCGGCCTCGGGTCCCCCTTCGCCTTCGTCCTCGACCTCCGCCGGCTTGTCTTCAGCGCCCTCCGCGGGGGGCAGCTCCTCGATAATGGGGGCCTCCTGCTCCGCCGGGGCTCCCGCGAGGCTGATAGGCAGCCAGGCGTAGCCGTCAGGGCTCTTCTTCAGCACGTGGAAGTCGTTCAGCTCCATGCCGGTTTCGTCCTTCCCGCCGAAGACCACAATGTTCTGCACCGAGGAGAGGGCCGTGTGGTGGGTGCGGGCCGCGGGGGCCTTCCCGGCGACCTCGGGCACTGACCACTCCCAGTCGACCCCCTTCTTAGAGAGGACGTCGAGCGTGCTGTGCCCGCCCATCAGTACGAAGGAGGTACCGACCGTCACGAAGCTGGATCCCTCCACGAAGGAGGGCGCTTTACCTGCGATCTTCGGGTACGACAGGGGGTCCTGGCACGTGATGGTGAACGGGCTGCCCCGCACGGGGATGAGGTCGATTTGGCCGGAGGCCGTGTCCTCGTCCAGATCGTCGTGCATGACCTCGATTTTGTACTTGCCCGGCTTGGGCACCGAGTAGTCGACCTGGTAGTGCCCCATCTCAAGGTCCTTGATGCTGAAGGCACCCTTCAGGGTGGGGTCGTCGACCGACTCGACATTCACGATGAAGTCGTCCCCGCCCGAGATCCGCTTGGCGTTGCAGGTGTCCTTCGATTGGATCAGGAAGGGCATCGTGGCCCCACAGATGCCATCGGAGAGGATCCCGGGGCCGATGCAGAAGCAATTCTTCGCTGCAGTGTTGGCGAAGAAGTCAAACCGCACGCGGTTGACAGTCCAGCCCTCCTTGCTGATGGACACGCGGATGTCGACGTTCATGGCCCCGAACTCCTCGTAGTTCGGGGTCTTGCACGTCAGAGTCTCGCTGTCAACGAAGTCAGCGTTGACGGTGACCTCGTTCTTGCCGCTGCCGAAGCGCACCTCGATCTTGCCCGAGTTGCGGAAGCCCAGGCCCTTGATCTTGATCAGCGTGTCCCCGAAGACGGGGCCCACCTTGGGCTCAACGCTCATGCAGGCGTAGGGCGGGCCGATGACAGGCGACACGTTGAGGGCCCAGGTATCCCCGAGCCAGCGGTTGGCCCAGCCACCGAACATCACGAGGCGGCAGGTCTTGTTGTCGTAGACCCAGGCCGTGTCCTCGCGGGCGCAGGGCGGCTTACCGTGCACGCTGGGCGACGACCAGACGAGGCTGCCGCAGTCCATCACGTCGACCTTGTCCAGGTACTGCATCATGCCGGCCTTCCCCCCGAAAGTGAAGAGCTTGTAGTTGGGTACCGACTCGATGGCGTCCGACACGTGGTTGCACACGTCGCTGCTGAAGTCGGGCATGATGACGTCGTTCTCCCAGGTCAGCGTCTCGAGGTCGAAGAGGTGCATAGCCTTGAAGATCCGCGAGTTGTCGCGCCCGCCGAAGATGACCATCTTGTTGGGGTAGTACGACACGGTGTGGTCGAAGCACGGCGCGGGCGCCTTGCCCTTGGTCACCGGCTGCACCCACCGCATGGGCGTCTCCTCGTCGGGGTCGCCCAGGTCCAGGATCCACAGGTCGTTATACACCTTTCCGTGGCCGCCGTAGCCGCCGAAGAAAAGCACCTGGTTCCCGACCAGCACCGCCGAGTGGTGTGCCCGCGGCGGCGGAGCCTGGCCCTCGATCTCGAGGCGCTCCCAGGAGCCGTCCTTGCCAGAGGAGTCGAACATCCAGGCGTCGTTGTACCGCTCGCGGTGGTTCAGGCCGCCGAAGACGAGCAGCTTCTTCCCCACGGGGGTCGCGGTGTGCCGCGAGCGCGGGGCCGGCGCCTCCCCCTCGGGCTGCAGCTCCTTCCACCGGAGCAGGTCGGGGTTGGAGAAGTCAAGGTTCCAGACGTCCCCAAAGGTCTGTGCCTGGCCCTCCGGCGTCCGCCCGCAGCCCCCGAACACGATGTTCTTCATGCCCACCGTGCTGAAGGTGTGGCCCGAGCGGGCCGCGGGGGCTTCCCCCTTGAGCTCGGGCTTGGTCCATGTCACCGACTGCGCCGCCCGCGACAGTCGCCGTGGGAGGTCGGGGGGGGGGGGGGGGGGGCGCCCCCCCCCCCCCGCCCCCCCCCCCCCCCGCCCCCCACCCCCCCCCCCCCCCCCCCCGCGGCGGCCCCGCCTTCCCCACCCGTGGGGGGCCGCGGGCCCCCCCCGGCACCCTGCCGAGCGGCCCCGGGGCCCGGCC
>Ga0163111_10001566_pt1 | contig 14209 bp, 11 predicted proteins | sample CRUFie1St18metaG_FD_109645 | JGI IMG/M metagenome (GOLD analysis project Ga0163111, IMG submission 109645) | Marine microbial communities from the Costa Rica Dome - CRUD Field 142mm St18 metaG | ecosystem: Environmental > Aquatic > Marine > Oceanic > Photic zone | place: Costa Rica: the Eastern...
AGCCTCTCTTCTCAAACGACGAGCTTTACGATTACAGAGCACTTTTAAAAACGCGCGACTTCTCTCGCCTAATAATCTAAAGCGATACAACAAACAACAAAAGTCGTCGTCGTCAAAGTCGCAATAGCAATGGCAGGAGCACGTGCACTATACCAATCGCGAACACACACGAGAGAAAAGTGGAGAAAGAGAGGAAGGACAAAAGTCACAGATCGAGACCCTAAACTTATTTAAAAAGAAGACGAAGAAGGCCGAAAAAGAATGCACAAAATTATCGTGTCGTCTCTCTCTCTCTCTCTCTCTCTCTTTGGTAGGTCTCCAAAAACCACCCACCACTTTCGCGTTGTTGTTGTCGGTTGTTCTTTCGTTCGTTCGTTCGTTCGTTCTTTCTTTCTTTCGATGGGAGGAGGACGACGACGACGACGTAAAAAAACGTGTTTGGGGAGACGAAGAAGAGACGAAAGGAGGAGCTTTGCCTGATGAGAACGACATTAGTATTCGGCTTTGAGAAAGAGAGGAAGAGACGACTTTAGAGAAGAAGAAGAAAAGGAGAGAGTTACAAAAAGTTTTGACTATGGCGGCGTCTTGCACGCGGTGTGGAAGCACGATGTACTTGCGCTCGCCGTCGCCGACGATTTCGTGCGCGAGTTGCGCGCTGTCGCACTCGACCGAGCGAGTGTTCGGCTCCGGTCGTGCGGGGGAGGAGGAGGACGTTGCGACGACGACGATTCAGACGATTCAGACGACGTCCTCGAACGCCGCCAGCTTTTTGTACAAATTTAACGTCGAACCTCGCAACCCAGACGGGACGAAAATAGGGAACGAACGGCACGACGACGACGTCGAGAAGGAGCGAGCAACCGTAGACGAGCCGTGTCCAAAGTGCAACCATCGGGTGTTGCGGTTTTACACCATGCAGCTGCGAAGCGCGGACGAAGGGCAGACGGTGTTTTACGAATGCGAAAAGTGCAGACACACCTTTTCGCAAAACAATTGATTTTTCGACGCTCCTCTCTTTTGTCGCAGCAGCACGAGGTAGAGACGCGCGACAAAAACACGTTGCACAACAGAGAGAGAGAGAGTTCCTAGGTGTCGTGGTAGTACGTTAGAAGAAGCCTCGTCCGAGGCACGTAGCATTTTGTAGGTCGGTACGACGACGGGGGGCGGGGGCTCTCGTCGCGTCCTTTCTTCGGTTTGACTCTTTCCTTCGCCGTCAAAAGGTTGTGCCATCGTAAAAAGGATCGTTCGTTTTCCCAAGAGGCGTTTTATAAAACGTCGAAAAAAGACGACTCTTTGTCTTCTTCTTTGTCTGTTCTTCTTCTTCTTCTCTTTTATTTTGAATCGCTTTGTTGGTAGTAAAACGTAGTATCAGAGGAGGAGTATCTTTCTTTCTGTCTTTTGTAGTTTTACGTACCGGTAGTCATTCCCCAGGTACAGTTTTTTTACTTTCATTTTTACCTTCCTTCCGCGATGATTTGTACCCAAAAAAATCGAGCACAATTATCGAGAGGAGAGAAAAAGAGGGCGAAAATAAAGCGATTTTTCACACAACATCAACCACATGAAAGGACGACAAAAAAAAAGGTAAAAATATCTACGTAATTCTGATCTCAATTATTCGAATTTAATTGTGATCGTCGTCGTCGTCACAAAAGAACTCCTCGAGTAGAGTATTCACCAGAAAAAACACGCACAACGCGCATTAGTAGTATCTCACCATGTTCGCTTTGACGTCTACTTCGTCCGCGCTCGCGCGCTCGCGCGTCGCCTCGGCTGCCGCCGGCAAAAGATCATCTTCTCGATTCGTCGTACAAGTCACCGCGAAAAAAAATGTCGACTCAGCATCATCGTCATCATCGATTCGCCCGATGATGATGATGATGTCGACCAAGGACAAAGATGTCGCGCTCAAAGCGACGACGACGGTACTGATGATGGCGAACCAAAACAAAAGAGCGAGTTCGACGATCGTGAACTCGACGGCGTCCGGGGCGAACCCAGAACCGACGGTGAAAGCCGCCGGCGGCATCGCCGATTGGCCTTTGGAGAAGAAGTTCGTTGGCTTCTGCTTCGCCATGTTTGGCTTTTTCGCCTTTTTCATGCTCATGCCGGGCAGCGCGCAGTTATGGTTCGGCCCGAACCCGCCGTTCCCGAAATTTACGCACGTCGCCATGTCCTATTGGAACGTCGATGCTGGAGGTGTCATCACGAATTGGTGGTCGAGAATGACCGGCGTGCTCTTCCTCTCCTTCCTCGGCGGCCCGTTTTTATTCGGCGCGGAAATCACCAAGGCGTATTTGAAGCAAGTCACCGCGATGTTGTGCGGCCACTTGGCCCTCTTCGTCAACGTCACGTTCTTTTCGCCGGTGGCTAAATTCGCGTGGTACCCGCAAATTATTTTACAAGTCGCTTTGGTCGCTATGGGCCTGAAGTTAATCAACGATAATTAATTTCATTTAAAGGAAGCGTCAGACGTGCGCGCGCGAAAGAAAGAGAATTCGCATACCGTGTACGAATACGAGCGCGCGCGCGCGTGAAAATGAAAATAATACGATATTAGTATTATTATTATTATAAATAAAAGAGGAAGAGTGCATACATCCTACTACCCGTATAAACTCATACCAGGCAGGCTTAAAGTATGATGTCGCGCTCTCATGTGCCGCGACGACGCGCGTCCCCCGTTTCTCGTTTCCACTTTTTATTTTCGTGTTTGTCTCGTCGTCGTCGTCATTAAAAAGAGAGAGCGTTTCCTCAGTCGCATTCGCGTCGCGAAGGATGGGTCGACACGCGCACATTCCGTGGAATCCGCGGGATTTTACGAGCGTGAAGAACCACCCTTTGAGTGGGATGACGTTCGCGCAGTGGCTTCGCTTGGTGACGAGGTACCGAAGGGACATCGATTACGTTCTTTATTTCCCCAGACTGATTTTTCTGACTGTGATGTCGTTGGTCAACTCGGTCTTCGCGTGCATCGAGCTGGCGTTGTGCGGTCGCGCGATTCGGAAAACCGTCGTCGGTTCGGATCCTGTCGTCATCGTCGGCCATCCGAGAACTGGGACGACGCATTTGCACAATCTTTTAACGCTCGACGAGGAGGCGTTTTACACGTGCACGACGTTCGATGTCGGATTTCCAAGCTCGTTTCTGGTATTTCCCGCGCGGGTACGGGAAATGTTGAAAGCGATCATGGACGATACGAGGCCTATGGATAACATGAGATTAGCGCACGACACTCCGCAAGAAGACGAGGTAGCGACGAACCAGTTGGCCAGTTGTTTGACATCGCCGTATGCGCCCTTGATGTTTCCGAAATTGGAAGAAACGTTTCGACCGTTTTATCGCCTCGACGCGGAAGACGAAGAGCATCCGTGCAAACCGGAAGACGCGAGAATTTGGCGGGAGAGTTTTTGGTACTTCGTACAAAAAATAACGCACGCGGCGGAAAGGGGACGAAGAGATGATACAACAAAGCAAAGAAAAAGAAGGAGAAGACTGGTGTTGAAATCGCCAGTTCATATGGCTCGGATCAAACTTTTAGCGCACATGTTCCCAAAGGCGCAGTTTTTAGTGTGCCATCGCCACCCGTACGAAACCTTTCAAAGCGCGGCAAATATGGCCGATAAGTATTACTGGTCGTGCTTTTTGCAAAAGCCGACGTGCCGAGAAGAAATCGAGGAGTTTATATTTCGACAAGGTGAAATTTTACACGACGCGTACGAGAAGGACGTGAAAGGCATCGCTCCGTCTTGCGTGATGGAAGTGCCTTTCAAAGAGTTGGACAAAAACCCGTTAGAAACTTTAGAGAAGATTTACGACGCGTTTGAGTTTCTTTCGTCAGAGGCCGAGGAGGAGAATGAGAAGAACAAAAAGGAAAAGTACAAAGGAAGCCACGCGGAAAAGAAAGCGAAAGCGTACATCGAATCCGCCGCGATGCAAAATTTCAAGAAGAACGCTTTCGTGGCTGATTTGAGCGTGGAGACGAAAAGAGAAATCAACCGGCGCTGGCAGAAATGGTTTCGCTTGTTTGGTTATACCGATGATGACAACGGAAAAGAATGCGAGAATAGTAGATAGGTAGATAGATATAGATAGATAGATATAATAATGATGACCACAGAGTTCCATCGCCGCACAGTCGAAATCACAAAACTTTCTTTCTCTTGAAGAACGCCTTCAAGTAGAAAATTTGCCAAAACGCCAGGGCAACGCAGACGGACAAACTAATCATCCCCATCCACACGACTCTCGAATTCGTCGCCTCGTTCTTATCCCGCATATCTGCCTCCAACTTCCTCAACTCCAACATTGTTTCGTGCACTTCGGTCAAATCCGCCTCCAACCTTCGCAACGACTTCGTAAACACATCCACGTCCTCCTCTTTTGCAATTTTCCCCCACGTCGTTGCTGCCACTCCAGACTTCCACTCCAGACTTACTCGGTGCTTCACCCGATCTTCCGCCGCTATTTGTGCCGCAAAAAAGCACGCCTTGTAATCGCCGCCAACCTCCGCGGTAAAGCCGTAATCACCCTCTGCGACGTCCTCAAACTGCTTCACCACTTTATCGTTCGGATCGAACACCTTTATCGATAACTTCACGTTGTCTATGGATTTAAACGAAAATAGAACTATCGCGCGTTCGTTGTGCTCTTCCGAGACGCATTTCATGTCGTCGTAGTCCGAGTCTCCGCGGTGAACGAGATCGAATTCCAACGCGTCGGCCACCGGGAAGAACTTTGACAACGAAAACGATGATGATGATGATGATGATGTTGATGATGAAAACGATGATGATTGCGCAGCGCGCGCATTCTCCCCTAAAGTACCGCGCGTGGTGGTTTTTTCGGTGATGACCAACGAGGACGGGACGAACGCGCAGAAGACGACCAACACCAACACCGTGCGCAGCACGATTCGAAAAAGCCCCAACGGGGTTGCCGCCCGAGCGTCCGCTCCATTACGTCCCCGGCGAAGTCGAGAGAGAGCTTTGTGTTGGTAGTCGTTTTTTTCCTTCATTTTTATCTCGTCACTTTTTTGAAGCTTTTTCTTCTTCTTCTTCGATTTTTTTTAATAATTTTGGGTGGGCGTTTTCTTTGACGACGACAAAAAGAATCCATAATACACTGTCATTTGAACAACAACAACAACAACAACAACAACAAGGGAATTTTTGTGTCTTTATGTACCATGGTACTACGACTTCTGCGCCACTATCTAAAAGTGCTTGCTTATAGTCTTCTGTCTTATATTTATGCTTTTTATTCTTACTTAGATTCTGGCTGGAAATTGTTTTAATTCGATAAATGTAAGTTTACCTTTAAGTGAAAGATCAATTTTCATGCACGTGTTATTGCTTTTAGGTATGTACCACAATAAAAGAAAAAGACGAAGAGTACTAATAAAACGAAGAAAACTCCTTTTCGAATCTCGCTCTCTCTCTTTTCTCGGCTAAAAATCGACCGATGCAATCGTCGTCGCCGCCGTCGATGGCATCGGTCGTCAAATCGGCTTTTTCGCGAATGATTTCCTCCGGATCCACGAATTCGAGCACTTTTACGTACAATTTCGCCACCGCCGCGACGCAGCACAAAAGCGGGCCGAATACGACGCCTTGCGAGGTATATTTTTGAATTAAACGGCTCGCGAAATCGTCGTCAGATTTCGCGACGTCCCGAGAGCTGGACATTTTTCGTTTCTTGTTTCCATCCTTCTTCCAGATTTTTGTATTCGTGTTCTTCTTCGCGTTCTCCTTTTCGAGAAGGACGTCCAGGTACAATTTTTCGGTCGTTTTCGCGACGGCTGACCAGGAGTACTTTTGTAAAATCTGATCTCCAATGGCCTCTCGCTCACGATCTCCTACCTCGCCGTTTGCGACGTGCGCGACGGCTTTTTGAAGCTGCACGAATAAACCAGAAACCGTCGGCGGAGCCAAAAAAGACGACGCTATTTCTTTTGGTTTTTCCATCAGTTTTCTTCTTCCCGTCTCCCCCGATTTTCTTTTTGTTCTTGGTGGCGATGGAGGAGTGACCCTCATGACTCCCGGTAACACTTCTGGAACCCCACCGACGGCTGTCGCCACTACTAACAACCCACAACTCGCAGCTTCGACGATAGCCGTACAAAACGCCTCCGTCAACGAACAGTTCAAGAAAATATCCCCCCGACGCAAAATGTTCGGCACGTCCTCGTGTTTCAAGTCTCCTAAAAATTCTATTTTTCCTTTGCACTCCTTTTTGTGCGTTTTTTCGCACACTTCGCGTAAATGCGGCTCCATCGGACCAGATCCCGCGATTATGAAACGAACGTTTTTGTTTTCTTTCAACGTCAATGGAATCAGTTTCGCGAGAAGGTGAATCCCTTTTCGGTACGTCAAACGCGAACAGACGACAATGGTAACCTCTTTCTCGTTGTTTCTTTTTGAGCTACTGCTTGTGCTGCTTCGACCACTTCTACCGCTACTATTTCTATCACTACTATTGCTAAATCTACCTTCATTCACGTTCCCCTTCTTCTCCATCGCGCGAGAAGGAGGATAAAACGCCTCCCCGTCCACGGCGTTTGGAATCACTTCAATCTTCCTCGGATCAAACCCGCGCAACTCGTACACCTCTTCAACATCATCATCATCATCATCATCACCATTCTCTCTCTCCGTCCTCTTCTTATTCCTCCTCGACGCAAGAACGACGTTCATCCCACCTCTCAAACACGTGTTCTCCTTCGCCGCGTTCGTCACGCACACCGCCTTATCTGCCTCTCCTAGCGTCATCTGTAACACCTTATTACTATGAATACTCGCAACGTCGTCGTTCATCCCAAACAAAGAGTGGTCCGTAAACACGCAACACGGAATTCCAAGCGTTTTCGCGTGTAGCATGCATTCGTGCGAGAGCGTTCCTCCTTGATGCGCGTGAACGACGTTGACATTTTCCCGGACGCACGCTATTCGGAAAATGCGCGCGGTGCCAAAAATCGTCGGGTAACAACAGTTGGTGTGCCCGATGGTGAGTCTCGGGACGTGGTAGACTTTCACGCCCGACTTCAAGTAGCGCACGCCAGAGAACACCTCCTTCGTCTGCTTCTGTGTGGTCTCGCTCTTCTTCGTCTCGTCGTCGTCGTCGTCGTCGTCTGAATCGTCGTCGTCTGAATCGTCGTTGTACGAGTGCGTGAACACGCACACCTTGTGCCCTCGTCTGCGAAGCTCGGACGCGAGATGCGCGATGTGCAATTCGACGCCCCCGATGTGCGGGAGGAAGAAATCGGATACGAAACAGATGGAGAGCTTTTTTTCTGGCGTCTGGCGATGCCGCGACGACGACGACGACGGCATGGACGACAGAAAGAAAGAGACAGAAAGAGAGGAGGGATTTTATGCGCGCGCGGATATTATAAAGAATTTCTTCTTCTCTCTCGAATAATAATTACATCAACGAGTTCGTTGTGCTTAGGTACGAGTACTTCAAGTCCATATCTATAGTACTACATGCGCTTTACTACATCGTATGTGGCGAGAGCTGATTGTGAAATTTCGGGCTACTCCCGCTAATAATAGCCGCTCCGATACCGTGTCTAGTGGGAAGCAAATCTGCTTTCCTACTGCTACCGAAACCTAAACGCCCAAAATACCTACCGCGCTTTTTGAATTTTCTCGTAAGCGCTTTCAAAATTTCATCGCAGACGATGACCGGGAAGGAGAGCCATAAAACCGCTTTCCATTCTTGCCAGGATAAATAGCTCACACTAAAGGTGATGTTCATCCAAGGAACGTATAATATCATCGCGTGCAAAGCCATGGAGATGAAGATAGCGCCTAAGAGCCATTTGTTGGACCAAGGTGGGTGTTTCAATAAACTCGAGTTTTCCGATAAGGCGTTCAACGCATTGAACATTTCCACCGTGACAAGAACAGTCATGGACATGGTCGAAGGACGGCGGTCCTTAAATATTTGACACGAATAATCGTGGGCACCTTCTACGCACTGCTCGAACGAGGTCAAGTCGCTCCAGGAGAGAAGTGGGCCGTTTTCAAAGTACATGAACCACCACGCGAAAGCGACGACAGTGACGATGCCGACGTAAACGCCAACAATCAAGTATCGGATGAAGAGCCAAGAGTCAACGATGGGTTCCGTAGGAGATCGTGGGCGCTGTCGCATGATATCTCTATCGGGTTTGTTGAACCCGAGTGCGGTGGCGGGTAAACCGTCCGTGACTAAGTTCACCCACAAGAGTTGTACCGGGCACAAGGTTTCCGGCATGCCCAACGCTGCCGCGATGAAGATACATACGACTTCGCCAATGTTCGAGGAAACCATGTACCGAATAAAGGCTTTAGTGTTGTCGTAAATAGCACGACCTTCTGCGACGGCGGAAACGATGGTAGCAAAATTGTCGTCGGCAAGAACCATATCGCTCGCGTGTTTCGCGACCTCCGTGCCGGAACCCATGGAGACGCCAATGTCGGCTCTTTTCAAAGCCGGGGCATCGTTAACACCGTCCCCAGTCATAGCGACAACATGTTTTTGATTCTTTAACAGTTCCACTAATTTCGCCTTGTGTGCGGGTTCAACGCGACTAAAAATGGACAAACGCGTCACGGCTTCAGATTTTTCGCGTTCAGATTTCAACTCTTCAAAGTCTATGCCTTGTAAACTCGCGCCGTCCGGAACTATTGGTTCGCCAAACGCGTCCGCTTCGATGAGGCCGATTTGTGCGCCGATAGACTCTGCCGTCGTTTTATTATCCCCTGTTACCATGACGACCCGAATGCTCGCGCCTCTGCACGTGGCAATCGCGCGAGCAACTTCTGCTCTCGGCGGGTCCGCGATGCCGACAAAACCGAGAAAAGTCAAGTCGTTTTCATCCTCCGCATCGATTTGCGTTTGTTTCGCCGGCATTGGACGCATGGCTAAAGCTAAAACGCGCAAAGAAGTTTTCGCGTATTTCGCGAGAACATCGTTCAGATCTTTGCGAACTTGATCGTTCATTGGTTCTGCCGCGCCTTTGGCGTTTGTGAGAGCGTTGGTACATTTTGCCAACACCGCCTCCGGAGCGCCTTTGGAAAACAAAATATTTGTTCCTTTTCGAGAACACAAGGTACTCATCATTTTACGATCTCGAGTGAAATCAAGTTGCTCGACTCGTTTGAATTGCCCTGCCCAGTAAGCGGCGCAATATGACGCGCGTTCTTGCTCAGAAAGCTTTGTCAAGGCGGACGGCATGGCGTCAAAACCGGGGAGACCAATCTTTTCGGAAAGAACTCGCAAAGCGACTTCGGTCGATTCACCGATTTTCACAAACTCTCTCTTATTCAAATCAAACGTCAGCGTCGAGTCATTACACAAAGATGCGCATATGGATAAGTGCAGGACTGACGGTAAATCTGCCGGGTGTTTCACCACGTCTTTGTTGATGGGATTGAACCGTTGTTGTCTTGGAGAAATGACGCCGTTGGACGCTTCGAGAATCAATCCGTTCGGCGCGTACGAGTTTCCTTCCACATCGAACTCTCTTAATAAAGAAGTGCTACTACCTGCATTCGCACTACTGCCACCATTCCTACTGCTACTACTTCTTTGCTTCGTGCGATCCACCACGCATATCTTTTGCACACACATCGCGTTCGTCGTCAAAGTCCCCGTCTTATCCGAGCACACTACCGTCGTGCATCCTAAAGTCTCCACCGACGGCAACGATCTAACAATCGCGTGTCTTTTTGCCATCTTTCTAGTCCCTAGCGCTAAGCACGTCGTTACCACGGCCGGTAAACCTTCCGGAATAGCCGCTACCGCTAACGCCACCGCAATTTTCAAATAGTACACCATCCCTCGAAACCACCCACCGTACAAAGGGTCGCCGAAATGTCCGATGTTTACCACCCACACCAAAATGCATACCACCGCGATTACTTTACTCAACAATCTCCCAAATTCGTCCAATTTTTTCTTCAAAGGCGTCAATTCTTCCTCGTCGTCTCCGCCGCCGTGATTTTTCATCGCGTCTCGAATCTTCCCAATCGCCGTGTTCAACCCAGTCCCGACGACGACTGCCCTCGCTCTCCCAACGCTCACTACTGTCCCACTAAATAATAAACACGTTTTATCCTGAACCACCGCTCTTCTGGCTCGTTCGCTATCTTCTATGTGCCCCGCCTCCTTCTCCACGCTTCCGCTCTCGCCGGTCAAAATCGCCTGATCCACTCTCAACGTCGAACTCAAAATCCCAATAATCCTACAATCCGCTGGTACTTTTGCACCAACCGCGAGTTCAATGATATCTCCAGGTACTAACGCGCTCGCTTTCACCACTCGCAACCGTCCGTCTCTCAACACCGTTGCTAAATCCGCCTGGTACGCCTTTAACTCCTCGATTGCCTTCTCGGCGTTTGTCTCCGTGACCACCCCGACCGTCGCGTTCGCGATTAATATCAAAACAATCACTGTCGGCTCCACGAACGCTAATTCTCCGTCTCCATCCACCGCTGCTAATATAAAACTCACGATCGCGGCGACGATTAATATCTTCACCAGTAAATCGTCGAATTGCTTTAAAATCAACTTTATAAAATTTTGCCCTTTCTCCTCGGGCATTTCGTTCGCGCCAAATCGCAGGCGAAGTTTCTCGATGTGATTCGTCTTTTCCGACAATCCGCGATTGGCGTCCACTTGATGGTAGTCCAGCACCTGGAAGAAGCGAAAGAAACGGAACGCGTTGGAGGGGAGGAAAGGAAAGAGGGTCTCGTCAGCGCGAAGACGACGACGGCAAGAGGTCCCATTCAGAGAAAGAGAGAAAGAGAAAGAGAGACCCCATCACATCATCATCAAAATCAAAATCACATATAATAATCCTTCTTCTTCTTCTTCAAGCCGAAACCGAAAACGAAAAAAAAAATAGAAAGACGCGAGAGTCAAAGTTACCTCGCCGATCGAGCGCGCGAACGCGTCTTCCATGCTTTCTCTTCTTCTTCTTCTTTTTCTTCTTCTTCGTCGTCGTCGTCTTGTGGCTCCAATACTACTCAAATGTCGTCCTTTCTTTCTAAAAGTGAAAAAAAAAATACAAAAAAGAAAGGAGAAAAAAAGAGAGGGACAAAAAAAGAGAGGGGAAAAGAAAGGACAAAAAAAAAGTCAAAAAAGGGTCGAAAACAAACAAACCACCAACACCGTCACATTCTTTCTATCGCGGATCGCATCGACCTTCTCGCAAAAGCCCCGCGGTTGTGGTGTGACTTACTACGTTTCGGATTCCCCGGGCGGCGACGTTTGACGAAAACGATGGCGACGGAGGGAAACGCCGACGACGCGAAGGGTGTGCCGCGCGAGGAAGACGATGATGCAAAAGTCGCGCATCCACCAACCGCATCGTCATCGGCAGCAGCAGCAGCAGCAGCGAAATCCTTTTCCAAATTGTTCCTCCTCGCGTTCGTCGGTCTCTCCCTGGCGATTGGACTGCGCGACGATGCGATTGGCGACGACCTGGTGGCGAAACGCGACCCTCTCGGTGTTGGGACGGACGCGCGCTCGATGGGCGATAAAATCCACATCTCGTTCTGTCAATCCTGACAGTATCGAGGTGGGTTCGAACACGTGAGACAGATTTGTTCGCACCACTTCGGGGAAGACGTGGACATCGTGGGGACGAATTTCCCACCAAAACGTCCGATGAGAATACTGACGCGATTGACGAGTTACGCGCAAATAGGGATGGTTGGCATGACGTTCAGAGGCTCCCAATTTTTTCGCGAGTTTTCGCCAGTCGGGACGCGCGTTCCCGACTGGGTCACCTCCATGGAAACCAATAAGATGCACTCCATGTTAACCATTCACTTCGTCGGGAACCTGTTGAGACAGAATTTTGGGAATACCGGGGCGTTTGAGATTTATTACGACGGCGAGGAGGTGTTTAGTAAGTTGAAGGAGAAGAGAATGCCAAGGTTGGAGGAGATCGTGGATGGGATACAAGAGAGGAGAGAGAAGAGAGGGTTCAAGTACGTTAGGCCGAAGGAGATGTTGCCGGAAAGGATGAGGACTCGAGAACAAAAACAAAGGTAATCGAGAAACCATCGATGGAATGATCGTTCTCATCGCAAACCGCACGAGCGACTTTTTTGAAACACGCACACGCACACACAAAGTGATGGCGAAGAAGTAATAGCAACGTAAAGATCGCGCGCTTCTTTTGCCGGATAATAAGAGAATAAATGTGTGAGGAAGAAAAAGTCCATCGCGCGTGGAACGTACTTTATATTTAAACCAGCAAGCACACTTCTTTAACAATGTATCAACAACACTTTCTACGAACACGTATTTGGATTATAAAACATTTTAAGCACTACTATTACTGTATTATTACCGGTAGTACTCCTACTTCTACTTTTGTTATCATCCATCTATTGCACTTTGCAAATCTTCCACCTCTTCGTCTATTTTCTGACTCGTCAACTCGAATAAAGCCACCGCCATTTGTACGTCTCTACATAATCGCGTTTCGTCGATGTTGCGTCCGGTTTCGTCTGGAAAGACTTCGACGTCAACGACCGTGCCATGTCTCTCTTTATTACCACCACCTGCTGACGTCTCGGATGAGATATCGTTCGATGCAGCCCCAACACGTTTCTGGACGTTTTCGCCAGTTGCATCGGTATTCATGGGAATTTCTTTGAATTGTTTTTGCTTCCTTCGATGTTTTTTACTATCGTCGCGCTTCATCGCCAGATGTTTATCGTACAACCCGTCGTAATATTCTAACAACTTTTCGGCGACGGCGGCCCAATCGCCGCTTTCTAACGAGTTTTTCAACGCTTTTTGCTTCTCGCTGCCGATTCTTTTTGTCAATTTTTCGCACGCCTCTCTCATGCCATCCATCCACCCTTCCTGTGCTCGCAATTCGTCCGTCGCGTAATCGCTCACTAACGTGTGCACCCTCAACTCTAACGGGCACACTAATCGTAAAATCAAAGGCGCTGTTCGCATCCTTTGAAACAATTTCGGATCGACCGAACATTTTCCGATGTGTGGCCCTTCGTCTTCGATGAATACCCACCGCTTAGGATCTAACGCGTCCCATGCGAACGCCACTTCGTTCCCGTAATGTTCCGAGGTTGGTTGTGCAGCTTTCCCGACCCATCCAAACGCAGACCCAGAGTGATTTGCTAAACCTTCTAAATCGATAATCTGTTCGTTTTGTAATCTTTCCAACGCTAAAAGACAACGAGTCTTCCCAACGCCTGTTCGTCCACCGATTATGCATACTCTCGGCGCGGGCACGTTCGTCAACACCTGCTGCGCGGACGGATCGTCGTTTGGATGTTTCTCGCTGCCAACGCTATCCTTTTTTTTAAGATTCTTGGGATGATTTTTATTGTTATGAATTCCGCTGTTTTTTAAATCCAAATCTACTCCGTCGTCCTCTTGGTCTTCGGCGGCCAATCCAAAATCGTCACCATCGCCGCCTGAACTTCTTCCTCCTCTACTGGCTTTTCTTCCGTTCAACAACCTCTCGTCCACTTTCAAAGGATCTCCACACCGACTCAAAACCCACGTCCGAAATGCTTTATACCCACCATTCACCACGTGCACAAACTCCACGTCCTCTTTCCGCAACCGCTCGCCGAACAACCATCCGAGCGACAACGACCGCATGCCCCCTCTCCAACAGTGCACGTACACCCGCATCTTCTTTTTCGTCTCAATATTGCCACGTGATTTCTTCTTCTCGTCCACCTCTCTCTGCGCTTTTTCAATCAAATCTTCCCACTTCTCTCTCACGAAGTCCATCCCTTTCACCATCGCCGCTTTCCTCCCTCGTTTCGCAAACAGCGTCCCCACGACTTCCCTTTCCTCGTCTTCAAACAGCGCAACATTGCACGCGTTCGGTATGTGCCCTTTTCGAAACTCGCCCGGTGATCGCGCGTCGATGAGTACCGTCTCCGATGGAAAATCTCGGCAATCTCGCGCGGCCGAGACGACGTCCGTTCTCGAGTGTTGATTTTCTCTCGAGACGGCGGCGACGAATGTTTCCATGTCGTCTTTTTCCTCGTCCACCTTCTTCGTCGTCTTCTTCTCTCGGGTGGTGACTAAGCGCACGAATAACTCGCTCGCCGAAGTCGTCGTCGTCGTTGTTGTTTTGGCGGCGGCGGCGTTCTTCTTCTCCTCCTCCTCCTCCTCCTCCTCCTCCATCGCCGGACTCTCCTCCATCGCCAAAGCTTCGACA
>Ga0163111_10001567_pt1 | contig 14208 bp, 14 predicted proteins | sample CRUFie1St18metaG_FD_109645 | JGI IMG/M metagenome (GOLD analysis project Ga0163111, IMG submission 109645) | Marine microbial communities from the Costa Rica Dome - CRUD Field 142mm St18 metaG | ecosystem: Environmental > Aquatic > Marine > Oceanic > Photic zone | place: Costa Rica: the Eastern...
ATATGATGGGTTCAAAGCATCTATATTATCACAGGAGCTTTTCATACAATCAATTAATTGCTCATTAGATGTATTTGGTGAAAAAGATTTCATAAGACTTAATAATCCTGCTACCATAGGAGCGGACATTGATGTCCCAGTTTTAGTGTCATATCCTGAATATGGGATAGTACTTAAAATAGAACTTCCTGGAGCAGCAACATCAATTCTAGTACCATAATTAGATGACCCAGCTTTGGTGTCTGAAGATGTGGTATTTGCTACACATATAACTCCATTATAACAAGCTGGATATTTAGGGTTACTTGCTAAATTTGCACCATTATTTCCAGAGGCAGCAACAATTATAGATCCATTATTTATACCAAACTCAATTATGTTGTTATTTGTTTGTGAGTAAGATCCGCTGGACCAAGAACAACTTATCACATCCGCTCCTGATACTATGGAATAGTAGACCCCATCCCAAGTTTGATTTACTAGGCCATTATTGTCTGCTGTTTTAACAGCCATTAAAGAAACACCAAACCCAACTGATGATATTCCTACATTGTTATCTGTATGAGCTCCAGCAATTCCAGCGCAATGAGTACCGTGAGCCCAAGCAGGTGTGTTGCTATGGGGGCTTGGATCGTTGTCATTAGTATAGGTGTCCCATCCATTAATGTCATCGATATATCCGTTATTGTCATCATCAATTCCATTATTGGGAATTTCATTAGGGTTTACCCAAATTACATTTTGCAAATCAGGATGATTAATTGTAATGGCATCATCAACAATGGATACCACAACGTTACTATTCCCAATTCCAAGGTCCCAAGCTAAATTTGCTTGAATTTTATTTAAGTGCCAGCAACTACTATAGCTAGGATCGTTCGGAATGTAGTCTTCAAAATCTTTAAACTTTGGTTCAGAATAATCAACCTCACTAAATTTGCTAAGATCTTTTATAATTTTATTTAGATCATGCTTTTTATCTGTAAACTCTAGTAAAAATGTTAAATATAATTTTTCAGCATTCTTTTTTTTACCAAAAGGTTGCTTAATATTAATTAATCCTATAGAGTCTAAAAAACCTCCAAAAGGGAAGACAGATGAATTAATATTATTTGGAGAATTTTCTACTGACTTCCATGAAGATTCTGAAATATTGTCCAATGATTTTAATTTTACATAAAGTTGATTTTCAAAAATAGTATCATTATTTTGGTTCCATCCCATAGAGTAGACAAACAAAAATGATAAAGAAAATAAAACTTTTAGGCTATTAGACATTTATTTTAGTTTTAGAATACTTCACTTATTGGATTCCCAGTACAAGCATTTGGGAAAGCAGATCTAAGCAAAATAGATAATGTTGGTGCAATATCTATTATTTTAATATTCCTGTAAATTTGTTTAGGTTGAATGTTGTGTCCATAGAAAAGTAAAGGAACATGGGAATCGTAATTATAGTGTGTCCCATGAGTTGTCCCAGTCTTAGTCGACCATTCTATATATCCAGGTTTAAGTGTGAGAAAAATATCACCAGATCTATTAGGATAAATTCCATTTATTAAGCTGTTAATTTTTAATGACCCTATAGAATTGTAGAGCGTATTTATAGAATAAACCTCATCTACAGAAGATTGTTTTTTTAACCAATTTCTAGCTTCTTCAAAAACCGCTTTTTTTGAAATATTAAGAGAATCCAATCTTTGATGATTTATATAAAATTGCATATTGGAGTATCTTGCTAAAATATTAGGGACTCCAAATTTTAACTCTAACTGACTATTAAGTTCAGGAAAAATTTCTCTTGATACGAAATTGCCTCCCTTAAGTCTTTTTCTTTCTATTTCAACTGGTGATGTACCTGCTCCGTGATCAGAGGTTAGTGAAATTATAAATTCTTTGGAGCCACAATGATTATCGAGGAATTGTATAAGATCTGCAATCTGTTGATCCAGATTCAAATACATACTTTTCACTTCTTCTGCATCGGGTCCAAATTTGTGCCCTACATAATCTGTAGAAGAAAAAGAGATCACTAAAAAGTCAACATGGTTATCCGTTCCTAAGTCTTCATTTTTAATTAGCTCTTTTGAAAAGTCTAAAGTATAGTTATTGCCTTTAGGAGAAGACTTGATTGAAGATGGTCCAGTTTCTAATAATATTTTGTTTAAATCATATTCAAAAGTAGTTCCTGTCCAACTATTATTCATGTAGGATTCAATAGAATATTTTTTATCAAATTTAACAACCCATTCTGGAAGATTATTTCGATAAAATGAGCTGGTTATCCATTTTGCGTCATTGTTTAACCAATAAGCTCCATCTGCGAGAGCTCCTGTAGATAAGATGGCGCCTCTGTCTTTTATGGAAACTCCAAATACTTTTGACAACGAATCTTTAATTTTAAGTTGATCTCCTACAGTATTGCATAATAATGAAACAGGAGACATTTGACCGCTTCCTGGATTGGTCTTTTCATGAGGTTTCTTACATAAACATATAGTTTGAGATGCCCAATCACCAGCACAATATACAGGTGAAAAATCTTTTCTACTATACCAGTTGTTTCCTATTATTCCGTGGACAGATGGTGTTGTCCCTGTGAATATAGTTGCATGTCCTGGCCCTGTATAAGTAGGAATATAATTATAGTGAGTATTTCTACAAAAAATGCCTTCATTAACTAACTTTTTAATTCCTTTTTCACCAAATTCATCCCAAAACCTATCAACATATTCATACTTCATTTGATCAACTACCACAGAAACTAAAATTTTTGGAGTTGTTTGCTGAGCATAATTTGAAAAATAACTAAGACTCAAAAAAATTATGATGAAATTCTTCATTTATAAATTACTACATAATAAAAGTAATTAAATACAAACAAATGAGGTCGTTAATGAGTCACTTAAGTTAAACTTTTAAAATTTATTTATTAGCTCTTTTTCTTTCATGCTCTTTAAGTAAAACCTTTCTTAGCCTAATTTTTGAAGGAGTTACTTCAACATATTCATCTGCTTGAATATATTCTAAAGCTTCTTCTAGAGAAAACCTTATGGCTGGAGCAATTTTCACTTTATCATCTGCTCCAGAAGATCTCATATTTGACAATTTTTTAGTCTTCGTTACGTTAACTACTAAATCATTTCCTCTTGAATTCTCACCTATTACCTGTCCTTCGTAAATATCTTCGTTAGGATCAACAAAAAACTTCCCTCTTTCTTGTAAATTATTCAAACTAAATGGTATTGATTTTCCTTTTTCCATTGAAATTAAAGAACCGTTTTGTCTTTGTGGGATGTCCCCTTTGTAAGGTTGAAATTCTATAAATCTATGAGACATTATAGCTTCTCCAGCAGTAACTGTTAATAGATAGTTTCGTAATCCAATAATTCCTCTAGAAGGGATATTGAATTCTAGCAACATTCTATCCCCCTTAGGAACCATGCTTAACATTTCTCCTTTTTTAATAGCAACCACCTCAATTGCTTTTCCTGAATGTGTTTCTGGTAGATCAATTGTAAGCTCTTCTACTGGTTCGTGCTTAACTCCATTTATTTCTTTTATAATGACCTGTGGTTGACCAACTTGTAATTCATAACCTTCTCTTCGCATAGTTTCAATTAATACTGACAAGTGAAGAACCCCTCTCCCAAAAACATTAAAGGAATCTGAAGAATTTGTACTCTCTAATTTTAAAGCTAGATTTCTTTCCAGTTCCTTCTCCAATCTTTCTTTTAAGTGTCTTGATGTTACAAATTTCCCTTCTTGACCAAAAAATGGCGAGTCGTTTATGGTAAATAACATGGACATAGTGGGTTCATCAATTTTTATCGTTGGTAAAGCCTCTGGGGATTCTAAATCGGCAACAGTATCACCAATCTCAAAGCCTTCCAAACCAACAATTGCACATAAGTCTCCAGCAACAACTTCCTCTACTTTTGATTTTCCCAATCCTTCAAATAAATAAAGCTCTTTAATTCTACACTTTTTAATTTCTCCATCCCTTTTTACAAGTGAAATTTGTTGATTTTGTTTTAATTCTCCCCTTTGCAATCTCCCAATGGCTATTCTACCTATAAAAGTTGAAAAATCAAGTGATGTAATTAATAACTGAGTAGTTCCCTGATCTACTATGGGCGATGGAATAAAATTAATAACCGCATCTAACAATGGAAAAATATTATCATTTACATTTTTATAGTCATCGTTCATCCATCCCAATTTAGCTGAACCATAAATAGTTGGGAAATCTAACTGCTCTTCAGTTGCGTCAAGGTTGAACATTAGATCAAATACCTTTTCTTGTACTTCTTCAGGACGACAATTTTCCTTATCAACTTTGTTAATAACAACCATTGGTTTTAACCCTAGTTCTATAGCTTTTTGTAAAACAAATCTAGTTTGAGGCATAGGCCCTTCGAAAGCATCTACTAAAAGTAGCACGCCATCGGCCATATTTAATACTCTTTCTACTTCTCCTCCAAAATCAGCGTGACCTGGAGTATCAATAATATTAATTTTATGTCCTTTATATTGAACAGAAACATTCTTAGATAAGATAGTGATTCCTCTTTCTTTTTCTAAATCATTATTGTCAAGAATTAATTCTTTTTGTTCTTTTCTTTGATCTATTGCATTACAAGCGTAGATCATTTTATCTACTAATGTTGTTTTACCATGGTCTACATGGGCAATTATAGCAATATTTCTAATATTCATGGTTTAAAATAAGTTGCAAATGTATCATTCTTATTCATTAATCAATAAAAGTGATAAGAGGCCTTTAAAATTTAAGTGATAATATTTTCAATAGAATTATTCTATCTTTAAAGAAAATTAATTTTAAAATCATGAAATTTTCAAAACTTATTTTACCTTTTTTTATCATCTCAACTTTTATGTCTTGTAGCAAATATGAAGAAGGTCCAGGATTTACTTTAATTGGCAAGACTTCAAGACTTTGTCAAAAATGGAGACCTATACAATATGTAGATGGAAATACTGGAGAAATTTTTGATATTGACAGCGATGGGAGTTTCATTGAGTTTTTAAAGGATGGAACCATTCAATTTAAAGACGTAGATAATTTTAATCAAGCAGGTATTGATGTAGCTGATGGATCTTGGGAGTTTTCAGAAGATAAAACCCAAGTGACCTTCAATTATTTTGTTTCTAGTGTTAACCTAGATGACACCCAAACTTGTACTATAAATAAACTAAAAATAAATAGTTTGGCTCTTATCCTAACTTCTAACTGGGTTGGGTACCAAACGGGGGATAAAATTTATTACGAATATTATTAGTCTAATAAGTTGTACTCTTTTAATAAAATGTCGTAGGTTTTTTGATTGGTATATTTCCCTTTAAGCCAAGCATAAAACATAATTAATCTAGGGTCTCTAAAGACTTTTTCTTTTTGAAAATCAAATGCCTTTTCTAAGCTTTTAAGCTCTTCCAAGTCTATATCATGAGGTTCATTAATGTATTTTTCTAAGGCTTTTATAAAGGGGTAAACCATTTTATACTGTTTTGAGGAGAATAAATCAGCATATTTCTGCTTTACAGATATTAAAGTTTTTTCTGCCAGGTCAATATGTTTTAATTCTAAAAGAATTAATGCTCTTATCATTTCTTTTCTAAGTAGCCATTCTCTTCCCATGGTTTTTTGGTAATAGGAATCTGATTTATTGAACTCATTTAAAAATTTATTAGCCTGCTTATAGTCATGATTAATTAATAATAATGCAGATAAATTCAATAATAAATTGAAGCCTTCTCGCAGGTTTAACTTCTCATTATACTGGTTAATGGTATCCTTAATTACAGTTATAGCTTCATTGATTTGATAATCAAAAACTTTAATAAAACTATCAATGGCAATATATCTTCCTAAGTATGAATAAAATATTTTATTTTCTAATAACATTAAATTATGAAGTCTTTCCAAATGCTTTTTAGACTTGAAAAAATCTCTAATGTCTAAATAGGTGTAAGACATAATATATTCAATGTTGGCATAATAATTTTGATATTTAAAATTATCTAGCTCAAAATCGAGTTCTTTGTAATAATTTTCTAAAATTATGGCCAAATCATTATAATTTTTTTCTATTGCATATTCAACTCTGATTATTTCAATATTTTTAAGATGAATCTGTGGGTCATTAATTTCTGTTTTTAAATTTTCAAATTCTAGAAGAGATTTTTTATACTCGTTAGATGAAAAACTTACATCCCCATTTTTAATTTTTTCAATAAATAGATTTTTCATTTGAATAAAATACAATTGAAATTCATCTACTTGTGCCTGTTTCTTTTGCAACTCTATTATTTTTTTTTTGATAAGATTAAAGTCTCCATCAGGGTAGTAAGGAAGTATTTCTAATTTTAATCTTTGTATTTTTAAACTGGTTAAATAATCATTAGTTTTTTCTGAATATTTTTCTTCTTTATTAAGCACTTCCCAAGATTCTGAATATTTTTTAAAATCTATAAAATATTTGGCTAAGGTTAACATGCCCTCACGATTAGTAGATTTAAACTTAGACTCCGTATTTTCAATAATTAAAAAATTAATTAGCTCTTTGATTATTCTTTTTCTAATGGCGTGGTAATTTGCAGCACCTTTATAGGGGAGTTTTTTATAACTATTAGACTTGTAAAAAATAGCAAGCTCTTCAAAAACTTGCACATCTTTTCTTGAGTCACTGGGTCTTTTTCTTGTGAAAAACTTGATGAAGTTTCTATAACTTTTTTTTGAAAACGTTAAAGAAATTTCTCTAATTAAATCCATTTATTATTTTATAAAAAATTACTTAAATATAATGTAACAGAAATTAATAATGTTATTTACATTTGAATAAAGTATTATTTATATGAAATACACACTTATTACTGGCGCTAGCCAAGGAATGGGATTGCATATGGTAGAAGAATGCGCTTCTTTAAAGAGAAATGTATTATTAGTTTCTTTACCTAATGAAAATCTTGAAAAATTATCATTAGATATCAAAGAAAAATTCGGCGTTCAATCTGATTATTTTGAAATTGATCTAACAGAAAAAGATAGTTGCAAAAGTATATTTAATTGGGTTAAAAAAAATGAATACTCTATTGATTTTTTAATAAACAATGCAGGTTTTGGAGGGGTTGGATCTTTTGAAGATTACTCTATTGAATATATTGAAAAAATGATTGATTTAAATGTTAAGGCTACTACTAACCTTACGCACTATTTTATACCTAATTTAAAAAATAATTCACCATCATACATACTTAATAATGCCAGTATGATAGCTAATTTTCCTTGTCCTTATAAATCTATATATGCTGCTTCAAAAGTTTATGTTAAATATTTTACTGAAGCTCTGAGAGTAGAATTAAAAGTTTATGATATTAGCGTAAGCTTGCTACAGCCCGGAGCTACCCCTACTAATGATGTTGTAAAAAATCAAATTAATAAAGGTGGATTTTTTGCTAGACTTTCTGTAACTGCAGCAAGTGAAGTTGCTAAAAAAGCAGTAAGAGATACCTTAAGTGGAAAGCCCATCATTATTCCTGGATGGAAGAATAGAATGTCTCTTAGATTTTTAAAAATTTTCCCTAAAAGTGCCTTAAGATTTTTAATTCTAAGAAGTACAAGATCAATACTAAAGAGTTAAATAAAATCTTTTATTTTAAGATTAAATACTTGATTACCAAATTTTTAAGTGGTTTTATTTGCCAGTATAATATACTTTTTTAAAGTTGTTTTGTGTAAGTAATAACATTAAAGCAGTAATTTTACTTAAAAATTAAAATTATGAAACTTATACATAAAACAATTCAAGTTCTATTTCTAAGCTGCATTAGCTTTCTAACCATTAATGCTCAATTGCAAAGCGCAGCTGTAGTTAGCGTATATACTCAAGGGGCTAAAATTAGTCCAGAAATGGCTGAAAGCGTTCTTAGAATAGTAACCACAAAGTCTGAACAATTTAATGTTTTAGATAAACTAGATTTACAGGAAATAATTAATGATAGTAAAATAGATGTTTCTAATTGTTTTGGGAAAAAATGTTTATTAAGCGTAGGTAAAGCGGCTAAAGTTGATAAAGTTGTTACTGGAGCTATTGAAAGTTTGGGAAAAAAAATAGTTGTTACAGTAAAAATTCTTAATGTAGAAAGTGGCGAATATGATAAAGTTGCTGTTGAAGAATTTATCAATTTGGATAGTGAAATTCAAACTATGGTGACTATTGTGGTTAACAAAGTATTAGGGATAGAAAATAGCCAAGAACTTTTAAATTCTTTGGTGTATTTTAATCAACCACCTGAAGCTCCTGTTACTTATCTTAAAAACAATGGTCCTAGAATGGGTCTTTCATATGTAATTGGAAATACTGCAAAAGTTTTACAAGCTGAAGAATTTTATGGTGGGTGGGGAATGAATAACCCAACCATACTTTCTCAAATAGGATATCAATTTGAGGGATCATATTTAAGCGCGGGTAATTTCCAAGCTTTAGTTGAAGGTTTGATTTTTATAAATGGTATTGAAAAAGAAATGTTTAGTCCATCATTTGCTTTGCTAAATGGTTTTAGAAGTTCGAAAAATGGTTGGGAATTTGGTTTTGGTCCAACTTTTAGATTGAGCAAAATGTCAAAAGGTTATTATAAAGGGAATATTCCCGGAGGAAGCGGATATGATGTAGTAACAGACTGGGTAAGTGAAGATGATGATAATTATGTAAGTTCTTGGGCTTGGGATGAGGCTACTATGGGTGTTAGACCACAAACTAGTGAAAGGGCAGATAGTAGAGGTGATATAAAATTTAAAACTGGATGGGTATGGGCTATTGGAAGAACTTTCCATTCAGGATATTTAAATATTCCAGTAAATTTATTTTATTCCAGCGGCAGAGACGGAGGCTATATTGGATTATCTATGGGATTCAACATAGCTAAAAAAGATTGATTTTTGAGAAATTTATCATTTCTTCTTTTCATTTCTTCTTTCATAAGTTTTTTTGGACAAGAAATTGGTGACTCTATAGTTTTTACTACTAATAATGATAAAAACTATAGAGGGATTCTAGAAAAAAAGGATCAAGATGGATACTTTTTTAAAACATCTAATAACAGAATAATTTACTTAAGTAAAGTAGAAATTAAGAAGTTTCAAAAAATTAAAAAGGCAATCTTAAAAGACGATTCATCTACAAAAGCAAGTTCTGAAAGCAATAACAAAGAAAATGTACCAAAAAAAATTGTCTCTGGAAGCTCTAATAATGCATCACTAACAGAGTACTCTTTAAAACAGATCTCAGTGTTAATAGGAACTGAAGATGTAACTATTGTACTAAATGATGGAAGAAACTTTAAAGGGAAAATCAAAAAAATTGAATACCCCAATGGCTTTGAGCAAGATGGTTCTAAAATGATTTGGTTTGAAAGTGATGATAAGAATTACAAGTTTAAAGAGCATGAAATAAGTAAAGCATTTAAAGATGTTAATCACCAAAAAGACTTAAGTTCTGAAAATCAAAATGAGTTTTATAAATTAACTAATGAGGATGAAGATGAAGATAGAATAGCCTTTACAATCAATGGTTGGGTAGGGCTAGGTATGACAGGTGGAGAGTTTAATTACCCAGTTGGATTTCTTGCAGAATTAAAAATTAAAAATTTAATCGGATTAGGTATTGATTATTGCTATATAGGTGAAGCTGTTTATAATAGTAGTTTCCTAAATAATACTACGATTTATAATTGGACAAGGACTCATTTAAGAATAAATTTTTATCCCTATAATGATGAAAAAGGTAATTTTTATTGTGGATTTGGAATAGGGAACGGAAGTTTAAGACAGGATTACTCTATTAGGATATGTTTTGGGGGAAGATATAATATTTCTGAGCAATTTGGAATTATGGGTGAAGCAGGTATAGGATCTTCAGCCTTAAGAGCTGGAGTATATGTGAATTTATAATATCTACTTAGGAAATAATTGAATGACTCCATTTCCATCTACCTGAGCAAATCCTAAATACCCTTTATACTTTGCTCCTGGACATTTATATGTAGTAAAATTTACCGGTCCATTTTTGGTGGAGGAATGTTTCATTACTTTGTTATATTCACAAGTGTTTTTGATCTCTGAAACTATTTGATCGTAATAACATTTTTTACCTTTTGAATATTTTCTAGAATATTCAAGATTGCTTTGTTCAAAATAGAATTCAGATGTTAATGAGGTGTATTCAGCCCAATCAGTAGCTTCAGTTTTATCTTTAGAAAGTCCCTTGCCGTAGTAAGTTTTTTCTCCATCAGAATTACCTTCAGAATACCCTTTTTCGATAACTGTCTTTAAAAAAATATCTTGATTTTTAATTTTTAAGATATCATTGAAAGTTAGTTGGTCTTGAGCTAAAAAAATAGAAGGGATTAAGAATAGAAATATTAAAAGGTTCTTCATTATATAATTTTTCAATAAAGTTACAAAACTAATAAACAACAATAAAGTTTAACAAAAGAAAATTTTTGTGGAGTAGTATATAATAAGTCCCAATAAAAAAGGATATCCAACAAAAAGCCATAAATAATCGATTAAACGAATTTTTATTGAGTTGGAACTATTTTTTAGCATCATCAAAAAATCATACCAAGTCATAATTTTTAAATATTGAACTATGGCATTCATGATAATAGCAAAAAATAAAAGGAAAAAACCTGAGAGAATAATATTAATAACCCACATTATTTAGGTCTAAATATTAATAATAAAACACTTACTAATCCAGCTAATATAAGAGGGATAATAATCAATTCGTGAACTGTAGCTGAGAACTCCCAAGAGTAAGTAGACCAAGACAAGGCAATTGTTTCTAAACAAGAAGCAAGTAAGACAACATCATATAGTTTTTTTTCTTTTAAGGGGTCTGAAGCAGCTAATAATGCTCCAATTCCATTTACAGAAATTAAAGCAGCTCCTAAATTTCTAAGCCATGCAATATTTTCAAAATTTGCTCCTTCTAAAGATGCATAAAAATAGGGGTTAAAAAAGAATATTCCACCCATTACAAGACTTGAATATCCACAAATTTTTAAGGTAAGTTGGGTTTTACTCAATGTTTAAAAAAATTACCATGAGTAATTTCAGTTCCATCGTTATAAAAATGCTTTCCAGAAATAACATAACCATCTTCCATTTGTTGCTCAGACCATTTATGTCCACTCTTATACCATTCGGTTCTTAAGCCGTGCATTTTACCATTTTTATAGTGAACCTCAAGTTTAATATTGCCATTATGATACCATTCTTTAATAAATCCATCCAAAGAGTCATTAACATAATGCCCTTCTTTTAGTAATTGACCTTTGTCATCCCAATATCTAAATTCACCATGTTTTAAGCCATTTTTAAAGTTTATTTCGTCTTTTAAGTTCCCATTTCTAAACCATTCTTTATGCAGACCTTCCCTAAGTCCATTTTTGAAATAGCCAATATCACCATGTTTATTATACACTATTGCCGTTATTTTATGCATTTCTTTTTTTAAGAACATGGTATCATGATCCATGACCACATCACTTTCAAGAAACCTGTCTTGAGCAAAACAAGAGCAGGTAAGTGATAAAGCAAAAAACAATGTTAAATATCTTAATTTCATTAATTAAATTGGTGAATTAATTGTCAAGTTAACAAATACTATTTTAATTATAAAACGCATATCCAAAAATAAATTAAACTTATAAAAAATCATCATTTCAATAAAAAAATTAATTCTCTTTCAAGATAATATCAGAGTAAGATTTGATTGCCCTATAAAAAAAGATCATGGTTAATACAAGGATTAAATGCCCAAAATCATTTTTATCAAACCAAGGGTGAATATTAATTTTATAGGTAATAAAAATTCCAGACGGAATCATTAAAAGAACACTGTATAAAAAATAAATGAAATTTTTATCTATCTCTTTGCTGAATTTATAGCCTAAAAATCCTAAAGAAAAAATAAAACCAATAGTAGAATTTATTGCCGGCACTCTCAAACCTATAGAATGATCTTCAGACATATCAATAAAACAAAAAACAAAAATTTCTAATGATAGAAAAAGAAATAATTTGAATAGTATGACTTTATTCAGTAATACTTTATAATTATTTTTTAACAAAGAAATCATGGCTTTTTCAATAAAATAAACTGCCCAAATGCCCATTAGCCATGGAATATATTTTCCATAAAATCCAAAATAATTAAAAATTAAATGACCCACCCCTCCTAAAAACATACCACAACCAAATAATAAAAAGAAATATCTCCAGTTTTTAAAAAATGGATTTGACATATCAAATTTTCTCAGCTTTGATGCTAAGAAAATAGCGGTAATTAAGATTATTGAATCTCCAATAAAAGCATTAGGCTCTAAGAGGTTTAATCCAAAAAATGAAAATTCTATTTTATCAAAATCTTTACCGATCAGCATAGTCACTCACTTTTTTCTTGAAATTTATCAAGATTTCCTAAAATTATTTTTTCAACTAGCAGGGGAAATCTGGCTTGCAAAAATTTATTTAATTTACCAATGGGAGTGAGCGTAGTAATGAATTTTCTTTTTTGAATATTTTTCAAAACTTTTTTTGCGACTTTCTCTGTTGAGTCTACTTTAGATGAGTCTCTTTTTTTTAGGACTTTTTTAGAGCCGTCTGATGAAATGGTTTCCTTATTATGCTCTATTTGAGTGATTCCCACTAGCACAAGCCCTACGTGAATATTATGTTTTTTTTCTTCAATTCTAATAGATTCAGCAATCCCTCTTAAAGCCATTTTTGAGGAGCTGTATGCAGAAAGGAAAGGCAATCCTCTAATCCCCGCCAAACTTGAAATAAAGACAACACTTCCTTTTGTTTTCCTAAGTTCTTTAAGTGCTGGTACAGTAGGGTAAACTGAACCTAGCACATTGCTTTCAAAAACCGTTTTAAAAACTTCAGGGTTCAAATCTGCGACATCTCCCCTCATGGATATACCAACATTATTAATTAATATATCTAATTTTCCAAAATGTTGTATGGCTGTTTTAATAAGTTCATTTGCTTGATTAATATCTGAAACATCGCAACAATAGCTGACAATATTATTGTGAATCTTCCCTAATTCTAATTTAGCAGATTCTAATCTTGACTGATTTCTTCCATTTAAAACAATATATGCACCCTGCTTAGCTAATTCTACAGCTATGGATTTACCAATCCCCCTGCTAGACCCAGTAATGACAGCAACTTTTCCTTTTAAATTGATCATTATTTTTGATATTGCATTTCAGGATTAAATTTTAATGCTGTAAATGTATTGGTCCAAGCCATAACGACATGAACGATAAAAGCAATCCAAATTGTTCCTGATGATATTGTTAACAAGCAAAGAACAAATCCTAAAGGAATGGCTCCGATAGTTTCGTCTAAGCCTTTTGGGATATGAGTTGCTGAATATAAAGCAATATTAATAGCAATTGCTGGCCACATACCTAATGGATCTATAAGAGGAATTAATAATACTCCTCTAAATAAAAATTCATATCCAAATAAGTACAAAAACCATCCAAGAGCATTTATAAAAATTGTTTTTTTTGTCCAAGTTTTAGCTCTTATTTGAGGATAATTAACTAAGTTTTTTGGGTTTCTAGCGGAAAAATAAACCAATGGAACCACTAATATAGAGAGCCCTATAGTCCAAACTAATGAAAAGAAAAAAGTATCAGAGATAAAGGAAAAGCCTAATTTCTTTAGTGACATTTCAGGTAAATAAAGTAGGCAGATAATAGTTGGGGCAATACCCATTGAAAAAAAACCAAAATATTTAGTAAAAAAAATATGTTTAACTGAAGCATTGTCAAAATCATACTTTGAGTAAAATTTATTTTTAATTCTTTCAGATTTTGAAACAAACCAATAGGTTGAGAAAAATACTAGGGTAAGTAAAATTGGCAAACATATTCTAAAGTCGATTGAATTAAAATTCCAATCCAAGTAAAAGTGTTTCATTTATGTAAAAATATTTAATCTATAAATTAAGAAATTTTATTCCAAGTTTTTAATTCTCCATCAAAGAAAGAGTATTTAACGTCATTAGTCTCAAAAAAATCTACTATTTCTTTTTTAAGAGATGCATCTATAAGGTCAGGACCATTATACATTAGGTAATCAAAATCATTATCATCTTTTATTAA
>Ga0163111_10001568_pt1 | contig 14208 bp, 30 predicted proteins | sample CRUFie1St18metaG_FD_109645 | JGI IMG/M metagenome (GOLD analysis project Ga0163111, IMG submission 109645) | Marine microbial communities from the Costa Rica Dome - CRUD Field 142mm St18 metaG | ecosystem: Environmental > Aquatic > Marine > Oceanic > Photic zone | place: Costa Rica: the Eastern...
ATTTCATCAGTTAATAATTCTGCCATTGTTTTAAATTTAAAGTTAATAATCTTTTTCAATAGTCAACATTAATTCTCTTGCTACATAGTTAATATGCTTTTGTGTTGTTACACTCCACCAACCATGTTGTATTAGTTTGCCAGGATATTCTATTGTTGCTACGTGAGTAGAATAAGACCATATGTCATTACCTACTCGTCTTAAGTTTTCTTTATATCTTCTAAACTTTCTCATTACCAAGGTGTTGATGGTTTTTCTAACCAAGTTAAACTTCTGAATTTAAACCACTCTGATTTACCATATTTGTATTGGTCATTACCCTCTTCATCTGTACCTAAATATTTTTCTTTAAAACCAAATGAATTTGGTAGATCACCTACTGTGTAACCTTTATACTCAACACCGTTGATAAACATTGTGTCTTTACCTTTTAATTTAATAGTTCTCATAATTTAATTTTTATTTGTTATACATTTATATTATCGTGAGTTGATTTATTTTAGTCCGTATGGGTTAATATATCTACTATTCTTTGAGCATGACCTCTAACTCTATTGTACTCTGCTATATCATCTTTACTCCATGTTTTATCTCCATTTCTAGTTGCGCCATTAGCAAAATCAGTATAATCCATATCGTCTGTATACTTAGTTTTAATTTGATCAGGTGTCATAGTGAATATGTGTTTACTATTATATCTATCAAAGCAAGATATTTTATTATTTTCTTTACCAACCCATACTATGTAAGTATATTGGTGATCAATACTATTTACTGATGGGTATAAATAGCTACTGTCATAATACATATCATGTACTAGTTTAGCTGCAGCACGACCTATATCCATAGTTGGATTAGCTAATCTCCAGTTTGCTAACTGTACGCCTTGCCATTCAGGATAACCATCATGGTGCATATACAAATTAAGGTAGCTTTCTTCTTCTACACTGTTAGGAACAGCGGTCATTAGACCATGTTCATTGAAGCCGTACTTTTCTGGTACAACCATAATCATATTTCTTGTTGCCATAGTTTTAGATTTAAAATTAGTTGCGGGAGTAGGAGTCGAACCTACGACCTCGAGGTTATGAGCCTCGCGAGCTACCACTGCTCTATCCCGCTATGCCAAGGGTGGTACTGTGCACATACCCACGCTTTCAGGGGTTCGCCGTCTCACATAATACACTTCCGTACGTCACTCGGTAATTACTCCGTAGACACCACATAATGTTTTTGACGTTAAGCTAACCGTCCTTCGTGTTTTACCCTATTAGTGACTAGTAAGGACTCGAACCTTATAACCGTCGTTAGCCGGTAGAGAAGCATCATCTTGATTGGCCGCTACTACCACAACCTGACCTAGTCTCCAACCTCGAGTCGCTCATAACTTACCTATGTTAAATTGTAGGAGTTAGCGGTGCGCTTCCGGTGGTTTGCCAATATGCTATTATATAACTATGAAAAACACTATCGCATATCGGCTTTAAAGCAGTCATGACTGCAATATCTTTCATTATCTTGTAATGGTTTCTCACACACACAACACTGATACTCTGGTTGGTCGTGTGGATTCATATAATCATACCACTCCATAGTTATTTATTTTTTGTAAGTTTAAACATATAATGTAATGCTCTTGACATTATATAGTTATGCATTTCGTTATACTCATCGCCTTCAAGATTTTCATCTGCAGGCATAGACCAATGTATATTCTCATACAATTGCTCTAACATATTCTCGGCTACAACCTGTGCAACTCGATCTAGTTCTTTCATTTTTGCCATAGTTATTTTATTTACGTCGCCAAGCTTTGTGTACACTGGCAGATACTGCTTGACTAACAATTTGTATTGTGTTACCAGTTTTGTGAGTAATGATTGGTACATAGCTAACTTGCTCTGTATCAGAACATTGCACACATTTTTTATAGCCGTAGTCAACTCTGACTTGCGGCAGTTTGTTACCACATTTACACCACATAATAATTATTTTTTACATTAATATTATCTGTAGTAAATTTTATTAAGTCCGTGTAGATATTATTCACCATATACTATCAATTGTATATCTGACCTAGTATAACATTCTTGATCAGGAAAATTAATTTCTCTATTATGTATTAGAATATGCTCATCAAGTGGTTGCTTGTAGCAGTAATACATAGCGGTAAAAATACCTACAAAGTAAACTAATGCAAACATCAGTAGTTTACTAATCAAATTTTGTGTATCCTTCATCTATTATTTCTTCGTATTTAGTTATCATCCATTCACAGTTAGTTGCTCTATGCCCTAACATATTTAAATAAGATTCACCATCGTTATCTATAACCTTACCTTCTTCATTTTCTACAGCTTCAGGATATAGATATTTATAAACCTTACCATCTTCAAAATCTAGTACAAACATATATAAGTCTTCATCACCAACATCAACTTGTTTTCTTGGTATCGGTGGAGCTAGTTTAGATAAGTTGTATAATTCCATAGCATCTTTTGTTATTTCTCCATCTTCTAACATTTGCTCGTATTTTTTCTTTGAGTCCATATCTATTTATTTAAGTAATTTTTCTTTGCATAGTTGTGCAAGAAATTTAGTCTAGCTAAGCCTGACCATATTTTTACTCTTGCTGTTTCTATATATTCTTTTGTTGTTAACTCAACACCATCAAGATACATCCATCGTACTTTTCTTTTGTACTGAGGATTAATTTGATAAACTCTGTCGCTGCTATCACATCTACGTACATAACCTGTTTTGTATGTTGCTAGCGTTTGACCTGTTGGTAATTTAAATTGACGTGTACCATTGCGCCACTGTCTTTTTGTAGTAGTTTCTATGATACCATCTTCATGTAGCATAGCTAATGCATAAGCATTTTCTAGCCGTTGTTTTTGTTCTTTCCAGTTCATAATTATAATTTTAGGGAGCATAGTGGGAGTCGAACCCACACTTTAGTACCGTAGTATGCTCCGTTGCCTCAAGAGGCTTTATCCATATATGCCAAATGATGCGGGAAATTGTGCTTCACCTGTAACAAATCCTGATAACAAACTTACAAAGCCAATAAATGCTAGAGCCGCTAAGCTAACTATCCACGCTTTGATAATTAAGTCTGTTACTTTTACTATTGTTTTATGATTCTTTTTCATCTTGCTTAAATAATTTATAACCCCATTTCCAATCGAATGTAGACCAAGTAAATAAATCTTGATCAGAAAAGGTAGCTAGTGTTCGTACTTCTTCTACTGTCATTTGAGTATATCTATCGTAAACATGAAGCTTAGCGATGATATGTTTTACTGTGCTACTATACTTAGTCTTGTTTTTATTAAGACCGTATTTTACTTTAGGTAGCAATTGCTGATATAAATTTTGATATTCCATATTAATATTATCGTTGCTTGTTATTATTAAGTCTGTGTTAGATTAATATATAATCTAAACCCCACTCGTCAGTTTCTTTAGTGTATTTTATATTGTTAGACGCGAGTGATTCAATTAGTTCAACCATGTCAGAAGTATATTCAAAGAGTATAAATTTATAATCTTTATAGTCTTCTATATTTAAGTTGTTGTCGTCAAAAAAAACTTCGCAGTCGTCTACGTAGTTTATCTCAGTATGTTGAGCTAGTAAATAGTTTAGTTCTTCATAGTTCATAGGTGATAATTTATTTAGTTATTAAAAATTGTTAGTATGCTCAATGCACTATCTCTTGATGTGCAACTTGTTATATATATTATCGCGAGGAATATCATACAAGTCCGTGGAGGTGACATCAGTTAGAATAATAAATGACAAAAGGCTATTAAGATTATAATAGTAATAGCCTAATGTCACTAATTAATTATACTAATTTCTTTAAATCTCTAACAAACTTAGGTAAGTTATTAGTGTTAGTATAGTTGCCATATTTATTGAAGCAAGGCATATTATCAAACTTCTCTTTTAGTTGATTGTAAACCATGTCATGGTTATAAGTACATTGCTCGTTGTTTTTATTAGTAAAAGTGATTACTACATTTTTACCAATTAAGGTCTTTCTAATGACAAACCTTTTTGTGACTAATTTTTGATTTTTACTCATAGTTATATATTTTTTAAATTCATAAGTAGTATCGTCTAAATTATTCGACAAGTCCGTGGAAGTCACTGCAGAGGGTAAAAGAAAGAGGCAACACGAAGTTACCTCTTTGCTTACACTAAATAATTACTTCTAAGTCACGGACAAACTTTGGTAGATTCTTGCTATTGGTATAACTGGAATACTTAGCAAAGCATGGCATTGATTCGAACTTGTCTTTTAACTGGTTATAGACTACATCGTGATTGTACTCGCATTTATCACCTTTGTGATTAGTGAATACGATTACAGTATTCTTACCGATTAATGACTTACGTATTACAAATCTTTTAGTTTGCAATGTGTTTACTTTAGTTTTCTTAGTATTTTTCATAGTATATTAATTTTTAAATTCAAATATAGTATCTAACTATAATAGATACAAGTCCGTGTAGTTTCCATCGTAAGGATTCACTCACAAGTCCGTGACTCGCATAGCATCAAAAAAAAAGCTAAAAACCTAGACGGTATTACAAGGCAAAGGTAAAAACCTTATTGTAAATCTCTAAAAACAAGGGCAACCCGGCAAAAACAAAACGACTTTCCTAAAAAAAAGCTAAGTCAAAAAATAGGTAGTAACCCCATATATCTCTATAACTCACAATGTAAATTTATCAAGAAATATGTAAGAATATATATAGACACTTAAAACTAAAAACATGGGAAAAGGTAAACACGGCGGTTATAAGTCCGCAGCACAACGAAAAGCAGTTCATGCTAGTAGAGCAGATGGCGGTAAAGGTCATCCAAACAAACAAAATCATGTAGTAAACATAGATTCACTAGCAGCAGCAGCTAAATACGATGTTCATGATAAATTTGCTAACGCAAAATCAAAAGCATTAGCTGATCAAGCAGAAAGAAAAAAACACGATGCTACTAGACCTAAGCCAGTAGCAGTAAATGACTCAACAGGTACACCACCTGTACTACCAAAACCAGTAAAAAAGCCTACATTTAAAGATAGAGTTAATAATTTCATGAAAATGTTTGCAAAAGGAGCTTGTTATTCTAATTTATAGTAAAAATGCCACAAAAATTAAGCGCTAAAGGTAGAAGAGACAAGGCTAAAAGAGACCTTGCAGCCGCAAAAACTCCTGATAGAAGGAAAAAAAAGGCTGAAAATCAGCGAGAAAGACGAAAAGCAGCTAAAAAACACGGTATAAACTGGTTGATAAACAAAGATTACGACCATACTAAGAAAAGATTTGTAAAAGTGTCACAAAATAGAGGAAATTACGGTAAAGGTACGAAACCCGAAAGCAAATAAACATAAAAAACACAAAAAATGGCAAATATAACTGCATATCCAGTTGGAAACCCAAAAGGATCTGACCTAGTTGTTGGAACTCAAGTAGCAGATCCTAATACGGATGGAGATACTAACAAAACAAGAAACTTCACAGTAAAGCAAATAGCAGAATTTGCTAATATTCCATCAGCTTACACAGCTTACACAGCGTTATTAACACAAGCTGGTACCAACGCTCCAATAGCTACTGTAATATACAACAATACTAGTAGTATATTTACATGGGCTAGGACAGGTGTAGGAACTTATACAGTTACTTCTAGTGAAGATTTAAAATTTACAGAAGACAAAACAATAGTATTTATAAATTATGGTGGCCCAAGCTCTGATGGATTACCTCCTAAATGGAGTATAACAGATGACACTACAATAACAGTAGTCACACAAGATGAAACAGGTGTTGTAGATGACGGTATTTTAACTACTGCATCTTTTGAAATAAGAATATACAACTAACATGGCTAGAATAATATCATACCCTCCACTAGAAACACCCACTAACAGTGACTTACTAATAGTTAGTGATGTAAGTGCAGCAAATACTAAAAGCTTAAACATAGAAAAATTATCAACACATGTGATAGTAACCAACAGTCTTGTAAAAGGTAGTGGTACTAATAACTATGTTACTCAGTGGGTCGACGCAAATAATAGAGAAATTGGTGATTCACCAGCATTTACTGTTGATGGTGGCGCTGGATTAAAACAATTTATATTAGGTGACGGTTATAGGTTTGTAGTAGATAGAGATGCTGCAACAACACTTGGAGATCCAGAATATGCTATTACACAAAATGGTGTAGCAAAAACTTCTTTTGGTTGGGACGATGATGGCGGTGGTTTTGGTTTCTTATATAATTGGGCTGGTAAAGGATTTAAATTTGGCGGAGCTGCTTTATATCCTCAACTAGAATTATTAACTGATCCTGACATTAAAACTATATCATTTGCGGATTTTGAATTTGATGCTGATATTATTGATGTAACAGGTAGTGTAGGTATTGCTGGACAAGTATTATCTTCATTAGGAGCTGGAAATGGTGTACAATGGATAAACGCTGGAGGTGGCGGTGGAGGTACTGTTGGTGGTTCTGGATCATCAGGTTTTATAGCTAAGTGGACTAGTGCAAATACAATTGGTACTTCAAATATACAAGACAGTGGAATAGATCTACAAATAAATGCTGATATTAGTTTTACCGGTGGTATTGATGTTTCAATGGATGGTAACAGAATTCAAGATGTAGGAACACCTACTTTAAGCAATGATGCTGCTACTAAAAATTATGTAGATAATTTTACAGATATAAGAAAAGTAGAAATCACATTAACACCTGCGCAATTACTAACCTTAGATGGTGGTGGCTCAATAATACTGCTTACTGCACCTGATGTAAACAAAATGTATTGGATATTAAACGGACTTATAAATTTAGAATTTAACAGTGTGGCTTATAATTTTACACCAGCTGATCCATTAACCGATGGAGTTTCAATGAAAATCGGTTCATTATCACTTTTTGATGATGTTGGTGTTTTTACTACTAACCTTAATTCTGCAAGTAGCACATATTTTGTTAACGATCCAATTAGACCTACTTCTCAAAGTCTTAATGCGGCAATCAATGCTCCTCTTACTTTAGATTCTACTTCTGGAATTTCAGTGTCTCAAGGTAATTCACCGCTTAACTTCTCATTGTTGTATAGAGAAATAGATGTAAGCTTTACGTAAAAAATATAAAAAACAAGTAATAATAAAATTATACCTGCTCGGTTAAGAGCGTAAACCAAATATAAACTTAAAACCAAAATTATGACGTTTTATTACCAGACTAGAACGTGGAATAGTCAACCACAAATTTCAGAAGAAACCATTAACCTTTGGAAACATCTCGCAGAAAAGAAAAACTGGAGAATAACCCAATTACCTAACGGTTTTTATCAAACTGAATACCAAGATCCAACAGACGATACTTGGCACGACGTTACGAGACGTGAAACTATTGAAGGAGCAGAGCAAGCTATTGATGGTTCAGTAGAACACTATGCTAAAAAAGTAGATTACTTAAAAGGTCCTAAAGTCGTAAAAACCTTTAAATAACAATTAAATTAAATTAAATTCAATATGTCAAATATGATAGTTAAAAATCTTAACTTTGGTAACGAAGCTAGAGATCAAATATTTGAAGGTATCGAAAAACTCACAAATGCTGTTAGCTCCACACTAGGGGCTAGCGGTAAATGTGTGATACTAGAAGATTCTAATGGAAACCCTATAATAACTAAAGATGGGGTAACAGTAGCAGAAAATATAATATTAAGAGATCCTGTTCAAAACATAGGTGCTACTTTGTTAAAACAAGCTGCTAAAAAAACAGTACAAGAAGCTGGAGACGGTACTACTACCGCTACAGTTTTAGCTCACTCTATATTGCAAAATGCTTACAACGTATTAGATAAGAAAAATGTAAGAGAAATAAAAGAGGGAATAAACAGCGCTGTACAACAGGTAATAAGTTATTTAGATAAAACATCTATACCTGTAGAAGATAAAATGATAGATAATGTAGCTACTATATCAACTAACAATGATATTGTTTTAGGAAAACTAATAGCTGATGCTTTTAGAAAAGTAGATAAGACAGGTGTAGTAATGATGGAGGTTGCACCAAATGGTGAAACAGAAGTAGAAATAATAGATGGAGCACAATATAATAAAGGAATTACATCTCCTCATTTTATAACTAATAAAGAAAAAAGAACAGCTGAGTTAGATAATCCATCTGTTATGATAATAGATTCTCAAGTGAATAGTATAAGACAAATACAATCAATACTTGAGCATGTAATAAAAAATAAAAAACAGCTATTAATAATAGGTGATTTAGAACCAGATGTTTTATCTGCTTTAGCTATGAATAAAACAAAAGGTAATATAAAAATAAATGTAATAGACGCTCCAGTGTTAGGTGTTAATAGAAAAGAAATACTAGACGATATAGCTTTATTAACAAACGCTACAGTAATAAATGAAGATCTTGGTGATGATATGAGTATGATAGATCTTAATTGTTTAGGTACTTGTTTAAAAAGTGTAACAAGCTTAGATGAAACAATAATACAAATAGAACATTTAAAACCAGAAATATTATCTATAATAGATTCTATACAAAAAGAATTAAAGATCTGCAAAATACCTGACAAAATAGTATCATTAGAAAAAAGACTAGCTAGGCTTTCTGCTAAAATTGCAGTTGTAAAAATAGGTGCTAATTCAGAAATAGAATTAAAAGAAAAATTAGATAGAGCTGAAGATGCAATATGTGCTACTAAAGCTGCAATAAAAGAAGGTATAGTACCAGGCGGTGGTGTTGCTTTGTTAAATGCAGCGGCTAAAATAAAAGAAAACAACAAGGGTGAAAAAGTTCTTAAAGCATCTATAATATCTCCTTACATAAAAATACTAGAAAACGCGGGTTTTGAAACAATAAACATGCCTGCAGAAGATGGTTACGGCGTAAACGTAATAGACGGTGAAACAGTAGATATGGTAAAAGAAGGTATAATAGATCCTTTATTAGTTACAAAAAGTGCTTTAAAGAATGCCGCTTCAGTAGCTTCAACCATCTTATCTACAGATTGTGTAATTAATAATTTAAGAGTTGATGAAAGCAATAGGTAGAAATTTAATAATAAAAAAAGCTAAACAAGGAACAACTAAAACAAAAGGTGGTTTGTTGTTAGGCGAAAAAGATCAGCAAGATATTAGATATACTCAAGCAGAGATTTTATCCGTAGGAGATGAAATAAATGGATTAAACGAAAAAGATATTATATATTTTGATAAACACGCTGGTCATAAAATAGAAGTTGAAAATAATACATATCATGTAATAAAATCACAGGATGTTGTCGTTGTTTTATGAGAAGGCTAGACGCAGGAGATCTTAAGGATCTTAATCTGTTTAAACATTATCGAATAATCCGTAAGTGGGCTTGCAAAAACAACGATTTAAATGATGCTGATTTAGAACTATTAATATATTTAGATTGTATTGATATGTTTACTAAACATGATTTTGAAATAGGTTCTTATTCTTATAGTTGGGATAATAAAAGATGGAACAAATTACTTAAAAACAATTGGATAACTGTGTGGCGTAAAAGAAACAGAACTACACAGAAATACAATATATATAAAGTTTCATTTAAGTGCAAACAACTTATAAATAAAATATATAAAATTATTTTAGGATATGAAGATATACCTACAAGTGAAAGAAGAAACATTATAATGAGAAAAGATACTTACACTAATAAGGTTTTAAGAACTTCTATATACAACGTAAACAACGATATAAACAGATAAAAAACTAACACAATGGCTTTTAAAAACAAAGACATAATAGCAATGCAGAAAATGTATGGAGAGGACCATGAAAGACAAATGCCTCATCCATTGTTACACTGTGGTTCTGATATGATGCATTCAGGAGGTTGGAATAAAATGAGACAAATTAATAGTCCAGGAACTGTAGGTAACGATGCTAGTTATAAAAAAGCAGAAAAAATGAGAACTACTCATCCAGTAAAGCAAAATCATAATACAACTGTGTATAATGCTTTAGAAGCTTTGAATTTAGCAGGAAACAAGTTTGGTAATACAAAAACACCACCACCTGCAAATCCTTTTGTTAGCTCAGTTCAAAAATCAGCGTCAGCAGCTTTACCTGGAGTAAGTAATATGAAGTATGGTAGTTTTGGTTCTGGAAGTTATACTAATCCTCAAGAAACAACAAGCTCTACAGCTAATGATAATTCTAACGTTATAAAACCTTATTTATTTATGGAAGATGAAAATCTAAGTAAAGATATGGGGGAAAATAGAAATAAGTTTGGTTTTCATAAAAGAAATGCAAAATCTTTACAAGCAAGAATTGACAAAGCCGCAGATGAAGGTAAATTAGCTAAAAAAGCTAGATTAGAAAAGAAATTAGCAAACTTTAATAAAAATCAAAAAGCAAGAGCAGAAGGAAGTTTATTAGATAAAATTAATCCAAAAAATATTTTATAATGGCAAGAAGAAAAAAAATATCCTATAAACTACCACCAACTAGAATGGTAGTTCCTGGTTTTGCTAATGGAACAGTACCAACAGGATTTACAAATCCTTTCAATGCAATTGTAGGTTCTAATATGGATAGAACAACAGCATTTTCTAATCCTCAACCTAACCCTGGTGGTTTTACACCTACTTATGTTAATCCACAAGCAATGGCATCAAGTAATCCATCTTTTGATAATATTCAGTTAGCTGATCCAAATGACAAAACTAAAGGACGTCGTGGTCTAGCAGCACAAGTTGCTATAAACGCTGGTGTTCCATTAGTTCCAAATCTAGTAGAAGGTGATAATAAAAAAGAATCAGTAAATACTTTTTCTTCAGAAATAGATCCTGCTGAAAAATCAGAATTTAAAAATGAAGTTATAAATGAGGTTATGAATAAAATGGAACCTCAAAACAAATTAGAAGAATTATATAAACCAAGTTAAAAATAAGTTATGAATCATAAACACGTAAATGACCCACACGCTGAAAAAATGGGTAAAGGTAAAGTTGGTATAGTAGGGGAAACTCATATATGGGACGGTCCTTTAAGCCAAAAAGGTAGACTACACGCGCCAGGTTCTAGTTCAGGAATTACAGGTATGCAAGTTTTAAAAGCTTCATGTAATTACAAAGGTGGACCAATAACTCAATTAGCAAAAGGATAAGCTATGAGTTTTGAAAGTTTAGTAGAAAAACTAGTAAGAGAAGGTAAGTCAAGATCATCAGCTATGAAAATTGCTGGATCTATAGCCAATGCTAAATTAAAAGGTGCTGGCTCAGGACCAACCGCTGCTCAAAAAGCTAGAATGAAAAAATAAACAGTAGAGAACTGTATAAAACTCATTAACATTAACATTAACATTAACATTAACAAAAATGGCAAAATTTATTAAGATTAAAAAAGAAAACTTTGACCCTATAACAAACATAACTGCAGACGTTGTAGTTGGTGCTGACACGGTTGCGGCAGTAGTAAAAGGTACAGTAGCCTCTCCAGGTGACTCTGGTGCTGCTACTATTTATTTCGCAGGTGGCGGAAGTACATCTATGGAATTAGGGCTACTAACTAAAGGTGTTGATATTGCGACTGCATTAAACAACGCGTTAACTGCAAATCCAGGCGGAGTATTGTCAATTGTACAGTTAGGTGATTTAAAAATTGCAACAATAACTATAGCATAAATATTATTAATCATAATTCCCTGTTAGTTATCTAGCAGGGTTTTATTAAAACTAAAACAATGGGACACGGACAATACTCAGGAAATCACCCAAGATTTTCTAAAAGACAAGAAGAACGTTATGACGCTAAGATGGCTCACGACAAAGATTTAAGTGCCTCTGCAAGACTTCATTACTTAGAGAATGATGAAACTCATCATCCAGCTAAAATGGATTACCCAGCTCAAATGGGACATCCAGTAGAAATGAATTACGCGCTTAAAGAGATGGACATGCCAGTAAAAAATCATAACCAAGGTTATGGATACGAAATGGGTAAACCATCTGTAGGTATGGGCAAGCCATTAAGAGAAATGGATATGGTAGCTAAAGAAATGGATATGCCAGTTCAAAACTTTGGATATGTGGCTTCACAAGCTAAAAAAGCAGGAGACAAATCTTTTGAATATGCAGGAAAAACTTTTCCAGTAAAAGAAAGCAGAGAGCTAAAAGATATGAGCGGTGCTTATAATGCAATGGGAGACGCTAACGAACCAAATAAAATGCTAGATAAAGCCGTAAGAGAATATGGGCCAGTTAAAAAACACGGTTCTATGAAAGGCGATCAATCAGCTACTCGTGTAGATTACGCGAATTATAAAGGTACTGATAAAGGTTATCACGGGCATAGTGGTTCTTCACATGGAGACCAATCAGCAACACGTGCAGATTACCTAAAAGGTAATGTTTCACACCCTGCTAAAGAGCATGGCAAACCTCATGGACCTGCTATGGAAAAAGCTGGAAGACCAGCAATACTTAGACATTGTAGTCCAGGGCATAGATAGAGTTCTTTAAAATAATAAGCTCCGGTTTTTACCGGGGCTATTATAAAAAAATATTATGGCATTTAAAATGAAAGGTGCACCTTATTGCACTTGTAGTATGAATACACCTATATACAATATTGATATGGAGGAAGGTACATTAGGTGTTGCCACAAAAAATGGTAGTATACTTGTAGACAGAAAAATGTCACCTGCTGAACAAAAAGGTACTATAGACCATGAATTAATTCATTTACAAGATATAAAAGATTATAGAACTTCAGGAGGATCTAAAGGTTTAGATTATAACGAAGATGAATTAATATTTGACGGGGTATCATATCCTCGTAGAAATGGTAAAATAAAATATGAAGGTAAATGGAGACCTGAAGGTTGGCCAGGTTTTAAATGGGAACAAAAAGCTTATAGAAATTCATAATGGCATTTAAATTAAAAAACCCTTTAAAATCACCACTAAAACAAAATCACGTACAAGAACAGTTTGGGCCTCAATTACCAGTTGATCCAAGAGTGGGATTAGCACCACCTGCACTAGAATATAGTACAGAATTTCCAACATATGATATGGATGGTTATCATATGGGTAATGTTGATGGTCCTAGAATAATAAGATATAACAGAAAATTATCAGGCGGACCAATGATAGGATCTTATGAAGAAAGATCATTTGCTGGTTTTGGAGATGAACGTAAACCAATACCTACAGATTTAAACCCAACACAGAAAGCTTTTTTAGAAAGATTAGAAAATCCTGAATTTAAAAATAGATTTTTAAATCAAGCTGTTTTTGGAACAGGCGAGCGAGTTACTTTAGAAGATCTTGAAAATTTAAAAAGCGCAACATTAAACGTTCCTATAATACATACAAATAAGATGAGTGATCCCTCAGCACAAGCAGAGTTTCAACAAGATGAAAGAATGGGACAATATGGTAAAGATGTAATTATTGGTGGAGGAGATTCTAATATTAAGATTTCACTTGACCCAACAAATAAACGTTATAATCCAGTTTTATCAGAAGAATTAGCACATGTAGGTTTAGATGACTTAATGGAACCTGCTTTACGAGAAGTATTAGGAACTCCTCAAGAAGCAAGAAAAGATAAAAATACACAATATACAATAGCTAAGTATTTAAATAGACCTGGTGAGCTATATGGTAATTTTTATAACCTAAGAGAATCAATTAATTTAAAACCAGATGAAACAATAGAAAACGTTGAAGCATTAGAAAAAAGATTAAAAGATAATAAAATTATAAACTATCAACATCCGATTTTAAGACTATGGGATCAACCAGAGGAAAAAGAAAAATTACTTGAAGCTTTAAACACTATTGCTTCTAATGAACAACAATCCCCTGGTAGTGCTAAGTGGAATCAATTATCAGCTAAAGAAATGTTAGGTGATATAGAGCAAGATAATCAATCAATGTATTCATAATGGCTTTTAAAATAAAACATCCTTTTAAATACCAGCATCATTCTAATAATCAAAGAACATTAGGTAGAGATGGTAGAGTTATTTCGCCAGTAAGACAAACTGATGATGATACTAGAGAAGGAACAGTATTAGATTATAAAGATGCTGTAGCAATGGGTGATAAATTAAAATTTGAAGATTTAAGTAGAATAGAAGATCCCAGAACTG
>Ga0163111_10001570_pt1 | contig 14206 bp, 11 predicted proteins | sample CRUFie1St18metaG_FD_109645 | JGI IMG/M metagenome (GOLD analysis project Ga0163111, IMG submission 109645) | Marine microbial communities from the Costa Rica Dome - CRUD Field 142mm St18 metaG | ecosystem: Environmental > Aquatic > Marine > Oceanic > Photic zone | place: Costa Rica: the Eastern...
AACAACACTATAAACCACACCAATAACTTTGATATCATCATAATAAATATCCCTCGTGGGTTTCGTTGTGCCTCTCGGAAAACAAGGTCGTCTCCCGTCCATCGGATTCGATAAATTGCCAAAATAAATTGTAAGACGTCCATCCATCATGATCGACTTCTTGAATTGTTGCGAGATTGCGCGCCGCGCGCTGAAATCAATCACAGAAGTGCTGCCTCTGTTTCGAAGGCTTTGGCAATCATCATCACTGATGCGTCGGCCACAATGGGATCAACTGATGAAAACACTGGGTCTTTTGCGTTCTCCTCTCCTTGTGGAGTAGTCGAAGAAGAGATTCAAAGTGATGCTTTGGTCGCTTCTGGCTTGTCTGAGCTCCTCGCTAGCGCTCGGGGGCTCAGAAGCTCAGAGCGCGGGGGAGAATTGTGTACAAGCAAGCAAACAAAGCACCTATATTTGCGTCTTTTGTTGAACATCATTCATTTTCTTTGATAAACACTTTTAGATAAGTTACGAGCGCAATATATGAAGTTCCAATATTTCTGTGCTTTATGCCACACATTCATTTTGAAACTCACCCGCGACAAATCCTCACAGTCTATTTTAACAACAGTTCTTGCGCTGGTTTGATGGTGCCTAAGCTCCATGTTTCACGGGGGTTCAAAACACACGGGTAAACGTCGGAGTGATCTACATATTTGTAGCCTTTAAAGCTTTCTTTTTTTCTGAGTATCAAAACTCCGCCAATTGCCGACTCGTTTTTCCACACGATCTTTCTCCCTCCATTGTTTATCGAACTTTCGTTGCCTCTGTTCCTTTTCTAATTGGTCGTCTTCCTGTTGTTGCTCTCTCTGCTCAAATTTGCGCTCTCGTTCTTCCACTTCTCGCCGCTTCTGCTCGATCTGTGCAAAGATTCTCATGACCTCTCGTTCTTGAAGCAATTGTAGTGTTGACGTAGAATCGGTCCCCTTCTGTTGTTCTCGTTCCCATCGAGATTCTCCTTGTTTCATTCCCTCTTCCACTAATGATTTAATGTATTTCTTTCGATCAGCATCCGCCAGAATAATCTTCGCCTTCTGAACTTGGTCGTACGCGAGTTGAGCTCGTTCCCTTGCTTCATCTGTTGATAACTTCGATCGATTTTTGTCTGGATGGAGTAACAAACTGAGTGCTTTGTAACGACGAGATATGTCATCATCAGTAGCGCTAGCTGCTGCCAACTGGAGAACAAAGTAGGGGTTGAGGTTTCGCCATTCATACCGAGGTTGAAGGAGTCGTTCGATTTGTTCCTCTGTCGTTCCGAGAGTTTCTCGGTCGTTGCGAATCGCGTTGTTTGATGACGCTACAGCTTCTTTCTTTTTTGCTACAACTTCTTCTACTTCGTCGAAGAAACCATTAAGAAGATCGTCTTCGTCGTCTACTTCTTGTTCTTTTGACTTCTGTTCTTTTGCTTCATTCCGTTTTCGCTCTTCCTCTTGTCGTTTTTGTTCCTCCAATGTCAATCGTTTGGTTATCTCCTTCGTGCACACTTCGACCCCTTTTAGTGCAGCAGAATTTTTCGGACTTTTCTCTAATACGTATTCGTACACATCCTTGGCCTGTTCGAATCTCTTCAGGTTAAGGAGAGCGGCAGCGAGACGAGAATGACCCTTGAGAAAGGATGTATCCAGCTCAACACATTTCCGTGCATCTCGCAATGCCTTCGATGTTTCGCCATTAGCAAGAAAAGCTGCCGATCGGTTACTGTATAAAACCACGAATTCAGGATCCAAGCTAATAGCCTTCGTGTATTGATCGATGGCGGTCTTGAATCCTCCAACACGAAAGGCCTGATCGGCAGATTTCTTGTGCTCGTCGCGTTGGATCTGCCAGTCTTCGAGGATAGTAGTCTCGATTTCCGCTGTTTGGGATGGATTTTCCTTGTTCTGTGCGATCGAGTTTGCAATCGTCTCCTTTTCGACGCTGGCTGGGGTCTCTGATGTCTTCTCCATCTCCACTTGATCTGGTTCTGTAGCCTAGGGATACAACTGTTGTCTAAAAATCTAAAAGCAACCGAAACGTTCGTAGTTCGTACGGATGCGAAATTCATTTCCTCTTTTTTCATTCCATTCACATCCGCCACTCACGAATGGAACAACAGATTTTTTATTTCCATTACAAGAAGAAAATTGCGATGGGGCGCAGAAGACGGCGGCAACGGGTCGATGATCACGATGATTCCTTGGAGAGGGGATTTCACACAAAGAGGTTGAAAGTAGAAGGAGATGGCGCATCTCCGGACTCTAAGATGGGTGAAGAAAATACAAAGAACGCAGACGACATCGAGCGTATGCGGGAAAGAAAACGCCTCAAAAAGCTTCGTCAAAAAGAAAAGAAACGAGCGGCTGAAGAGGAGAAGAAGAAACTTGTTGTCCTTCGGGATGAACAAAGAAATCTGCGCATGAAAGAAAAGGAACAACGAAAGAAACAGAAAGAAATTGAGAGCAAGCTCAGTGCCGACACCGACAATTTTGTCAAAACGTCGATGGGCGTAAAGTATATGGATGTATTAGTTGGAAAAGGTCCTATGCTTGTGGATCGAAAACGAATAGTTTGCAAGTACATATTGCGAGCGGATAACAAAAAGGGCAAGCTCCTGGATTCTGGCGAAAGATTTGCGTTCCGAGTTGGTAAAGGCGAAGTGATCAAGGGATGGGATATTGGATTGAAGGGAATGAGACAAGGTGGTAGGAGACATATTATTGTTCCACCAAAAGCTGGCTATGGCAACAAAGACATTGGGGGAGGAAAAGGTGCAATTTTGTACTTTGAAGTCACATTAATCCAGTGCTGAATCTGTATGTGGTATATTCAAAACCTAGAGAATACTATTTCTATACATTTCATTTCTAATTGTCTTTCTCGAGTGTATTATAAATTTATTACTAAAATAGGCTTATGCTTTATGTGTAGTTTCTTCAGCAGCATTGGTCATAATATGAATCGCAATGGGCTAGAAGTATTCCAAAAACACGTCCTCGTACTTTCACCTAATTGCAAATTGTTGGCTCGTTTTTTTCTTGCACTTTTCCCACATTTTCCATGAAAACAGATAGAGAAACTGACAATATTTTAAAGATAAACCGCATGTTTCTTGTTTTTCATCCATGGCTCACAAACTAAAAACCCAGGTAACCGCTTCGTTTCAAGTAGCTCATGAGCTTTAGCAACTTTGTTCAACGGAATACGGTCCAATACTTCGGGCTTGATAAGTTTACGCTCCAGAAGCCTCAATAAATGAGACAGGTCTCGTTTGCACAGATCAAGATTTTTCTCCCATGCTTTATACACATCATATGATTGAGAATTGCGTAGAATTTTTTGAAGTGCTTTATTCTTTCCACATGCTAGTGTCGGAATTTGACTATCTCTTTTCCAAGCATTGATAGGAATGTCATTTCCAATAATACGATGCCCACTAATTATTAGCTGACCATATCTTGGTAAAAGTGCTTTGAAGTGCACAGGAGTCACATCTTCTCTCAGATTGCCATTGGGTGCCAACACAAGATCTATTGTCCCTGCAATGCGTTGAATGTATTCCATAGGATCTGTTGTCAGAGGCATAACTCCGTAGGAAATTAGCGTTTTCCAGTGCTTCTTTTTTGCGGTGGCATAAATATTAGCAACACCTGCTTGTAACGCAAGCTCAATTATTGCCTTTCCCATATTGTTTGTCATACTACCTAAAATTAAAATCGATTTGCCCTTCAGAGAGCTTTCTTTGTATCGATTGTTCCCGGTCTGACCCATGTGAAGGACCTGAAAAGCTGATAAATAACATTCTGGTAGACATGCAACTTCAGCTGGGTCGAGTCCTTCTGGTACCGTGACCAGCTGTTTGGGATGTATCGTGGTAAATCGAGCATTCCCTCCCCATTTTACCAAAGACACGACTGTTTGCATTGGCTTTACACTGTATGCCTTCCCGGTTGTTTGCTTGACGCTATGAACTTTTCCAACGATATTTATGCCTGGTGTAATCGGGAAAGACGGTTGGATATCACCCCACCATAGTCCCTGCCGAATTATGCAGTCCGTCTCAGATACAAGTGAAGCCTATCGATTAAAGTGGATAAAAAGAAATTTGGGAGTAGAGTGAGAAAATGGAATGGTAACGTATGATTAAGATGAATATAAAATTTATTTCGTACCTCAATTTGAATGACGATTTGTTCAGACCCTAACAATGATGATGTTGGAGGTGCACCAAGCTTTCTCACAGAAACGTATGTTCGCGGCTTTTGATTTGGCTTTGTGTAACTAACGTCCATGTTTGTGTTACTTCCATAGTCATATGCAAAAACTGATTGCGGACCTTTTGATCCTATCAGAGCACTCGAAGGTACCCCCATCATCCCGTTAATTGGATCTGATTCAGGGCTAGTTACAACGTGTGTTTCTCCATTGATCATAACCCTTGATGATGGAAATACTTCCTTTCCGTCCGATCTCCTCAAGCAGTCATTTTTATCATTATTTTTCGAACCACAAATGACTTTGCTAAATGACTTCGAAGCTTTACTTTTTCCAACATCTTCGCCGCTGTCATCACGTATGTCGGGGTCTGATCTTTCGGAGATGTGAACATTTGTTGGAACTCTCTCTTCCATGCCCGATGTCTTTCTCTCTCTGTTGGGGGTACATCTCTTTCCTTTCGAGATCAAGTTTGATTGTTTGGACTTCCTTTCAACTTTTTGGTTTGGCTTCAATACATCTGGATCAAAGGATGATCTACGCCTTGGATATCTTTCCTCATCCCAACGCGATGAAGTTCGAATATTTCGTTCGGATTTTTGCTCTTTATTTGTACTTGTTTGGTATACTTCTTCAGAAAGAGTATTTTCGCGGTTCACCCTAAGTCGGATTTCTGTCGTACAACCATTCTCGTCTTTCGTTCCTTGAGGTTTTGAGTTCTTGCTTGTTGCTTTCGAAGGCTGTCTCTCGGTAATTTCATCTGCGAACTGATCAGTCATATGTAAAGCCCCATCAACTTCATCATCGACGGTTTCCTGCGAGTCAGTATCGGATGCTGAAGATTCAGATGGATCTACTCCCCAAGGATCCAGGGTGTCCGCAATGTGGAAAAGGAGATCCATCGGATCAAACGCTGAATCGTTTCCTTCTCTCTCGACATGTCTTTTTGAGCTCTCTCTGCCATCAGTCAAGGTTTTGTTCAAATCCCGCTTCATCGAGACATCTTCCGTAGATTTAGAATTGGGATTCCATGAAAATCGCCTCTTGAAAACTTTCTTCTTCTTCTCGCTTATATTCGATTCGCGTTCCGAATGATTTAATTGACTCTGCGGAAGTGATATGTTTCTGTTCGTGTTCGACGAACTTTTCGTAGAGAGCAAACTGCGCCCTTTGTTGCTTTTGGATCTCTTTGGTATCGTGGCTGCAGGCGGTGCTCCCGATATTACATCCCAGATGCCATCCTCTTCTTCATCTCTATATTCGGTTCGATTTTTGCTACCCAGATTAGATATAAATCCTCGAGGCTTAGAATCTGCTCGCTTGCTCCTTCCGAAAAAATCACGTCTGTAGCTTTCCTCGTCTTCATAGTCCTCGAGGACATATTCCCAAAGGGGATCCACAAACGACATGGTTATGATTGAAAGTCACTCTTTCGCCTATGAAACAATGTATTAATATTGGACATTGAAACACTTTGTACTCGGGAAGTGGACGATCATGGTGACGAAATCCAACGCTTCTTTAAAAAAGAGCTGAGGGCGACACGAGATTAATTATCTGCTTCCTTAAAAAGTTCCATTCGCACATGCTAATTTTTTGCGCGCACTTCTAAACAACCTACCGGCATAAGTTTTTAAGATCCGTTGGGTTTTTGTTCAAGTGTTGATGACTAATTTAATTTTTAGTGGTGTGTTCACGAACTCAAGCCAAGAATTGAGGCAATTGCCACCAGCAAGAAACGAGTAGCATGGCACGCCCATCACTGGGGAATTGGGCTAACCAATGGCCAGGGCTGTACCAATTTTGAACAGGTCAAAGTGTGGGTCAATGGGACCACTTATGCTCCAGCACAGGGAGGCTTGGCCAATGGGATGCCTTGGTGGTTGTGTTGTGCAGCCCCCAGCCACACAAGGCCCACCCCGCCTGCCCCTCTGTGCCCTGTGGCACCACCACCGCCCCACTGCCGGGTTGGTGGCCTGCCCTGCAATAATTTTTAGCTTGTCATCTCTAGCTTCCTTATCCTATGTAGAATTCATTTTGTCTTATGCTCTTCACCAGCTATTTCATATGGGGTTGATGGATTGTGTGGAGCTGGCCCGTGCAGGAGGTCTCTGTGTTTGCTTACTACTAGATTTGGATCGTCTTTTAAAAAAACGAAAAACACATTACTACGAGTAAGAAGACAATGTTTCAAGTTGGCCCATTTCAATTTACATTTTAAAGGTAACTTCGTCAACTTTCTACTCCTCGTTAAATACTAAAATGTTACCAAATTTGAACAAGATGTTGAAATGAATAATTGAAGAGAAGTGATCGCTCATGCATCAAGTGTGATGGTAGCAATTCATTACTGTTTTTGCCATTTGTAATTGTTTGACAAACTTATTCTTTGCAAAATTCCTCAGGTGTTGAGAAGGGATCTCTCAACCAGCCTTTTGTAGCCTCTGAGGCACGATCCCCTACCATAATTTCTCGCAACATGGCTAGAATTGCGGTGGTAATTGGACCTGCCTCGGTTTGCCCGTGTTCAAAGACAGCCTCAAATGATTCCTCATCAACACCGGTCGCCAAACGAGCGATGGGTACGACTTCCGCAGCCGTCCCTGTACAAAAAGCTTCGGTTGCACCTTTCAATTCACCCACGGTAACGTCTCTCGAGGATACGGAAATATTGGCATTCTGGCCAGTGCTTTTCATCATGGCATCTTTCAAATCGTCGGCAAACTCTTGCACAATAGTGATGACAGAGTCGCGAGTAATACCAGGTAAGATAGTTCCACGATTCAGTGATGGTGTCACAATCTCCCCAGTTTTCAAAACAAAGAAGACATTAGCGGCCGACATTTCTTGCAGAATGGCAGATTCTATCGAGCCTTTCTCCTTGTATGTTTCCAATTCTAGAAAGAGATTGTCATGAAAGCCCTGCTTCTTAGCATCCATCAGAGGTTTGAGAGCGACAGCATAATTGCCGCTGCATTTTACGTTACCGACTCCACCTCGTGCTGCACGGCATCGTTTCGTTTCCAGGTGTATATTGAGCCCTCCTGTTGCATTCTTAAAATAATTTCCCTTCAGGTCGAGTTGATATTGCAAACGAAGAAGTTGTTTAGGGATATGTGGATTAATATACATATAATGTATATGCATCGACAAAAAGACTGACTACATGTCTCCTCACTCATATATTGCCCCTAGCACTTACAGTAGGTGAAACATAAAAGAGCAAACTGAATTGCGAGGAGGGATACAACCCAAGCTGTTGTCCACTTCCTAGCAACATTGGCCGAACATAAAGTTTCATTCCGTCTCCATGAGGCGGAATGATGTGTGAATTTTGCTGCAACGCAAGTTGGATGCCTCTCATAAACAATTCAAAGCTTGGTGGTGGCAATGACATCTGTGTCGCACCATTTGTGAACCTATGGAAGTTTTTGTCCGCACGAAAGACGATAGCCTTGCCGTTTCTATCGCGGTAGCACTTGAGACCTTCCCATATGGTTGTTCCATAGTTTAGAGAGCAACAAGCGGGGGAGAGCGGAAGATTTGTGTCGTCATATTTGTAAATGGAATCGAAGATATTACCCGAGTCACTTGCAAGATCATAATGCTCCTTTTCCCATTTCCCGGTTTTCGTTGTGAGATGCACGTATGAGTGCTCTTCGGGATGATTGAGATTCCACGGCAACGATTCGAAGTCGATACCCTCCTTGGCAGGCTTGATGTCGGTACACTTGTTAGATGGCATTTTCGTTGAAGGTATGTAACGAATTTTTTGTGAGAATCATGCAGGATCTCAATATTATGACTAGGTTGGCACAGCATTGGGAAGCTGCATCTGAACTCGTGCTGAACATCGAAGTCAGCGATGAAAGTGATTGATTCGATTCATTCGTTTTATAAATAATTTCCGACACGCGCATTGAATTCGGAGTTTTACCGTTACAGTTTAATTATTTATTTTCAGCACCTAAATGAACTTTTCCAACGCTTTTCTTCCCGGTAACTAGCGTTAAAGATTGGGTTTTCTTGAACTCATAAACTTTGCTTCTGAATTTCTTGCGCTCACCAAATTCACACAATACCATACATCATAGAAAATGAGATTCGAGAGTAAAGACTTCATAAAGTCACAGCGGCAATGGCAGGATAGTCGAGCCGTTGGAAAGAAAAATTCCAGAGAAGAAAAAGTGTTTTCAAATGACTCGAGCTATCCCGATCGCGGTAACCATGCAATACCACCAGCGAGAGATACTGAGAGTCGATCCTTAAAAGAAAATCTTGCTACAGACAAAGACAACGACTATAGAGATGATGGAGAGGACTCGACGCATTCTAGTCTGCACGATAAATTCGTTCCCTCGGATTTATCGAAAAAAGAACTCGCACAACTTGAACAATCGAAGCAGAAGCAAACACAAGAACAAAGGCCTCATGTAAGAGATGAAATGATAAATAATAATCCCTGCGAAGATAAGATTGGAGGATTTGATCGTAAATCAGTTGAGACATTCTTAGCAGCACGTGAAAGAGTGAAACGTGCAAACAGAAAAATGGCCGTCGAACCTTCGATGGACATAGATGAAATGATGCTTTCCATTTTGCCGAGCTATGTGTGGTTTGGAGATTTCTTAAACGAGTCTCGACATACTATTAGCATGATTCAGAGGAGGATGCTACTCGACTACTCCAGGGAATATTCATGAGTCTGAATTTGGCCGCAAGAGGAAGATAAATCATCACGAAAAACTATTGTTTGGTTCGAGAATGCGTGCATTCAAATCTAGAGTAGCCATTTCTTAGCTTCTATTTTTGAGAGATGCTTGAGTAGTTGTGGTTTTCAACGCCGCGATAACACCTAGCAACGACAAGCACTTTGTCTCGTATGCAAGATGAGCTCGAATTCTAGTTTTAAAGATGATTTGTCATCATCAAATTATGTTAGTATAATTCTAATTTCTTTGATTTCAAGAAAGTAATTTATCTACTCTCTGGAACAACGATTGTATTAATGCAATGAATCGGACATGATCATGGCATGGACGAAAAAATAAAGTACTTCAAAGCGAAATGCAACAATATCGAAGCCGCACATTGAAGCAATCCGATTACGCGAACATTGTTGACGGTTCAAAATGAATACTCTAATGAACCATTCCACGCATTCCAGAACTCTCCTCACCCATCCTGGAGTTAGTAGTGGAACTAGCGATGGCCTCAAGTGACGCTGCGATGCTGCTCATGGCTTCAAATTTGAGAGTCGCTAAACTCGTATTCGTCGAGGAGGAATTAGTACTCTCAACTGCTGAACTATTGATCGTACTACCTCCGCCATGTTCGCCATCTTTCAACAGAATTCCGGAAACCTGATCAATTCTCCCTTTGAGAGAATTGTCGAGAATGAGACCGACGAGAAGATTTTCGACCTCTTCGACAGGAATGTTGTTCAGCTCTTCAGCGATGGCTTGTAGCGAAATTCTTGTGTATGGTCTGATAACACGTCGTAATACTTGAGTACGAATAGTCCGGAGAAGATCCTCTACGTGTCCTCTGATAAATTCATCTCCCATTATGCGTTCTTTGTTTTGTTTCAAGATTTTTTCGAATTGGTGGATTTCGTTGTTTTGAAAGGCTTGTACTAAATTCGTCATCGCAGCAATTTCGGGATCATCTCGATATGGTCTCGCTTCCTGTGAGTCGAATGGATTAATAGATGATGCGTGTAGCATACTTGCCAAGACCAAGTATTTGAGGCATCGAAGACGACTTTGGTCCCCCGCTTCATCATAGCTCTTGAACGCTTGAAAGAAAGTTTTACCCGCTGCCTCGTACTCTTTTGCCTGCATATGCATTTTACCTCCTAATTCTTGGATTGAAGCAAGCGTCCGTGGATGAGGAATTCCCCCGCGCACAGCCATTGCCTTGTTAAAGACTTCGCGGAGTTTCTTGTTGTCCTTTTGTCGAGAGTACAACTGAATCTGGAGCGCGTAAATTTCGATTGATTGCGTGTTGCTACTACTACCACCATCTGTCATATTATTTGCATTATTCTGTTCCTGTGTCGTCTGAAGATCTCGAAGAACTTGCTGGAGCTTGGCAGTCTCGTTGGTTTCGTATAAAAGCTGGCCAAACTTGAGATTTGTCTTGAACCATAGACGCTCGTTTGGACAGGACCCCGTCACAGGATGAAAAATTTTCAGTGTGGAATCATACACAGCGAGCGCAAGTTTTTGAGGATCCATATTACTATTAGCATCTGTATCGATACCACGCAATGTGTTTCCTTGGAGAAGACTTGCTACGCGTTCTAGCATCCCATTGATGCCCTTTTCCACGGCGTTAGGGCTGATGTTACCTTCAGTGATGCATTCTAATAGACGCGAGTAGACTGTAAGAACACTCTCCGTAGATCCCGTTCGTAGTTGGAGCTTTACTAGCTGTTTCATACTCTTGAAAGACCACGGACCATATTTTTTCGCACTGTTATCCCCACTGTTATTCGATGATATCTCTTCCACTTCCTGGATTATAACCTGTTCGAAGGCCTCTGCCGCTTCTTGCAGATCTGTTTCCCTGAGACCTTTACTGTTGTAGTAGGCGTTCTCTACGATGACCATGAGACCATTTCGAAAGGTTAGAGTTTGTAAGAATGAATGATACATGAGAAGGCATTTTTCGCGTTGGTGTCATTGTGTGCCGGATGTAAGTAACACAAAGTGAATGTTGTTGTATGGATCATAGTAAGCATTTTATAGATTCAAAAAGGACCAACAATTTTAACGTACCAAGAGCAACCTCTCCATCATTAGCTTCTTCTTCGTCATCAGTGTATTGGAAGCCTTCTTCATCCATGTCATCGTCATCGTATTCGTATTCATATGATTCTTCGTCCGACATCTTTTGATTTGCTTGTCTGTTTTATCTGTCTATTTCAATATACAATCAGATATTTGTTATGTACTTGTGAAAGTGCTTCGCTGGAGGACTTTCGAATGTATCATCAATGTCCAACTGCTGCGTTCGGTTCCTGTTGTTTCGATTTTATCTCAGGTCACCGTGGGAATAGATTTCGACTTCCTCACAAGTTGTGGTATTTGATTACGAATAGACTTGTTCGATTCGATCACGGTGAGAAACCTGAATTTTTATTTTCGAATTCATCCATCAAGTAAAAATACAAAACATGAAAAAACTAGTTTCTATAATTTTAACCAACAATGCCACATTAATATAGATGGTGTTATTAGACTTCGTATGGGTGGCGAATTATAAATTCACCAGAAAGCGCACCATCCGATGAAAAGCTGACTTAAATTCTCGACTGAAGTAGCCTGAACGGTCAACCTCTGGACCTGATCCACAACATCCAAACTTTCGCCACTTTCAGCGCGGTCTTCGAAATCTGTCCCGTTCAGTTTATCCTGAATTCGACGAATGATCTTGAGGGCCTTTTCATTGAGGGCCTCCTCTGCTGCGAGACCTTCGTCACTATCCAAAATACTTAGCAATTCTCGTTGCCGCATGCTTCGTTCAACCATTCGAGACCTTGAAATAGAATGTTTACCAGACGCTGCGACTTGTCCAGTTGTACCATTGCCTCCAGTAACACTCTCTATTCGCTCATCAGTGCCTAAGTTTGCAGCCCATATCTGGATGTTAGAGTACATTTGAAGCGACCGAGCACGAGTAGCACTCATCGGAAATTCTCTACCTCTCCTCACGGGAACTGATGGTATTTGATGATCGAGACCCTGGGGGAAGACCAAATCATCCTTTTCTTCTTCATCCTCGTCTTCATCACCTTCGGTAATTGGCAAAACGCCAGGCTGAGTACCAGCCTCAATTGGGACACCCACGTTGACGTCTAAAGTACCATGTCCAGCAATGTTATCGTGACTAGACAGCATCGAAGATTCAGCCAGCCTGCCATCATCTGTATCATTGTGTATAAGGTCTTGAACCTCTTTATTGCTCGAAAGGTCGACCAAACGCCAACTAATGAGTGGATCATATAAAAAGGCCTGAAGCATAGCCACCAAAGAGTCTCTATTCTCTCTTAAAACAGTCATAGTTCGCTCACAAGTACTACGGTAGCTTCCTTCAATGCCACTAACTTCCATTGCTTTGATGAGCATACGAGTGAGTCGAAATGGTACTTTTTCAGGATATTTGTCTCGATTCATTGCAACTTCGAAGCAATCACCTAGAATGCAAAAACCAGAGGTGAGCGATCGAATAAAAAACACTAATGGTTATGAGACACTTAATACGTACCAAAATCTATGTGCAAGACTCTACCACTGAGCTTGTCGAGCATTAAATTTGAGGGGTGCCTGTCTCCGAGTCCAAGAATGTAACCAACCATTGACATAACAGCTAAGCTTCTAGTATATCTCGTTCTACGTTCTAGCCACTCTTCGCTATTTGTACTCTTTAACCAAAGAATTTCGTACAAGTCGTTCCCTTTTCCAGTTGTCTTCTTCAATGCATCGGTAAAGACTTCTACTTTTTGCATCACTGTTAGTTGGTCGTAATCTGGAGCAATTCTCAGCATTTCCCTGTGTTCTAAATTCAATGGAATTTTTTTAGTTTGTCGATAATCTCTTATAAGAGTGTGTAACGTATCATTATGGGGGACCCAACCTACGAGACCACAATTGTGGGAGAGAGGAGAAATCGCATAGCGTTGGATTCTCAGGTCGTGCTTTTTTGTTTGACGGTCTCTTTCCAAAAGGGCATTTACGAGACCAAATAATTGCATTACCCGTTCATCTTGTCGTAAATCTTCATGACCTTTCAGCAAAAAGACATAATCTTGCCCATCGCTCCCTCTCAACGTAATCTTCCTTGGTCTTTGTTTGCTTGTAATCACAGCAACACTTGGAATGAACTTCTCAATCTTCACGTAGCTTCCATCCACTCGATATGAGCCGGGTACCCCGAGTTCAAGACTCCGAGCTTTACTTAGTGCAGGAGAGCAATCCGATAGCTCTAGTTTAACAAGTCCCGGTAATTGTTTGTTTATTCGGCGAAATACTGTATAGTAAATGTCCCATGCCTTGTTCATGGCGGTCTCTGCCTCTTCATTTTGTCGTATATGACGACTGGTGGCAACATAAGCATTAGACGAGTCCGGTCTGGTTTGGACATTGTCCCCACCTTCCGAAACAAGTCTTACGTAGTCTTTTATATGGAGATGAGCTTGCGCTAGGTCTGAACCAAAACTTGAAATAAATTCACTTTCTCTTTGTGTATCAGCGCCTCTTTCAATTTTTTCATGTAAGGGAAGGAGAAGATCAAGCATTCCGGATACATTTCCTTCTCCGAAGTAAAGACGTGAAGCTTCTTCAAGCCCCTCATGCCATGTCTCTAACCATAGAATTGCAACCCTGATCAATTCCGAGGACACCATGAGTGCCTCCTCTACCAACGCACTTGAATGAGATCTCAACGAGTTCATCAAGCTTTCAGCCGAACTCTTTCTTTCGGTCACAGGACTTTTCAAAAGTACAGATAGGGGATACATCAGTGCTTGCGGATGCTTTTCTCCAAGGCGGACAAGTAAAGGGTGGAGTACGGAACGGATCGAAGGATTGTTTAGATGAATGCGCGCTAATAGTTGCGGCAAAACTCCAAGCCAACTTTCTATTGGAACTGACCCGACACATTGATTAATAATAGATGCAATTTCTGGCTGTTCGCCGTATTGAAAGAGACAAGTTAAAAAGTTGAGCATATCCTGTTGCACCGAAGCACTCCAGCGTTTGGTTCCAAGGCTAATTGCATTTACAAACGATTGAATAGCCGTGACTACGTGCTTTTTTTGCGACGAAGTTGCTGGAGATGATCTCCATCGCTTAAAGTTTCCTTCTTCTGCTTCATTCAACTGCTCTGCAATTCTGAAGTTCAATAGTGCCCAATTATGCCATGCTTTATATCCGCCGTTCATTATTGTTGCGCGTTTGAAATCAGATAA
>Ga0163111_10001574_pt1 | contig 14181 bp, 11 predicted proteins | sample CRUFie1St18metaG_FD_109645 | JGI IMG/M metagenome (GOLD analysis project Ga0163111, IMG submission 109645) | Marine microbial communities from the Costa Rica Dome - CRUD Field 142mm St18 metaG | ecosystem: Environmental > Aquatic > Marine > Oceanic > Photic zone | place: Costa Rica: the Eastern...
ACTTCCTCAACCTTGTCCTTGGTTTCTTCGGTAGTGTTCTCCACCACTTCCTCAACCTTGTCCTTGGTTTCTTCGGTAGTGTTCTCCACCACTTCCTCAACCTTGTCCTTGGTTTCTTCGGTAGTGTTCTCCACCACTTCCTCAACCTTATCCTTGGTTTCCTCAGTAGCATTCTCAGCCACTTCCTCTATTCCATTCGTCCCCTTAGCCGCGGCGATTGTATCAGATACTTCTTCCCAAGGGGTACTATCTTCTAGGCTTTTTGTTTCAGAAACCTCTTCGCTGGTAGCAGGATCGGTTGCATTCTGGTTAGGCCTTACATTTACATCTTCTGATGCACTGCTTGTTGCCTCAGAAGCTCCTCCAGCACTGAAAGCTGTGCCCATTGTTTCATTCGCCGCATCTGTTGTTGAGGCTGTTTCCGTCATATCTCCCAACAGAATACTTTCCTCGCCTTCTACCTGAGACACATCATGCCGAGTATGGTTACGGAAGATAACAGGAGCCTTGAATTTCTTCGCAGGACTTCCAAAACTATAGCTGACAGACAAGGAAGGATAGAAGTAAATATCATCTAGTCCATTCTCATTTCCTCTGAGTTGGGTTGCATCGTAGTTACTGGGATTTCCTGCGTATGCCTGATAATCATTGTCATAACTTGATCGATAATCACCGCTTACATCATCAAGGTAATCCGAGAATGCATACTTCGCAGTTACAGAAAGCTGTGCTGCAAAGCGTTCAGATATTCTGAAATTTAACCCTAAACCCACAGGAACATGCAGAATCAATGTTTGATACTTGTCTACTTCTGTTCCTATATTGGTGATATCACTTTCATATACACCGTCTTGCTCAATAATAGGAGTATTAGCGTTTCCTGTCGCTTCACTCTCTGTACGAATGGTATTGTCCGACCAATAGTAGTAACGATTTTCGTTATTGTTTCCCCAGAATAAATCTGCGAATACACGGAATTGAGTTCCTCCAACTCCCGCAAAAAAGTAGGGAGATAAGAACGCATCTCGTCTGAATATCTTTCCATTATTGGTATAGAAGGTAAAAAGCAATGACAAATCTCGAACATCCGTCTCAAAGTTTAGACTTCTCTGAAAGTTTGGGTTGTCTGTAAGGAGATTCTCTTGAAAATCACCTGTACGGTCATTCCCATTAAGGAACCCCCAATAAGCATTTACGCCTACTCCCCAGCTATTGCCCAATCGTTTCTCAATTCCTAAACTGTAACCAGGGTCAAGGTCGCGCCAGTTGAAGTGAAACTTATGACTGAGGTCACCAAAGTAGAGCATTGTGCCTCCGCCCCCTTGCAGCTTCCACCGATATCTCCCTTGTCCATTAACTGTTGTAATCGTAGCTAGAAATAGGCATAGTATAGTAATGTAAAAGCGTTTCATACATGTGTTGTTGATGGACAAATATTAGTTCTTACTAGGGAAACCTATCCAAAGATTCAATTCTGCACTTGCTCCAACGAAGGGAGCTACAAATACTCTTCTCGCACCAGTCCCTCCATTGCCATTTCCATTATTCGAATCTCTTTGTTCGAGTAGGGTGGCTCCAACATTCAGACGTATGAATCGGAAGACACGATAGCCCAATCCTACATAATATGGGCGGCCAATAAAAGGCCCTGTCACTTCATTGCCATCTCCATCTTCAAAGTTCTGGAAGAATACCCCAACGGAAAGCGACGTATTTCTCCAAAAAGCAGATCCTAATTGGGCATTAGCGAATGGGAAGGAAAGTCCTGCAAAAGGAGAGGTATCATACGTAAACTCACCATAAGTGCGATCTGTATACACAGCTCCATATCCAACATTCACTGCAACGAAATTGAGGGTTTTCTCCGTGATATAGGATTCAATCTTCTTTCGATCAATCAATACCATCAAATCTCCATTCACATACTGATCTACTTCTGTTCGGATGAGTGTTGTTAAGTCTTCTCGCAATTCTTGTGAATAACGAAGACGATCATCTTGCTTGTTATCCTTCTCGCCTCCAAACAGAAACTTTGCCTTCTTTAATTTGGTGCTTTTAAGTTCTTTGAGTTTGTTCTTTACTAGGTCTGAAAAACCTTCAAACTCTTCTAGGTTGGCGGTTCTGTACAAATCCATCCCTGAATATACAATCTTGTTTAGGGCAGCCACAATCTGATTGGGCGATTGGCTTAACTGGATTTGCTTTTTGTCTTGAATGATACTACCATCTAAGTATGCATCTAGGGTTTGGAATAGCACACTCTTAAGTTCTTCAGATTCTTTTTCTGTGACATAGCGAAAATACCCTACAGATAGGTCATATTCGGTATTTCCTTTCAATTTGTAATTAAAGGTTGAGTGGAATAAGTCGGCTCCACTTGTAAAAGAGCGGCGCCAAGAGCTACGATAGATTAGTTTTTCACTTCCCGCTTTATGCAAATCAACTTCAACAAGCTGGATGCTCGATCCGACAGGCCCTGTGATGGCAAACTTCTTCTCTGCTGGAAGCGGTGCGCCACCATCAAATTGGGATTTCTCGTAATCAAATAAAACAGTTCTTGTTTGGGCCGACAACAAAATGGGGAATAAAAGTAATAAAAGGAAAAATGTGTTGGTTCTCATTAGCATAATTAAGGGTTGATATACCTGTATAGACGTAGATTACAGATAAAGGTCACACGAAAACCGTATTGATTATAAAATAGAAGTAAAAAAAGTCTTTTTTATGAGAAAATGACTTGAGCTATGGGAAATCTTCCTATTTTGACCTACCTTACATCTCTCGCAAACTATCAAAAACACACAAAGTAGGCAGCTCATGAGTTTTCTGTCAAAAGTATTCTCCCCCGTTTTTTCACTTGCAGATCGTGTGATTTGCGTTGTAATGGCCATTATACTTGCACAAGGTCCTATATATACTAACCAATACCTAAATGTATTATCAGGGGCTTTGAAAGAGGCAACAATCAATTACAATGAAATCAAAGAAAAGGCAAAGGAAAATTCCCTTTCTGTTCCTGCTTATATTGATCGACATGTGAATAGTACTGAGGAGATTTTTCGAGACACGGGGGAAGTACTAGAAAAATCTGTAAAACGATATGATAGATACAATGAGGCCTTTACCGCTATATCGGCTAGCAATGTGTTCATGCGACCTGTAAACCTCATAACCCACTTTGATCCTAAATTGAATGAAGCGGTTCAGTTCGAACCTGGAGTGCCTGTGACAATGGAAGGGCTGGGGTATGCGGTAATAGGGATATTGTTTGGCCTACTGCTCATTGGGTTATTAAAGGTGATTGGCCGATTCATTGGTCGAAGATTGAAGGGGGAACCTAAGCCTAAAAAGACCCAATCAAATGCCGTAAAGTCAGAAAGTAGCACCTCTACTCCCAAAAATACAGAACCAACAGCTAAGCCTAAATAAACCTACATGCTTTTACGTTCCCTTTCGCCTACTAAGGTATTCTTGGGATATTGGCTCCCCGCTTTGATATGGATGGGGATTATCTTTCTCCTTTCCCATCAAAAAGGACCCGACTCTCAAGAATATAGCCGAATCATTTTATATATATTGGACATGCTTCATGTCGAATTAGATAATGAAGGAAAGCGGTGGGCAAGTTGGTTGTTTCGTAAAACAGCACATTTTGTGGAATACGCGGTCTTATTCTTTCTGTTATTCCGCCTGATGACACTATACATTAAGTATCCAAAAAGCCTTATTATCACCCTGTTGATAACAATTATCTACGCAGCAACAGATGAATATCACCAAACATTTATTCCAGGGCGTGTAGGAAACATAGGAGATGTAGGAATTGATGCTTTAGGAGCTATATGTGCGTGTTTATATACATCTTACACAAAAAGACAGAGAGAGCCAGATAACTAGCTCTCTCTGTCTTTTTATATATCAAGAAGTATCAGATTATGCGCGTGGCCCAGAAAGGATGTTTGTTACATCTGCTTCTCCATCAGCTTCTGCTGATAGCCCACGAGTCGCTACTTCATACATATCTCCCACTTTTCTGTGAGAAAGGCAGTTCATATCTTTCAATGGCTTAAATGCAATAGCGTTAGGCGGATACTTACATTCTGCTTCAACTGTAGTAAAGTAACTTCCATCTCGGCTAATGAAAGTAATAGCTTGCTTAACAAGAATAGAACCATCTGCCTGAGGTGTCTTAGTCATTTGACCCTCCCATTCAATCCATCCTACTCTAAGGTTAAAGTTTGATCCCGTACTGTCCTTATACAAGAACAATTGTACATCTTCATTTGCAAGATGTGCAGGAAGATTTGCTCTTTCTTCAGATGTTAGAGGAGAAGTGTTGAATTGGCTGACGTCTATGCTATGAATATTCATAATAACAATTATTAAAGGGGTTTAGAAATGAAATACACAATTGGTACGCATGATTGGCAAGTAAATCAAACTATTCGAATTGTCGATTAATATGATTTGCTAGTGTAAAAATACGAATAATTCTCTTAATGGAAAGCATTTATTCGTACCTTCTTTCCTTTATACCACATACTATTGGTTTGTTACCCAATAAAATAGCATTTTTTATAATTCTTTTGAGAACCTTTGATCAATCCCCGAACAGATGAATTGCCATTGTAATCTCATTTGATCTTCTATAGGCATAGGGTAGAATGACAACGCCTCTGCCTGTGACTTGACCTCCTCCTCGGAAAGTCGATTGCTCATTAACCCCATCTTCCATTCCCCCAAACAAATCTTCCAATATGTCCAAGCCTTATTAGGCCAACTAATATCTTTTGGACTTCCAGGAAGTAAAAACAAAGGCATCTCTGAAACCAAGGTTAAACAATTGCCCCCTAAAGATCTGATGGATTCCATAGAACTTGGGTGAAACAAGGAAGCCATTTCTGTATTATTTTGAGAAAGGAAAAATGCCCGCATAGCCTTGTGATTGGGGCGTGTACAAAAGCCTGGCGCGATTCGCTCAAAGCCTTTTTCCCCCTTTCGGTCAATATCATGTAGGGAATAGCCTAATGACCGAACGCGCTGTCTGCATTGTTCTTGAAGCAAAGCCGCATCCTCTTTCCAATAAGGGTCAATCAGGAACCAAGGGCCATAAGCCATACTCATTCCATGGAGAGAGGCATGTAAGTGAAAACCCGATGCCCCTACAGTTTGCCAGAAATTGTAAACAGCTTGATTTTCTGGACGCAAAGAATCAATCTCTCCTGAGATAGGAAAGCCAAACTCTATATCTCGCCCAGGACGTTCTCTCGAAACATATTTTAGGTAACGACCAATATGATAATGCGTGGCATCCTCTTGATACCATTGCTGATTACGTACTTCCCCATCAGGATTCACATGAGGAACAATCCACCATGAAAAGTTTCTTTTAAGGGGATGCCATTGCCCAAGTTGTGAGAGAAACGCAACAAGTTTACGGAGGAGCCGCGGCCCCACTGGCTCGTCAGCATGACAACCTCCAATTAAGCTGATGTGTACACTCCCTTGCCCAAATCGATATCCATAAATAGGACGACCTTCTACGGAATGACCTATAATCTCTCCACCATCGTATATACGTTTTGTTTGTAAAATATCATCAATTAAGTGATAGTACATATTGTTTAATGCTTTGCTTTATGCCGCTCCGATGAGTTTTGTTTGTTTAATGAGGGTAAAGAAAAAACTCGTTCCTTTCCCATAAGTAGATGTAACCCAAATTCTTCCCTGATGTTGTTCGACTATCCTACGGCATAGAGCAAGACCTACGCCTGTTCCTGGATAGTCGTTTTTCGAATGTAGACGTCTGAATAGGAGGAAGATACGTTCGAAGAACTCCTCCTTAATACCAATACCATTATCTCGAATCTCAATCTGCCAATACTCTCCTAAATCCTCCACAACAATATTGACAATAGGTCTGACATCTGCCTTACGGAATTTTACGGCATTTGAGATAAGATTCTGGAACAAAAGCTTGAGTGTAGTAGGGTTCCCCTGCATCATGTCAGGGAAATTGGTTTGTTTAATGATAGCGCCCGTATCTCGAATTCGTTGTCTAAGGCCAAAGCATACTTCATCTAATACCATATTGAGGGATAAAGGCTCGAAGCGCCCAAGCTTCATAGAATCAACGCGAGAATAGGTTAATAAATCATTAATGAGTTTATGGAGGTTTTGACTGGCCTGAATAATATATTGTAGGAATTCTTTACCCGTTTCATCAAAAACATTTTGGTAACGTTTGGCAAGCAATTGAGAGAAACTTCTAATAGTTCTAAGCGGTTCCTTAAGGTCATGAGATGCCATATAAGCAAAACTCTCTAATTGCATATTCGAATCGATATAACGCTTAAGCTCTTGGTTCTTTTTGTCCAATTCGGCTAGCTTCTGCTTGAGCATCATACGCATCTCACGGCTCTCAGAAATATCTTTAAAAATAACGATGATTTGATTGTTTCTCGGCCAAGGTAATACAACCGTAATAACCTCAGTCGGCAATAAGGTACCATCTGCCCGCTTATGGAGCCATTCAGCCTCTGCCTTTCCATTATGAATACTCTGCTTAATCATTTGTAAGAAAAGATCAGAGGAGAGCGAACCATTGGGCTGTGTGACGGGCATAAGTTCCAATGGATGAATCGTCAACATCTGCTCGGCAGTTAGACCAAAAAGATCAATCATTTTTTGGTTGAACGAAACAACAGAGAAGGTCTCTAAATCAATGATAGCCAAACCATCAAAGGCATTTTCAATTAAGAGCCGTAGTTCTGCTTCACTCTCTCGTAGAGCTTCTTCTGCTTCTATACGTTTGGTGATATCAGTTGAAATGCCTAACAACTGAGTGACTTTCCCCTCTTCATCGAATAAAGGAATCTTGATGCCCTGAACCCAATGAGATTCCCCTCGATCATTTACCAGTTGCTCCTGAGGAATAAATACCTGCTTTCCCTCTTGCAGAACACGTGCATCTGTTGCTTTGAAGGTAGCGATTTGCTTAGGATTCAGGTATAAATCTTCATCCGTCTTCCCTAATATCTCCTCAGGAGGCAAACCATAGAAATCAGCGACGGCTTTATTAACCATCGTATATTCTCCTTTCCAATTCTTAATAAATACAAAACCAGGATTATGATCCACGATTTGGCGAAGGAGGTTGTGCGAAGAATTAAGGGCCTCAGCGGCAGCTGAACGTTCTGTAATATCTTCAACCATGGCAATGACATGGATGAGGCTTCCATCTACATTCCGAATCACAGATAAGACGAGCTTGCACAAAATGACACTCCCATCTTTTCGAATGTAGCGCTTTTCCATAGAGAAGGACTCTGCACGTTCTGTAAAGATACGGATAGCCAATTTACGCTCTTCAGGTAGGTCATCAGGATGACTTATGTTTTTTGCGGGCAAGCCTTCTAATTCGCCTGGTTCATAACCCAACATTTTATGAAAGCTAGGGTTCGCTCGAACAATAGAACCATCAGCACCTCCGAGGATAATACCGATTGGACTATGCTGAAAAATATGTTGAAAGAACTCGCTTACCCCTTCTTCGATATTCTTGGGAGGATCTAGTTCTTTTACTGATTTAAATATAAGCAAGTAACGACTCGTCGCTTCCGACTCAGATTGAACCAAAGATTTACAAACTACCTCTGCTTCTACAACTGTAGATTGATTCTGCTCAAACCGAAGGATACTCTGCCCTTCCTTCATCAACTTATTCTTCCAAACAACTTCACTTTTGGTATACTGAGTAGTGAGAGCCAACTTATGAAGATACTGATTTGGTTCTTCGGAACGATACGCTACACATAAATCATCAAAACTTTGGCTAGCCTGAAGGATTTGTAAGTTCCCATCAATTATCATAAGGGGATAGGGAGCTTCTTCAAAAAGAAGACCCAATATGTTAGTATGGAGAGATTGAGTAGTTAATAAATCTAGCATCTAACCGAATTCATTTACATATCCTTCATGTCTCACAAACCCTTAGAGTTAGTAATGGGGCGATTACTTATTATCATGTAAGACAGTTTCTTTGATTACGTTTAAATCTAAAGATAGGTTGATTGATTATAAAAACGTAATATAAAAATATATTACAAATTTATATATCCAGCTTAGTATCATTTCATATCTGATATTAATTGCTCGTGCAATCATAGTATGGCGTAATGGAAATAGAAAGGCTATTATCTAAGCCTTCTTGGTAGTCTACAACATCCAAGACAGCACCCAATCTAACATTATAATACACGATTTTCATCGCTTCAAATTGCTTTCTGTAATAAGTTTCTCGTGGATCTGTGGTAGGAAGACGAAATAATACACGGTTTCCACTAGCTCCATAAGAGAAATTATCCCCTGTACATTGACAAGCCAAAGAGGCAGGGCTATCATCGTCTAAATAGTAAGGATATACACGCATAGGAAAATCCGAATGCATCTCAGAGAACATGAGCAAACTACCTTGTTCTCCTTCTAGATACTCCCAATTAATAGGGTAGGGCAGCTCAGGAAGCTCATCGGGCTGGCCATCAATCTCCACACCCTTTGGAAACCAATTACTATAATACTTTATGCCCTTTGCAGCAGAACTATAGTCATAGAAATCCATAAAACCGAATTTGAGGGCGTGCACACGCAGATTTGTAATATGAACAGCCGCTTGCTCATAGAAGTAATGAGTTCTTTGGGTAAGGGGGCCACTATTACAACCAAAGTAAGAACGAATCGCTCTTACAGGTCCTGATTTATTGGTCACAAAAGCGCCTTCCTGCGAGGAAAAGGTCTCTTCATGCCGAAGACAATTACCAGGGGCAAAAAGATTCTTATGCCGATCAAAAAGATTGGGAGCATGCTTGTCAGGTTGAAGATACAAGCCATCTCGAATCCATCTATCCGAAAAATGCTGCGCATAATATTCCGTCCGAACCCAACTATCCTCAGGATTGAAACCTGTTCCGATGACATAGTCTTCCATATACGTACCCGACTCAAGGGAGAAATCATACTGTACATAGCTCCTTGGGCTTTGGGGCAAATGACAATCTTGTAGAAAAAGATAAAGATACCCTACTTCATGAGTAAGGGGATCGGACACCACAACCTCAACCCCTGATTCCTGTATAATGTGAAAGGGAGGAGTATAAGCCAATGCCTTTTCTCCTATATCCCGAGCCATAAATACCAACTCATCATCTTCATCAAACCCAATATTCATATCGGGCCCCGTGAACGTGCCAATATCGGAATAACAGAGAGCATCATAAAGATACAGCTTCTCACACCAATTCGAATGACAAAGGGTCGAATCAATACGCCCATATATTTGGAGTGCATTAACAGAATCGCGCTCATCAATCTGGATAGGTACTTGCTCCCAACCCAACGCCTCCGTATAACGAAAACCCACAATATAATCAGGGATTGTTTGATAAAGGCTCGTTTCTATAAAGTCAATTCCCGTGAGAACAACAGGAGAGGCCACCCTTTGGGGGTGTGTAAAAGACGATTTACCCCAAGAAAATGCAGGAGATAGGAGAAATACCAGAAGATAATAATATTTCATGAACGATTTTACTTGCTCAGGCTACAGATGCTCATTGCATTTTGGAAAAAAATAGGAAAAAGTCATAATTTTGCCCCCGATTTATTTGGTTTCTTATCCATAATAAAGACTTATTTATGATAAGGATAGAAATAACCATAACTACCTTTGTAAAGATATGGACATAAAAATAGAGAAGTTGAGCAAATGGTATGGCTCTCAACAAGCTGTAGCCGAAATATCATTCGAGGTTCGTACAGGAGAAATCCTAGGTTTCCTAGGCCCTAATGGTGCTGGAAAAACCACAACCATGAAAATGATTACAAACTACATTGGCATCGACCAAGGAGATATCTTAATTGGAGGAAAATCTGTTAAGGAACATGCAGATGAACTCAAAAAGCATATTGGTTACCTACCAGAGAACAATCCTTTGTATTTAGATATGGCCGTAATGGACTACCTAGAGTTTTGTGCCTCCCTTCAGGGAGTACCCAAACAGTCTATTCAAGCACGGGTCAAAGAAATGGTCGTTCTTTGCGGGCTAGATGCCGAAAAGCATAAGAATATAGGAGAGCTCTCCAAAGGATACAAACAACGAGTAGGGCTTGCTCAAGCAATGATTCATGACCCCAAAATCTTAATCCTTGACGAACCTACAACAGGACTCGACCCCAACCAAATCGTGGAAATCCGTAACTTAATCCGACGATTAGGAGAGGAGAAAACCGTTATCCTAAGTACACACATCCTCCCTGAAGTAGAGGCTACCTGTGACCGTATCCTAATCATCGATAACGGAAAAATCGTAGCAGATGGGACCTCTAAAACCCTTCGAAAACAAGCACAAGGCAATGAGGTGATTCAAGTAACAATTGAAGAAGCGGATATTGAAACAATCTTCAAAGAGTTGAGCGACTTGTATACCATCGCATCGGTAGACATTAAAAACCGAGAAACCAACCAATTTCTGGTGGAAAGTATAGCAGACATGTCTTCTCGAAAAACGATCTTCCAATTGTGTGTAGAGAAAAATTGGATTCTCACCGAATTAACACCACTAGAAACCAAGCTGGAAGACGTATTCCGCGAAGTGACCATGAACTAGTTTCCTCTTATTCAAACAATACCTTATTTAAAGATACATAGCTATGAACCCCACTTGGATCATTGCGAAAAAAGAACTCCAATCCTTTTTTGATTCCCTGATAGCCTACATTATCCTAGGACTATTCCTAGGCTTTAGTGGCTTCTTTACTTGGCTGTATGGGAGCGATATTTTTCTCGTAGGACAAGCGAGCCTACGCGTATTCTTTGGCATCGCCTATTGGACCCTCTTCTTCTTCATCCCTGCCATTACCATGAAACAATTGGCAGAGGAGAAACGATCAGGTACCATAGAACTATTGCTTACAAAAGCAGTCTCAAATCGGCAAGTTGTATTGGGCAAATTCCTTGCCTGCTTACTACTCATTGCCATTGCACTTGCGTTTACCTTGATTTACTATGTCTCGATTGCAATGATTGGCAAAATTGACCACGGTGCAACAATCTGCGGATACCTAGGACTCCTCCTATTGAGTATGGCATATATAGGCATTGGGATATTCGCTTCAAGTATTACCAATAACCAAATCGTAGCCTTCCTACTAGCTCTCTTCATTGGCTTATTCTTCCATATCATCTTCGATGTATTGGCAGGTTCGTTTACGGGATTCCTTGGCGAACTCTTTAGCACATTGAGTATCAGCACTCATTTTGACGCACTTGCAAGAGGGGTAATTGATTCTAAGAATGTCATATTCTTCCTCTCAATTACCGCATTAAGCCTCCTTCTCGCCGAATTAAATATCGCAAAACGCGGATAACCCCTTTCACCTAACGAGTTAAGAAATCCTATCAGAACATGAAAATGACACAACAACTCACTAGCGTTCTCCTGATTGTAGGGATTATCATAGTGGTTAATATACTCTCCCAACAGTTCTTCTTTCGGTTGGATTTGACGGCGGATAAGCAATATACCTTGAGCAATGCGACCAAAAATATCCTCCAAAGCCTCGAAGAACCTGTGACAATTACGGCATACTTCTCCGAAAACCTGCCGTCAAATATCGCTAAGACACGAAACGACTTCCAAGACATGCTGACAGAGTATAACCAAATCTCTAAAGGCATGGTAAATTATATCTTTAAGAATCCCAACGAGAAAGAAGAGTCCCAACAAGAAGCGATGCAAAATGGCGTTTCTCCAGTCATGGTAAATGTTCGGGAGAAAGACCAAATGACCCAAAAGCAAGCTTTCTTAGGAGCCGTAGTCGAAATGGGATCTCAAAAAGATGTACTTCCTTTTATCCAACCAGGAGCAGCCCTCGAATATATGCTCTCAACCAGCATCAAAAAGATATCTGTAGTCGACAAACCCGTAATTGGGTGGTTACAAGGACATGGAGAGGCAAGCTTACAAGAAGTCACCCAAGCCAATGCTAGCTTGAACATTCTGTATAGTGTGCAGCCTTTCGAACTATCAGACTCTGCAGGAGTCCCTGCAAATATGAAAACCATCGCAATCGTCGCCCCAAAAGATTCTTTCCCACCCATGCACTTTAACCTCTTGGATGATTTCCTCGCAAGAGGCGGGAATATTTTTATGGGAGTAGACCGAGTCGCAGGAGAACTTTCTGGAAATCCCCCCATGGGCAGCAGCCTCACAACAGGCCTAGAAGGTTGGCTACAAACCAAAGGGATTACCCTACAAAATAGCTTCTTGATCGATGCAAATTGTGGAACAATCAATGTCATGCAACAACAAGGAATGTTCCGCTTCGCAACTCCCGTCCAATTCCCTTATCTGCCCATTATCAATAAATTCGCAGATCACCCCATCACCAAAGGCCTAGAAGCGGCAGTATTGCCTTTTGCTTCTCCTATTTCTTATTCAGGAGATAGCAGCAAACGATTTACGCCTATCGCCTTTAGCTCCGATAAGTCGGGTACCCAAAATGCACCCCTGATGTTCGATATCTCTAAAAGATGGTCAGATGCAGACTTCCCACTTTCTAGCCAAGCAGTTGCAGGGGTATTGGAAGGAAACTTAGTAGGGAGTACAGCTGCCCGAATTGTAGTAGTAGGAGATGGTGACTTCCCCGTTAATCAAGGCCAACAACAAGCACAAGGAGATGGAGTAAACCTCCTCGTAAACAGTATCGATTGGTTATCTGATGATACAGGACTAATTGACCTCCGAACAAAAGGCGCCACGTCCCGCCCAATTGATACAATGGAAGATGGAAAACGCCAACTCATCAAATGGTCAAACTTCCTCGTACCAATCCTCTTCGCAATCCTTTACGGCCTATTCCGTAGCCAAGTCAGAAGCCGTAAAAGAATGCAGAGACAAGCAGAACGCTACTCTTAATCCAATCAAGCAAGCAAAACATGGCAAATAAAATTAACAATACAAAACTCCTATATATCTTCCTCGGACTCGTAGCCATACTCTTATTGGCGCGATTCTTTGGAGGAAATAAACAACAATCCATTCGAACCGACTTGTTTTCAGTAGATTCTGCCTCTGTATCATCTATCATACTAGAGACAAAAGCCGAAAAGCAAGAGCCTATGACCCTCGTCAAAAATGGCACAATCTGGGAAGTAAAAAAAGGAGATGCTACAGCAGAAGCAGACGAAGAAGCCATCAAAGGCATGCTTTCCTTGGTCAAAGATGTAAAAGTGAAGCGACTAGCTGCCCGATCTAAGGACAAATGGGCTTCTTTAGAGGTCAATGACTCCCTCGGTTCTCATGTCAAAATCATGAGTGGATCAGAGGTCGTCGCCGATTTTGTGGTAGGAAAGTTTAGCTTCTCTCAAAATCCCGCAAACCCCCAACAACCCAATATCGCTTCTTTCGTCCGATTAACAGATGAAGACGAAGTATATGTAGTTGATGGATATATGGCAATGTCCTTCAACCAATCATTTAGCGGATTACGCAACAAACAAATGATTAAGGCCGATGCCAATTCAATCAATACCCTAGGCTTCTCCTATGCCGACGGAACGACCCTAGAACTGACCAAATCAGAATCATCTTGGACAATGGGAGAAACAACAGCTGATTCGGCTAGCGTACAACGATACCTCAACCGAATCTCCAACCTATTGCATTCGACCATCCTCGACTCATTCGACCCAAGCACCGCAACAGAATTGGCCAAACTCCAAATTGCAGGAAACAATATGGAACCTATTTCCCTAAAATGTTTCCAAGGAAGCACCCCCAAAGAGTTCATCGTAAACTCTAGCCAAAACCCTGATGCCTATTTCACAGGAGACAGCGCAAGCCTATACACCAAAGTATTTGCCCGTCAAGCAGATTTCCTCCCTGCCACCGAATAAATCAGACTGAGTTAAATATGCTACAATGCCCCGTTCTCAACACGAGAATGGGGCATTGGCATTTTATACCCGCAAAGACCTCCAAAATCGTCCCTGTTCAGAAAGATAGGAACTATATATCGGAAGATAGGAGGGACATATCCAAAGACAGCAGGCATAGATCCAAAGATAGGAGCTATATATCGGAAGATAGGAGGGACATATCCAAAGACAGCAGGCATAGATCCAAA
>Ga0163111_10001577_pt1 | contig 14178 bp, 9 predicted proteins | sample CRUFie1St18metaG_FD_109645 | JGI IMG/M metagenome (GOLD analysis project Ga0163111, IMG submission 109645) | Marine microbial communities from the Costa Rica Dome - CRUD Field 142mm St18 metaG | ecosystem: Environmental > Aquatic > Marine > Oceanic > Photic zone | place: Costa Rica: the Eastern...
CGCGCTCCAATTGCTGTGTTATTTTGACCTGTAGTGAGCTGAATAAAAGCGCCGTATCCCAATGCTGTATTCATGTCTCCCTCAGTTATTGCTTTCATAGCAGAAATCCCAACTGCTGTATTTCCTGTTGCAATATTTAATGTTCCTGTTGTTTCATGACCAAGGATCATGGAATAATTAAAATTAGTGCCACCACTTTTTCCATCAGTCAAATCATCAATGGCTCCCGCTACTCCGCTGTTTGCAGTCCAAGAAAGAGCACCGCTTCCATCGGTTTTTAAAACCTGACCATTTGTACCATCTGCAGTAGGAAGCGTCCAAACTTGACTATCAGCCAATGTTGCAGCAGATTGGAAACCTACATGGTGTGTTCCATTTGCAGTGTCTTCATAAAACTTTATACCATCAGCATTAACCGTAGCGCCCATATCCTGTGCCATGTAAACATCTGTTACTTCTGCATTACCCAAGACCACTGAATTATTTGCCTGTCCAGTAGCCCCACTACCAATGACTGTCTGATTAGAAGCATTGTTCACGCTAGCATCTGCCTGATCACCTATAATAGTATTATTTGAGCCAGATGTCAGAAGATCAGCTGCAAAATATCCCATGACTGTATTCGAATTACCACCATTGAGTTCTTTTAATGCTTTATAACCTACAGCTGTGTTAAAATCACCTTCTTGGTTTTTATTTAATGCATAATTACCTACAGCTGTGTTTGAACGACCTGTTGTATTAAACTGTAAAGCTTGACCTCCAAAAGCTGAGTTCTCATAACCTGATATGTTATTAGCCAATGCAGTATAACCTACAACTGTGTTATAATTACCTGTTGTGTTATAAAGTAATGCATTCCATCCTATGGCCGTGTTAGCGTCACCTGATGTTACAGCATCCATAGCATTAATCCCAACAGCTACATTATATTGTGCAGTATTAGTTGTTGATGAAGGATCATTTCCTACGTAGAGAGAATTATCCTCAACTAATGCATCAGTCAAATCATCAATGGCACTCGCTCCTGAACCGCTATTTGTTGTCCAAGAAAGAGTACCGCTACCATCTGTTTTTAAAACCTGACCATTTGTACCATCTGCAGTTGGAAGTGTCATGGCCGTTGTTCCAAAACCAAGAGCATCTGTGTAGGTAACTCCATCCACATAAACGTCTTTTAATTGTTTGGCACTGGCTCCTAAATCCACCTCATTGGTATCCGTAGGTAACCAAGCGGTAACATCGCCATTTCCAAGAACAACCGTGTTGTTTCCTCCGCCAGTTACACCATACCCAATAGCAATTTGATTTGTTCCATCTGCAGCACTGGCATCCGATCCGCTTCCAATAATTACATTTTGCTGACCAGTGGTGTTTGCATCACCTGCAGAGTTTCCAACAAAAACATTGTCACCACCAGCTATGGTTTGCTTCCCCGCTGCTGCACCAATGGCTGTATTACCACCTGCAGTTGTTAATGCGGTCAAAGCATCATAACCAACAGCTATGTTGTTGTCTCCAGTAGTCAAGGCATCTAAAGCAATTTCTCCAACTCCAATGTTGTTGTTTGCAGGATCTCCATCATCCAAACCACCTGGTGTTTCATTACCAATGAGCATCGAACCAGCAAAATTTTTTCCTGCTTTTTTGGCATCAGTTAGATCATCAATAGCACTCGCTCCTGAACCGCTGCCACCATTTGCTGTCCAAGAAAGAGTACCGCTACCATCTGTTTTTAAAACTTGATTAGCAGATCCGTCTTCTGCGGGTAGACTCCAAATTTTATTTGCACTCAAACTGGGAGCTTTAAAGCCCACGTAGTTGGTACCAGAATAAAATCTAAGCTCCTTACTGTTTCCTCCAATGGAGATGTTGTCTGTTGTTTCCACTGTCGTAAAATCACCTGAGCTAGCGTTGCTCGATCCTATAGGAGTTCCGTCTATTGCTCCACCATCAATATCTACAGCATCTTTGTTTTGTATGGCAATGGTTCCCAGTCCAAGAACACTCCTTGCAGTGAGAGCGTTAGCTGCAGTAATCACACCAACCATAGGAGCAGTGGAAGAACCTGTTCCACCAAGGGTAACCGGTACTATTCCTGAAGTTATTTCCTGACCATTTAACGATAGATAATTATCCGCAACATTGGCTAAAGTTACCGCAGTAGAATTGTCAGTACCCGATTTGTCTATTTCTAAAACTTCCCTAGCTGCTGCAGGATCAGTAGCGGTAATTACTGCAACCATAGGAGCAGTGGAAGATCCTGTTCCACCAAGAGTGACAGGTACAATTCCCGAAGTTATTTCCTGACCGCTTAACGATAAATAATTGTTTGGAACATTTTTTAAAGAAACGGGTATTGTAAATTTTTCTACAGCATCCTCCAAGCCTAAAATCGATCTGGCCTCTGCAGCATTGGCGGCAGTGATCACTGCAACCATAGGGGCAGTGTTTGACCCCGTTCCCCCTAAAGTGACGGGAACAGTACGAGAATATAGAGTCTGATTTCCACTACCATCGTTCGCATTTTGAATAGACAAATAATTGTTTGGAACAGAGGACAAAAATACTTTTCCTCCATCTCCAGCAGCATCCACTCCCAATACCTTTCTCGCAGCTGCTGCATCTGCAGCGGTAATCACACCTACCATTGGTGCAGTCGTAGATCCAGTACCACCCAAAGAAATAGGCACTTTTGATGCAATTAGTTCTTGACCATTTAATCTTAAATAATTCTGATTTACATAACGTAACGTAACAGGAATAGTATATTTTTCTACCGCATCTTCTAATCCCAAGACTGATCTTGCTGCTGCAGCATCTGCAGCGGTAATCACACCTACCATAGGTGCAGTCGTTGATCCCGTACCACCAAGCGTAACCGGTACCGTACCTGCTTCTAACTCTTGATTACCAGAACCATCCGTCTTATCCTGTATCGACAAGTAATTATCCGTAACATTCTTTAGCTCTACTTTGCTGCCTTTCTTGTCATCAATACCCAAAATAGCCCTAGCAGTAGATGCATCCGGTGCTGTCACAACTCCAATCATCGGCGAGGTAGAAGAACCCGTTCCTCCCCTTGATACAGGTAAAACACCCTCAACATCCTTATCCAAATCAACAGTTAAACCAGAGCTATTCCCTGCATAAAGAGCATAAGGAACACTCAAAAGCTGAGCCGTCTGTTCTATCGAATAACCTATGCCTCCACTAGGATCTACTTCTACCTTAATGTAGTACTGACCCGTTGACCAGTCAATGTCACTGATATTGTCTCCAGAGACACCATCTCCAATAACAACCGTCACAAGACCGTTGGCATTGCTCCTTGCAGAATGGGTCTCCGTGTAAACCGACTGACCAATGGCTGAGTTTTTTAATATGCTAATCTGAAGACCAATGTCAGAAGACCTTAAAATCGACCCGTCAGCAGAACGAACAATCGACTGATAAGTAAACTTCTGAGGAGCCTGAGAATAAATAAAGATTCCCATTAGCATTGCTATTAATGTAAAGATTGATTTTTTCATATTACTTGGCATTTAAAATTAATTTAAAGGAGTTTGAGCCTCCGCATGTATCTGATATCGTCAATATGTACATACCTGATGATAATCTGCTCAAATCCAATTGAGTTTTTCGTTGATTGATTGTTTTGTTTAAAATGTACTTACCTAGTACATCAAAAACAGAAATGTTTAACTGTACATCGTCCCAATTTGGAATATCGATGTTGACCAAACCATTTGTTGGGTTTGGGGTTGCTAAAATTTTAATTTTTTGATTTATTTCACACACACTAATAAAAACTTGTTGTACACCGTGATTTAGTGAGATTGCTTTCGACAAATTGTTAGCAGGGCTGTCCATATGCATAACCAATATTTGTCCAACACTATAACTAAAAGAGCCCGTGGATGATTTACCATCTCCACCGCTTGTTACAAAATCTTTTTGTGACCAGTTGATTGAGAAACTTAGAATAAAGAATATTACAATTAATTTATGCATTTTAAAGGTTACTTTAAAACTACCGGCCAAATATACATATATATGTACAATTCTGGGAACACTTTTTTTTGTTCCCGCTTTTGTACACTATATTTTGGGATATTAAAGTATATGAATTACACTCTTTTTATAGTGATTATTTCTGTTGCGGGAATATTATAGGTATTATTTACTCTCTAGTTTACTTTCCGATACAGAATTTAGAAAATATATTTCCTAGTATTTCATCATTTGTTATTTCACCAGTAATTTCACCAATATGTTCTATTGATCTTTTGATATCAATTGAAAGAAGGTCTACAGAAAGATTTTTTTTCAAACCAATTTGAACCTCATTTATAGCTTTAAGTGCTTTATTAAGGGCTTCTAAATGTCTAGAATTACTTAGAACTACGTTGTTGCTAGAATTATGGATATTAATTTCCTTAAATAGTTTATCCTTTAATACGGATACACTTTTAAAGTCAATTGCACAAATTTCAAGTACATCTCGATCCATTAATTTTTTTTGTAAATCAAAATTTTTAATTTTTAAATCTGTTTTATTTCTGACAAGAATAATTTTAAGATCTTTTCTTTCAAAATCCTTAAGGGTATTTTCAATTTCATCAATAGTTGTGTCATTTATATCAAATAAAAAAATCAAAAACTGAGAATTTCTTATTTTTTCTTTTGTTTTTATTATGCCTTTACTTTCTATAACATCTTTTGTTTCTCTTAGTCCTGCTGTATCTATAAATCTAAATTTAATTCCATTAATATTAATGGAATCTTCAATACTATCTCTGGTTGTTCCTGGAATTTCAGAAACAATTGCTTTATCCTCTTTTAAAAGAGTATTTAAAAGTGAAGATTTTCCAGCATTTGGTTTTCCAGCAATAGCAACCGAAACACCATTTTTTAGAACATTTCCTGAGTTAAATGAATCTACTAACATTTTAAGTTCTAAATGAATCTTTTTTAATAAGGAATCAAATTGTTTTCTGTCTGCAAATTCTACATCTTCCTCTGAAAAATCTAATTCTAGCTCAATTAGGGAAGTAAATTTTACTAATTCTTCTCTTAATTTTTTCAAATCATTACTAAAATCCTTCCTCATGTGCTGCATTGCAAGTTTATGAGAGCTTTCGTTCTCTGAACTTATTAAATCAGCTACAGCTTCAGCCTGATTTAAATCCATTTTTCTATTTAAAAAAGAACGAAGTGTGAATTCACCAGGCGATGCTAGTCTGGCTCCACTAAGAATTAAAAGATCAATTAATTTTTGTTGAATGAAATTAGATCCATGACATGAAATTTCAACTGTATTTTCTCCTGTGTAGGAGTGGGGTGCTTTAAAAATTGTAACCAATACCTCATCCAAAACATCGTTATTATTAATTATTTTTCCAAGGTGGACGGTATGGGATTTTTGATCAGATAAATTGTTATTTTTTTTATTAATAAATATTTTATCACAAATTTTAATTGAGTCTTCTCCAGAAACTCTTACAATCGCAATTGCTCCAATTCCTGAAGGAGTCGAAAGAGCCACTATCGAGTCTGTTTTAATCATATAATTTCTTTCTTAAACGTACTTCTTTTTTTGTGTAAAACATTTTTGTAATTTTTCCAAAATGCCTGAATCGATTTGTTTTCAATTAATTCAGGATTAGTTTCAACCTCTTTGATTCCTCTTTTATTAAACATTGTTTGAAGATCATTAAAAAGTATTGCAGTGACACCTTTATTTTGGTACTCTGGATGTACTCCAATTAGGTAAAGAGATGCCCTTGAATTAAATTTTTGTGCCATTAAAATTCTTATAAAACCAAAAGGAAATAGTTTTCCATTTATTTTTTTTAAAGCCCTTGAAAAAGATGGCATTGTAATGGCAAATGCAATTAATTTTCCGTCTTTGTCAACTACACTTTTTATAAAGTCTGGGTGAATGTATCTTAAATATCTTTCCTTGTAATGCTCTACCTGATATTTCTGAATTGGAACAAAGGTTTGTAAATTATTATATGTGTTGTTTAACAAATCAAACATTTCATCTATGTAGGGGACAATTTGATTGGTACTTTTAAAATTAAGTGGCTTTAAACTGTATCTTCTCATAATCAAATCAGAAAATTTTTTTACTTTTTCTGGCGCTTCTTTTTCTGAATAAATTTGAATTTTATATTCAACCCATTCTGCTTGCTTTTTAAATTTAAGTTGTTTTAGATGTTCTTTTTGATAGGGATGATGATACCAAGTAATCATTGTATTTAACTCATCATATCCGTAAGTCAAGAGCCCTGCCTTATCCATATTTGAGAATCCGACCGGTCCTTCAACGTAAGACAAATCTCTTTTCTTACCAAAAGAAATTACTTCTTCTAATAATTTTCTTGAAACCTCTACGTCGTCTACAACATCATACCAACCAAACCGAACTTTATTTTTATTTTGTTCTTTGACCTCAACCCAGTTTACAATTGCAGCAATTCTACCAACTATTTCATTGTTACTTATAGCTAGATAATATTCTGCTTCTGCATTTTTAAAAACGGGATTTTTCTTCTTATCCATCATCTCCAATTCCTCGGCAACTATTGGCGAAACCCAATATTTTGAATTTTTATAAAGCTTAAAGGGAAAGTTTACAAAATCTCTATAGTCTTGATCAGTAACAGCTTTTTTTATAGAAATCATTTATTTTTTCTTTTACTTTTTCTTAAGGACTTTTTCTCTTTCTTATTTGATTTTTTTTGGTTCTTATTTGATTGTTTAACAGATTTTTTTTCGTTTTTACTATTCTTTTTTTGAGTTTTTTTCTCTTGTTTTTGTTTCTTTTTTAATTCCTTATCTACGGGTGGAATGTCTCTGTGCCAATCTAACCTTGTTGACAAACCTAAACTACCATATAATTTATTTGGAGTGTCTTTAAAATTTGACCCAATGCTAACATCGAATTGATAATTTTTGTTGTAGAGATGGGCTAAACCTGCTTTGATAAATGTGTCGGAATACTTATCATTTTTAATTAGTTCAAACTCAATCATTGATGACCAACGTGGATTAGTAAAATTATGGGTTAGAGTTGTAATAGTATTTAATGTCACGTTTTGAGTACTAATTCGATCGTAAATAAAATTATTTACCAAAACCCATCTACCAATAAAATGATGTTGAGTGATGATACTACCTCTAAAACTGATAGTTTTATCATCAAGTTCATAACTAGTTCCCTTTTTTATTGACGTGAAGGGATCATCATAAAATATCCATCATCAGGAACATAATTAGCTCCAACATACACAGATAGAGCTGGAATTAAATCAATCCATCTTATTTTATTATTTTTTTTCCAGCTATAGAGGTTAGTACCATGCCATTTTTGGTTTTTGTATGGATCAAAAATTAAATATTTAAAACCTAAATTCTGTTTGTTTAAAAAATTTACTTTTTCTTCAATGCCGGTCCCGTTTTCTAAATTATTAACAATTCTGTTCTGATTATAAGATCCATTAATCACTAATTCTAATTTCTCTTTAAAAAACCCATAACGAATATTATACCTCAACTCAAGTTCTTTTAGATATGAAAAGTCTAAGTTTTTGTGACTCAGATCAGAAAAAGCAGCTCCAACCTCAAATTGAAGAACATTCTTACCTACAGCAAAAGCACCTTGGGATGATCCAGGTCTATTAGAATTTATAACTTCAGTATATTGGGCAGAAACAGGAAAAACTAGTAGTGAAAAAGTAATAAAAATATATAGTTGCTTCATCTGTGTCTATTATCATAAAGATAAATATTATTCAGCATAGTATTAACTTATAATTTTTTAAATTCAATAATTGTATTTTTACAATATAGATTAATTAAAATGGTTACAATTTTTAAGTTTGTTTTTTTCTTTATTCTTGTAATATTTGTGTTAAGAATTCTTTCCCCTCTAATTTTGACATTTGCAATGAAAAGACTGCAAAAAAACATGGAAAAAAAATTTAGAAATTTTGAAAATTTTAATAAAAAACCAAATTCTGATAAAAAAAAGCCTGATTCTGAAGACAAAGTAGGGGAATACATTGATTTCGAAGAAATAGATTAGTATGCAGGATTATTTAAAAAAAATTTTACCCCATTTAATTTGTGTTTTTTTATTAGCAATAATTTCAGTCATTTATTTTTATCCTGTTCTTTTAAATAAAGGATTGGAACAGTCTGATATTTCTCAATTTTTGGGAATGTCAAAGCAAATTGTTGATCACAGGGAAACTTATAACCAGGAGCCATATTGGCTTGATAATGCTTTTTTAGGGATGCCCTCATACCAAGTAAGTGTAAAATATCCCAATGACATATTGAAATTTATTGATTTATCAATAAGATTTTTACCCCGACCTGCAGATTATCTTTTTCTCTATCTTTTTTCTTTCTACTTATTAATAATTTCTTTGAAAATAGATTACAGATACGCTTTTTTCGGATGTTTAGCCTTTGGATTTTCAACTTATTTGATTATTATTTTAGGTGTTGGTCACAATACAAAAGCTCTTGCTTTAGGTTATCTTCCAATGGTAATAATGGGAGTAATGATGATATTCAGGAAACATTTTTTGAAAGGTTTTTTGATAACATCAATTGCTTTAGGTTTACAAATACATTCAAATCATTATCAAATGACTTATTATACCTTATTGCTCATATTGATAATTTTTGTAGTTTATTTATTTTACTTCCTCAAAAAAAATGATTTAAAAACCTATTTAATAATTACATCTGTATTTGCTGGATCTTCCATAATTGCATTAATGTTAAATGCCACGGCATTATTATCAACCTATGAATATTCCAAATTTAGCACAAGAAGCAAAAGTGAAATAACTATTAATCCAGATGGAACAAAGAAGGAATCTGACTCGGGTTTATCAAAGGATTACATAACTGAATATAGTTATGGAATATTAGAAAGTTTAAACCTTTATATTCCTAGGTTTATGGGAGGAGGAAGTTCAGAAACAATATCTGAAGATTCTAAACTAATGGATTTTATAAAATCCCTAGATCCGGTTCAAGGACAACAAGTTTACCAATATTCAAGAACCTATTGGGGTAATCAACCCATAGTTGCGGCTCCTGCATATATTGGAGCCTCCATTTTATTTATTTTTTTTCTATCCCTACTAACAGTAAAAAATATTAATATGAGATGGATTGGTATAGCCATTGGCTTATCATTATTACTGTCATGGGGGAAGAATTTTAATTTTCTAACGAATTTTATGATAGATTATTTCCCATTCTACAATAAATTTAGAGCAGTTTCCTCAATTCAAGTAATTTTAGAATTTTGTGTTCCATTGATGGCTGTATATGGAATACACAAATTCCTTTCCAGTGAATTTGATAACAACAAGAAACTTAGGGCTTTATTAACATCATTCGTAGTATTTACTTCATTTAGTTTAATACTTTACCTTTTTGGAGAATCTTTATTTGAATTTAAGTCTAGTTACGAGATTTTCTCAAATTATCCGGAAATTTTAAATCTATTAGTAGATGAAAGAATATCAATTTTTAAATATGATACCATCAGGTCATTATTAATTATTTTCTCAGTTACGCTAATATTATTTTGTAGTATAAAAAGAATTTTAAACAAAAATATAACCATTTTCTTTTTGATTATTGTTGTTTTATTTGACTTGTGGGGCGTCAATAAGAGATATGTTAATACAGATCAATTTGTTGAAAAAAACAGAGTAGAAAAACCATTCACAAAAACAAAAGCAGATATTGCAATACAACAAGACACTTCAGATTATAGAGTTTTTGAGCCACAAAGAGGTTTCTCTAATGCAAGAACATCTTTTTTTCACAAATCTATAGCTGGTTACCATGCAGCCAAACCCAAAAGAATACAAGATCTATATGATTTTTATATTTCAAAAAATAACATGAGTATTTTAAATATGTTGAACGTAAAATATATTATTCAAGATGATCCTAACAATCCAATAGGCGTAACAAGGAATCCGAATAATTTAGGAAATGCTTGGTTTGTTGAAGAAATTATTAAAGTAAAAAATTCCGATGATGAACTATTAAAATTAGGTGAAGTTGATCTTCGTAAAACTGCTTTGTCTAAAAATCTTAATAATAAAAAATATATTTTAAATAAATCAAATTCTATAATTTTAAAACAGAGAAAAGCTAATCACCTCATATATGAAGTAAATATTGATTCTCCTCAATTTGTAGTTTTCTCAGAAGCGTTTTATAAGAATGGTTGGAAATCTTATGTTGATTCCAATGAAGTAGAGCATCATTTGGTTAATTACCTTTTGAGAGGTATGGAAATACAAAATGGACAATATCAGATCCATTTTAAATTTGAACCTGAAATAATTAAACAGGGTTCAATTTTTAGCATATTTGCTATTATAATTTTAATAATTTCATTTTATTATTTTCTAAAAAAACATTTCTTTCATGTACGAAAAATTGCCTAAGTACCGATATCGTAAAACATTAGCCCTGTTAAATGAAATTTTACCAAATGGTGGTGTTATTTATGACTTGGGAGTTAGAAATCCTTTTTCTGAAATTATGGAAAAAGAAGGTTTCAAAGTCATAAATACTGATGGTCAAGACTTGGATATTGATTACAATTTGAATATTCCAAAAAATGTTGATTTGATAACTGGCTTCGAGATATTAGAACATCTTGTTTCTCCATTTCCATTACTTAAAAATCTGAATTGTAAAAAGATTTTTGTTACAGTTCCAATGAATTTATGGTTTTCAAAGGCATATAGAAGTAAAACAGACCCATTTGATCGCCATTACCATGAATTTGAACCCTGGCAATTCAACTGGTTGTTAGAGAAATCAGGATGGAAAATAATTAAAAAGGAGTTTTGGAAAAATCCATCAAAAAAAATTGGTTTCAGGCCAATACTAAGAAATTTTACAAACAGATATTATGCTGTCTATGCGGAGAGATCTAAAGAGAATTACACAAATTATTACAGAGGAATTTTAAATCTCTAAAAATTAATATAAATGAGAATAGGAATGATTCTTGATGCTGAATACCCAATTGATCCCAGGGTGTTAAATGAGTCACTTTCTCTAATTGACTCAGGAAATTCAGTGTATCTTTTTTGTTTATCTTTTAAAAAGAACTTCATTGAAAATGAAATTATTGACGGAATTAATATTAATAGATTTTATTGTTCATGGTTTACATATAAGATGTCCGCTTTAGCTTATACATTACCATTTTATAAATGGATAATGTCAAGAAAAATTAAAAAATTTATTAAGATTAATAAGATTAAATTTTTACATATACATGATATACAAATAGCAAGTTCTGTTTTTTCAGCTAATTCATTTTTTAAATTAAATACAGTTTTAGACTTACATGAAAACAGACCTGAAATAATGAAGTTTTATAAGCATGTAAACTCATTTATTGGAAAACTTTTAATATTTCCCAGTCTTTGGAAAAAGGCAGAGGAGAAGTATGTTAAAATGGCTAATGGTGTCGTTGTTGTTACTGAATTAGCAAAGAGTGAGCTTAAAGAAAGAGTAAAAATTGATTCTAAAAAGATTATTGTTTTCCCAAATTCTGTTACGAAGAACTTTTATTTAAATTGTAATATTAGAAACGATATTTTGAGCAGATACGCTGGTTCATTTGTCATGTTATATATCGGAAACACTTCAAAAAGAAGAGGATTAGATTTAGTTTTAAAATCTGTAAAAAAAATTACAGAATATATTCCAAATTTTAAATTTGTAATTGTTGGTTCAAGTAGTCATGATTATAATCTAAAAAAAACAATAAAAAAAATGAAAATATCAAATTTCATTGATTTTGAGGGATGGCAAAATCAAGATCTATTTCCATCGTATATCAAATCTGCTGATATCGCTATTTCACCTCTTGAAAGTAATATTCATCATAATACAACTTATGCTAATAAAATTTTTCAATATATCTCATTTGGTTGTCCTGTTATAGGAAGTGATGTTACAGCTCAAAAAGATTTAATTGAAAAATATAAATTAGGTTTAATATTTAGCTCTGCCAGCTCAGACGATTTTATAAAGAAAACATTAAAGCTTTATAAAGATGAAGGTTTGAGAAAGGAAATTGGAGAAAATTGCTTGAATGCCATAAGTAACAACCTAAATAATGAAATTATCAGTAAAGACTTAATTGATTTTTATGCAAAAAAATAGACTTTTACTAATTGCTTATTATTGGCCTCCCTCAGGCGGATCAGGCGTTCAAAGATGGATTAATCTATCTAATCATTTGATTGATTTAGGTTGGGAAATTTTTGTAATAACTGCTAAAAACCCAAATTATGATCAAGTTGATCATTCTTTATTAAAAAAAATTAATACTAAGATTAGTGTTTTCAAAGTCCCAATTTTTGAGCCAGCAAAATTTTTTAAATCCGATATTAAGAATAGAAAAAAGGGTAGTAGTTTTTTAAAAAAAATATTAATTTGGATTAGAGCAAATTTATTTTTTCCTGATGCAAGAATGTTTTGGATAAATAAAACAAGTGAATTTGCTATTGAAGTTATTAGAAAAAATAAAATTGATTCTGTCATAACTACTGGACCCCCGTTCAGTTCTCATTTAATTGGTTTGAAAATAAAGAGTTCTATTGACGTTAAGTGGATTTCAGATTTTAGAGATCCTTGGGTAAATTTTTTTCAATTTAACTTGATGCCAATTAATTTTTATCTAAAACATAAACATCGTAAATATGAGAATGAATGTCTAAAACTCTCAGATTGTATATTAACTACTACACCATCTTTGACGGAACATTATAAAAAGACAAATGTTAATACTTATACCATCACGAATGGATTTAATTCTTTTTCAAAAAATAATTTAAACAAAAAGTTTATATTAATATATTCAGGAATAATGAAAAGTATTCAAAATCCAAAAAACTTATGGAAAGTTCTTAATGAGATATGTTCAGTAAATCAGGATTTTAAAAATGATTTTCTTTTAAAAATGATTGGAGATATAGATTATGAAATTATTTCAAATGAGGATTTAAATAAAATGAAAGATAATGTAAGGTTTGAAGATTATATGGAAAAAACTAAATTAGACATTGAACTATCAAAAGCTTGTGCTTTTATACTTAGCTCCATAAACATGGAAGGTTCTAAATTTATAATACCTGGAAAATTATACTATTATTTTTCTTTTAGACGTCCGATTATTTCCTTTTGTTCTACTCATGATGACACTGCAGATATAATTAATAAAACTCAATCAGGTAAAGTATTTGATTATGTCGAAAAAGAAAAATTAAAAAAATATATTTTAGAGCTTTATTCCAACTTTAAGCTAAATAAAAATAATTTTCAGCCTGTTGAATTAAAAAAATATAATTTTAAAAGTATATCTCAAAAATTAGATACAATTTTAAAAAAAAATATTAATTAATGGGTATTGTACTAAAACAAACTTCTGCTAACATAATTACAATCTCCTTTGCATTAATAATTGGTGGTTTTAATACACTTTATTTTTATCCAGAATTCCTTAAAGATGAATATTATGGTCTAGTTGTCTTTCTATTAGCAACATCAAATCTCTTACAACCAATAATGTCTCTTGGAGCTCAACACACAATTATAAAATTTTATAGTTCATTTAAAACAAAGGATTTAAGGGACAAGTTTATGTCTAGTATAATTTTTGTTCCACTAATTGTAATTATACCAATTACCTTTTTGGTAGTACAGTTTCATGATTCATTAGGTTCTTTTTTATCTATGCAAAATCCAATTATTGAGTCATATGTCTGGATCATTTTTTTAGTTGCTTTTGCTACATCTTATTTCGAAGTTTTTTATGCTTGGGCAAGAGTTCGGTTAAAGTCAATTTTTGGAAATGTTTTAAAAGAAATATTTCCCAGAGTTTCTGTTATGTGTCTTTTGAGTTTGGTTGCAGCGCAAATTATAACTAAAACCGAGTTTGTGTGGTGGCTGACAGGACTTTATTACCTTAGGTTAATAATAATGATTATTTATTCTCTTTTGCTTTACACACCGAAATTTTCCTTTGTTGTTCCACAAAATTTTAAAGAAATAATATCCTATTCAGTTTACATTCTACTTGCAGGTTCAGCAGCAAGTTTA
>Ga0163111_10001580_pt1 | contig 14174 bp, 11 predicted proteins | sample CRUFie1St18metaG_FD_109645 | JGI IMG/M metagenome (GOLD analysis project Ga0163111, IMG submission 109645) | Marine microbial communities from the Costa Rica Dome - CRUD Field 142mm St18 metaG | ecosystem: Environmental > Aquatic > Marine > Oceanic > Photic zone | place: Costa Rica: the Eastern...
CGCATTCTTGGGTTAGAAGAGAGGCACGTATGGGAAGGCCGAAAGAAACAATGATCGGGATGCAAATAGAAGTTACAGGATATGAAGGCAAGAGTGGAAAACTTGACATGTACACTGGTTCAGAAATTTCACCTGGCTTTTTTACTTGGGTAATACCATCAGGAGATTCTGCAAGAGTCGGCGTTTGGAGTCAAACACAATATATCGGAGAAAAGTCATGTGAGGATTTTTTACATGAATTAATGTATAATAGTAGATGGTCACATAAATTCAAAGATTGTAAAGAGGTAGGGCGATTTGTTGGATCTGTCCCCAGTGGAATTTTGAAAAAGACAACTACTGACAGAATAGCTCTTTTTGGTGACGCAGCGGGAATTTGTAAACCCACTACAGGAGGTGGCATTGGACCAGGTTTTTCTCATATTGATCTAATTATTGATGACTTCAGTGATTTAATCAAAAGTAATAAGTTAGACTCTTCGAATCTATCAAAGATTGATAAAAAAATTGAAAAAATGAGGAAATCACAATCCAGAGCGAGGGCATTAAGAGATGCATTCCTTTCAAATTCAAGTGACGATGAGCTTGAAGAAATTTTCAAAGTTTGGGCGAAACCCGATGTAATTAAAATGATTAATGAAGTTGGAGAAATTGAAAATCCAATCCCACTGGGAACTAAGATGTTGAAAGAAATTCCCGAATTCAGAAAATTAGCTGGGAAAGCGATTAAGGCTGTTCTATGGAGTTGAGAAATTGGAAAAATCAGTTCAAAGAATAAGATACCCTCCATTCGAACATTATGATATGATACCCGAAGAAATTCCAATAATAGAAATCATATTAGAATCTGAAAACAAGCCGCCGCCGGCGTTTAAGATTGGTTCCGAAGATGACTGGTTTGTGGAATGGAGAAAAATCAATGAGAATGATAAGTCAAAAAAAGTATTGAAAGGAGATGTTTCAAAAGATACATTTCCGTTTTTAATGAGGACGAGGAATGGTTGGTACATTGATCCTGATCCAATGCACTATAGAGCTAGAAAAATGATTGCTCCAGCGGTGATAATCTTAATCTCTACATTATTCTTAAGAGCAATCACTCCGGTATTTAGCGAAGTCAGTCTTATCAGTCCTTTATTGGAATTGCTAAATTATTCAGTAAGAATAGGGGAATTAGATTATCCTTTCTTTTTATTTATCGCATTTCCAATATTTATTTCACCAATGATTTTCAGAATGATCGCTAACATGAGAGATATAAGAAGACAGAATTATTTGATTAGTAATCCAATTGATTCACCGGATATTGATATTATTGTAGGTGAGAATGAGATTGATATCTCAATGATAAAATTACCATCATCATTGAATGTTGTCAGAGGAAGGATACAGGTTGGAATAGCTGTTCCTGAAAGGAAAATGATTCTTGATTCTCAAGGTAAAAAGGAGGGAGAACAAACTATCCCAGGGATGTCAACGGCGCTTCCCGCAAGAAGAATTGCTTCAAGTGAAGAATTAGGTACAGGAGTTGGAGAATCAATTCCAATGAATGTTGCAGATAGAAGAGTGATGATGCTCGAGCCTATGAGGGTTTTAGACCCTGGTGAATGGACTGATTTATCAGAAATTCCAAATTTGAACAATATCAAGTTAAAAGGACCATCTGAATTATGGCCGGGCTCTATTTATTCTGGTTTAATTGCGATACATTGGGAATTAATAATCGATTTTCTAGGAAACGATGGTTCTAAGATGAAATGGGTAAGACCAATATTAATGGAAAATTATCATCACAAAATTGAAATTTCAAAATTACCCGTCAGGAGCGGTAGATTAGAGCTTTCTGATTATTAACCCTGTAATGGGACTGGAGCAATAAATTTATCTTCATTAAGAATTTTTGTTTCTAGATGATTATAATCTGAGTCTCTTTTTACAGGCGTAAATCCTGCTCTGATAATTGATGATTGCAGTTCTTCTTCTTTAGCTAGAGTTTTCTTTGTACCTGATGCTGAAACAACATTTTCTTCCATCATAGTAGAACCTGCATCATCGGCCCCGGCCAATATAGCCATTTGTGCCACTCCTAGCCCCATTGTAGGCCATGATGCTTGAATATGGTCGATATTATCGAAAAACAATCGTGAGACAGAAATATGTCTAAGGTATTCAACAGGACCTGCTCCTAGTTCTATCTTGTTTCTTCCTCGGTTCCTCTTTCCAAAGGAATTATTCTCCAATTGAACGGGCCAAGCCACAAATGAAGTAAAACCAACTCTTCCTTTAGAAATAGCTAAGTCTTGTAATTCTCTAATTCTTTCCATGTGTAGAATACGGTGGTGTTCGGTTTCACCAAAACCAAAAACATTTGTTGCAGAAGTTGTTAAACCTAATTCTTGAGCTTCACTCATTACCCTGAGCCAATTTTCTGCTGAACCTTTCTTTGGAGAAATATCCAGACGGACGTCATCTACTAGCATTTCAGCACCACCGCCAGGAAGACCATGCATACCTGATTTTTTTAATTTCGTTAGGACTTCATATGTAGTCAATTCACATACATCTGCAATACCCTCAATTTCAATAGGAGAAAAACAATCTAAGGAAATTTTCGGATGTTTTTCACGGATATTTGATAGTAATTTGAGATACCAATCAAGTCCTAAATCAGGATTAACTCCACCTTGCATAAGAATTCTAGAACCTCCAATATCTTCCAATTCAGTTATTCTTTGACTAATCTCTTCAAATGACTGAGTATATACCTCTGAATGACCCGGAGGTCTATAGAATGAACAGAACTGGCAATTAATTGTACAGACATTCGTGTAATTGATATTTCTATCTACAAGATATGTGACTACATTACCCGGTACCTGTCTTTTCCTTCTCTCAAGTGATGCGAACATTAAATCATTGATGTCTGCGTTTTCATAAAGAATTGTTGCATCCTCCACTGTAAGCCTCTCAGCTTCCGGTGAAAGTTGCTCAGAAAGTATAGTTTTCCAATCACGCATAAAATCACTCTTTCCCCATACCGACCAATGATTCAATTTCTAAAACTTCTTTTGGACAAGTAGATGTTAGAACAACAGGACCATCATTCGTGACCAGAATGTCATCTTCAATTCTGACCCCGATTCCAGAATATCTTTCCGGAATCTCTACATCAGAACGCCAACTACCAAAATATAGACCTGGCTCTATAGTGAGAATCATTCCATGTTCAAGGATTCTTTCAGGCCCTTTATCTCCCTGTCTACCACCACCGACATCATGAACATCTAATCCTAGCATGTGACCTGTTCCATGCATGAAAAAATTTCTGAATGGGCCATCGAGATTGGTACCTAAAGCCTCCTCAATATCACAATTTAAAACCCCTAAATCTATTAATCCCTGTGCTAAAACTCTCGAACTTGCATGGTGCATTGAACTCCATGGAGAACCAACTATACAAGCCTCAATTGCTGCTTTTTCTGCTTCTAAAACTAATTCATAAATCTCTCTTTGAGGATCTGAAAATTTTCCATTTACAGGCCAAGTCCTAGTGATATCTGATGCATAGCCTGAAATCTCACAACCAGCATCTACGAGAACCAATTCTCCGTCTTTAATTTCCATATTATTTGAGTGATAATGCAAAATTGTTCCATTATCACCTCCACCCACTATAGAACCGTAACTTGGAGTACTTTTGTTTGAAGTAAAATGTGCTTCGATAATGGATTGGATTTCCCATTCACCAATACCTGGATGCGTATTCATAATCGCTTCTTTATGTGCATTTGAGGCCAATAGTGCTGCACTTTTCATAATATTAATTTCTTCATCAGATTTAATTACTCTTAATTCATCTAGATATTCCCTAGAGTCGATTAATTCTAGTTTTGATTTTTCAATAATATTATCTAATCTTTTATTAAATCCTGTTATACTAGAAATTGATTTAGACTGACTTAATTTTTCTTTAATCAAAATTTCCATATCATCTATAGAATAAGCCTCATCTATTGGCCACAATGATTCAGCCCCCTCAACTCCAACTCTCCTCCCTTCCCAAATTTCAGTTCGAGTATCACGCGGCTGAACAAACAGACAACTTTGCCAAGCAGTAGAATTATGGAAGGCCATAAAGACAGCCTCAGGCTGATTACAACCACATAAATACAACATATATGAATTAGCGCGAAACGGATATGATGTATCATTAGATCTGATTTTTACAGAATTAGTAGGGATTAGAATTAATGTATCAGTATCAAAGTTGGAGAAAAATTTATTTTGACGGCGTCCATACTCATTTGCTGAGAAAGGCAGTTCACCTATGGCGCTCATGTTATTACGTGATGACTTTCTCTTATTTATATGTGTAATTAATTATTTTCCTTTAGGCCATTTCGGAATAGTGTTATTTTCAGAATCTTTTCTAAATCTATAGAATATAGAAGAAATTAAGAAGAGTAAAGAGACGAATAGAACAATTAATGGATAAGGAATTGAATCATTAATTGTTGGATTGATTAGTTTAACAGACTGAGAGGAGGATATTCCATCATTATCCATAACATCTAGCCTCAGTACTAATTCTTTCTGATTCATCTGATTTTCAGGCCAACTAAATTCTCTATTTTCACACCCTTCAAAAATTACATTTCCATTCACTGACCATATACATCTAAGTCCTTGTTCATCATTCTCTGTATCTGAGGATTTCGAGCCATCTAATGAAATCGGATCTAGATTGTTCAAATTAACCTCATCTCCGTCAATAACTGTAATGCCGTTGATAATCAGTTTAGGAGATGGTGGGGTGTTACTAACAGAGAAGTTAAATTCGGTCTTTGACGATAATCCTCCACTATCAACTAACTCTAACTTGAGATTATAATTCCCAGAAATACTACCATCTATATCAAATATCCATGCATTAGCATTGTACCCTTCATGCACTATAATATTACTATCCTCGGAATTTGTACATGTCCATATGAAATATAATGATTCTTCAAACCAAAAGGGATCTGCAGACATTGAGGCATCAACAATTATTGATGAAGAGGATTCATTCATATCTGAAGGAGGGTTTGGAACAGATATCAAAGGTTTTAGGTTATTTAATTTAAATGATAAACAATTGAAAATTTCTATTTCGTCAGGATTCTCAGAATTAGTTACTAATACCACCAACTCATACCAACCATCTGGCTTTGTTTCCATTTCAATTTCATGGGAAAAGAAATTATTCACGGTAAAGGATAGAACGACTTCATTTTCGATGTTTGTTTCAGGAACGCTATTACATGTTTCAGCATATGTAAGATAACGTTTAACAGAAATTTGAGCAGACTCGGGATTGTTGCCTGTAATATCACTAATTCTAGCTTCTATCGATAAATCTCCATTTATCCAGTCATTGCTTATCGGATTCTCTATTTGCATAGCAAAGTTGGAGTCGGAAATATAATTTTCATTAGAAATAAAGAAAGGAATTGTATCTTCAGAAATAATATTAGAATCATGAATTAGACTGACTTTAAATTCACAAGAACAAGAATAGTAATCTTGGGATTTAATCGTCATTTCCCAGTTCATCGAGAAATAACCTTCACTAATCAAGTAGAACTCTTCAGACTCTGAATCAAACACCCCCCAATTATACTTGAATCCCGTCGAGTTATAAATTTCCCAAGACACTTGAACATCTTTATTCGAACTAACAACTGAACCGGAAAGAATTTTCTCATTTTCAATTATCTCCCCGAAAGTGAAATCAAATCCTATAGAAGTATCTACTTCATCAGATTCGGCAATTACAGAATCCATAGAGAATAACATTAGAAAAATTGAGAATAATCCAATGACAATAACCCTCATATTGGCTCCGAGAGCCATTGTAGTATTGAATCCAATCCTCTTTTGGGTCAAATCACCTATCAGATATCTGTAATTGCCATGAAAGTTCATCCAACCACAACCCGAGAGTTCTACGATTAACAAACTCATGACTGGCCTCGGCAGACAGAACACATTCACAAGCAGCAGCAGCAAGGACTACTGAAGAACTCATAGAGAAATTGTTACCAAGAGCAGCTGCCAAGGCAGTAGCTGCAGCATCATGGAGACCTATCTGCTGGGAAGGCGAGGGGGCAGAGCATGGGATGAATTCAATATCACCATTAGCTTCATATAAAGTTACACCATCAATCCCGCCGAGTACAATCATTGATTCCCAATCATAAGTTTTAATCAAACTAAACGCCGCTTCTTCTGCACTTTCCAACATTAATCTTCTTCTTAGCAAATCAAGTCCTCTAATCTCAAAAAGTACGACTGTTGCACCCCTACTTCTCTCTAAACCTGTTAATTTAGGATCAACAATTGAAGGAATAGAAAATTTCCTCGCGCAGTCAATTAATCTTTGAGCCCCTTCATCAGTTAAAACACCTTTATCATAATCAGATATAACTAAAGCACAACTATCAGGGATTGATTCTAGAGTCTTCTCGACTAAGCGATCACTAACTTCAATATCTAAATCTTCCAAAGCTTCCCTATCAGCTTGTAGCAAAATTTGAGTCTTTTCAAGAAGACTTTGTCGACTACCAAAAAATCTAATTTTAGTTAGAGTCTGACGATTTTCCACTGTTTCTATACCGTCTATAGAAATTCCATCTGAAAGAAATTTCGACTTAATGAAATCCCCTTCTCTATCATCCCCTACGGAAGAAAATATTGAAACATTAAGTCCTAGAGAATTTAGTCCTCTAGCAATATGTGCAGCGGCCCCGGGTGATTCTTCAGAACGCAAAATCTTGAGGACTGGAACAGGTGCTGTGGAAATTAGTCTGTTTGAATAGCCATGATGGTATCTATCCAGCATTATATCGCCGATAAGAGTGACTTTTGACGATTCCATTTCATCCAAGAGATTCCTAAGTTCTTTCAAAATTTTCTTCCTTTCATTGGCCCCCTCGCTCATGTTATCATATCCCCGAGTATGAACACATGAATGATATTTTGCAACCGTTGACATGAAAACAAGAAGCCCCTCGTAGAGTCATGGAACCACACAATGACAGTTGGATTTATTCTGGTTCCGCCAAAGAAAGGTTATGGAATAAATCTGCTATAGGAAAGAAAATTCATGATAATGACCTCTTACTAAGTTCTTCAGAAGTTATATTTTGTCATAACCATAGGCATTTAGATTTACCGTATAAGAATTGGTTGTACGAAGAGATTAAGAAAAAAACTAATTTAATTAATGAGGCGATAGTTTTAGAATCTTTGAGAGTTCCAGGTAATAAGGTAGTTCTAACAGAAAATTTTACTGAGAGCGGAGAAGAATTAGACTACAACAAAGGCACTTGGGGATTGAGATGGAGTTCAAATTTTCATCCACGAGAAAATTTACCTGAATCAGAAATTAGATGGTTTCATTCTTCCGATTATATTGATTTTGAGGAATTATTCTCTTGGACAGTGGATGTCGTGAGGAAAAATCGTATAGCAGAAGTATTGATTGTAGATAATGAACAATCAGTAGTAACCTACAACATTACCTCCGAAAATCCAAGAGGCGATTTGACCCCTCCCACCGAAACTGATAGGATTTTAATTTCCAAATTTAATAGTGTTAAAATCAGTAAAGGAACCCTATTCTATGGATACGATGAATGGCCCTCTGAACAATTAGGAATCGACTACTTAGATGGCAGAATTATCGATCATATCACTGAAGATTATATCATATCGGAGAAAATCAAATATTCAGAAATTACTGAACTTTTCACCGACCTATTGGAGCGCGGACTACATCCAAGACCTGGGTTCAAATATGGGACCAAATGGAGATGTTATGATAAGAAAATTGGTCTAGACCATGCTCCATGGTTGATTGTTGAACCTACAAAAAGAAAAATAAATTGGGAAAGCGCTTGTTTGGCGTCTCGATTGGCATCAGGAGTAAATAAAATCTGGCTTCAGCCTTTGAAGATAAATGAAGAATGGAAATATCTTGGAATTATTAGGCCACCTGCAAATTCAAGATGGACGAATCCTAATAAAAAATAATGAAATCATTCTGACTCATCAGAAATATTTCTTTTTCCATTAGAACCTCCGGAAATTATTGAAATAGCCAATAAAATACTAATCATTAATATACCGTTACCGGGTTCAGCAAGCCAAGAAAATATTACATTGCTGTTAAGGGTGGATTTCGCTTCAAATGTTATAGGAATTCTTTGTTCAATACCATAATTATCTACTAAAACTAATTCACCTCTGGCTATCATCCCCGGGACCAATAAATTATCTGGATTAACAGAAATTTCAATTTTGTCGCCAGGAATAATATTTTGATTCTGTTCCAAAGTAGCTATTCTAGAGGCTGCGCCTTGTATTTCCATATTGTAAAATCTTGAATTTTCTCCGTCAAACTCAGGTAGAATTGAATATGTATTTCCTTCATCATGATCTATCATTAAGAAAAAGGTATCAGAGATTATTCGGTGACCTACATTGTGCCATCTCAAATCGATTTGTCTAAAATTTGAACCACAACCCATTGTACCGATTATGTTACCTGATAATGGGTAAGTTTCGTCAATTTTCATTACAGGAACCGCTATTACGCCTTCAGGTAATTTTTCCACTGTTTGGTTGATAGTATTTCCATTGTGAGTTTGTATTTGAATTTTAAAGTCACAAACTTCAGAATTAACTACTTCAACAAAAAGTGATTCTTGATTTAGTAATTCTACAGGCTGCCGCGGAGTAATAATATCAATTTTATCTGTCTTAACTACTGGCGTAATTGAAACTAAATAATCATCATTACCAAGGTATTCCACTGATGCAGACCAGCTTACTAAACGGCCTCGATTATCATAAATTATCATACCATTTGATGTATTGGTATTTCCAAAGATATCCCCATCGGTAAAAACATCACCTCCGCTTCCAGAATCCTTATTACGAATTAAAGCATCATCACCATCTGCTTCAATTATTTTCAACCAAGCATTTTTTGAGTCTGTATTTACTAAATTACTTCCAGTATCACCATTATTTTTATCTTGATGCTCTACTAAAATTCCATGTCCGGGGAGTGAAGAATCAAATCCATAATTACCTCTATTTGTGATTTTGATATTCTCACCAGGACCTATGACCACATTCAGGTAATTACCCCCATCTGAAATTGGACTCAAGGTGAAATTTCCACCATAGTTAGGATCCACTAAAATTCCTCTCTCAATTCCGATTAGTTCTAAAGTTGAAGATGAAGGAAGTGCAGGTGTATTGCCATTACCATTCCAATTACCACTAGCCATGATTCCCCACATACCAATACCATTCCAATTACTAGTTGGCAGAGCACTGTGGACATCATACAAGTCAAAAGCCCCCATCTGGTGAAGCATTTCATGAACAATGGTCCCAACTCCAGACTTTGTTGAGGCGATAGTATAATGATCGATAGACCATTTGCCAATTTCAACTGGGTTATCAAGACCTGACATATGGCTCCAAATTGAACTAGAACCACCACTGATTTCTTGTGGGTTTGCAGAATGGAGAATTAATATTCTGTCAATAATTCCATTGTTATCAAAATCCCAAGGAGAAAGATCTCTTCCCGATAACGTATCTTTAACTGCATTCTCTACTAAATCATCTACGCCTGCTCCATCAGAACCCGAATCTCTACCACTTTCACTGTCTTCGCCCCAAAAATCGATATTATAATTTGATACCCATACTTCATCTAAAATTGTAGCATTGAGAACTGATTGTCCAGCACTTATTTGACCGATATATGAACTAGCCGGGCCATCAGATTCTAATATTGACTGAGCTTTATCTAAATCGAAATTATCGCCTTGAAAACTTACTGGAATAATGAGCCAATTTTCATTTCCTTGAATACTAACTAAAATCTCCTCATTACTAGAATTTTGTATTTGAATGGTGTCGCTGAGCCAATCATCAATAATATCTGAATAAAGATTTGCAATTAAGCCGAAAAAAACTACCATGAGGGCAGCAGTAGCACGGGCCTTATTCATATGCATCCCTTAACTAACTATGATTTGAATACAATGTATTTTTGTTCAAAAATTATTCAAAAATTGGCGTGAAGCGAGATAAAGAATCTGCGACAATTACGGTCATCAGAGAAATTATTATTCTTAATCCATCATAAGTTTTGGGTAGAGATAATAGTATTAGAGAGAAAGAAATTAGTAAAATACGAATTCTAATACCGGATTCATTATTTTCCACCATTCCAAAAAAACGAGAGAGAGATAGTATCGAGGTTGTTAAAACACCGATTATAATAATCCATGAAACTCCAATTCCTAGATTAATTATTGAAACTGCATCATACCTAGCAGAAATGATATTTTGTCCTGAATCAACCATTCCTATCTGATCGAAATAATTGAGGAAAGTTGGAATCGCAAAAAACCATATTAGATATAATAAAACTGGAACAACAAAACCAGTAAAGAGAATTACTGAAGTAAACCATTTTCTCTCCCTAGGATAAAGTCCGGGTAATGCAAACTTTCTCAATTTTAATGACGAGTAAGGTAATATCAGAGTAATAGAAAAAATTAGTAATAGTGCCCACTTAGTGTCTACCCAATCATATGGGCTGTAAATTGCTAATGAAAAATCATTTTTTAACGATAAGTTTTCTAGCCAATTAATCAAAATATCATCGATAAAGAAGGATAAAAAAATTGATGTTATAACAACACCAATAGCACTGAAACGAATTATTTCGTAAAACTCAGAAAAATGTTCTGAGAAACTCATTTGTTCATCAAGATATGACTGCATTTCAAAGTAAATCCTTGACCTTAGGTTTAGCTCTTGCTGCTAAAATAGTACGATAGAAACTGTAAGCAAACCAACCACTTAGTAAGAATGTAAATCCTATTACAAAACTAGTTAGGTCTGTAACATTTTGAGCTTCAGGGTCGAGAACCGCCCTGGGAGGGAACTCTAAAACAGCATCTTGTGCCAACCACCTAACAGCAATTACAAATGAAACTATGCTGAAAAATAATTGTCTCAAAGCTTGAGGATAAGCTAACTCAGCAGCCAAGTATTCCGGACCATCATCATGTTTTCTTTCTAGAATTTCTCTTTGTACGAGTGCCCCAATAATTAATGCAGTTAGACTGAACCAGTAAAACATGCTTCCCTGTTGATAAATTTTCATCGATAGAGCCTCCTGTCTCTTAGCTTCTTTCTCAGCATCAGTTTCCTCTAGCAAGAACAAGGAATCGTAATCCCCTACAGAAATCGTTCTTGTAGACAAAGTTGCATCATTATCTCCCTCGGCAATGGTACCAGGCGGACTGATAGAAAATGCGAGAAGATTCCAATAATCTTCAGTATCAGGGATGCCACCGCCATCAACTGAATTTCCTGCTAACCAGAAGTTTACGGTACCCAGATCTTCTGAAGGTGCTGTCCAAGTAACAATCCAAATTCCATCTGAGTCTGTTTCACTGTGAGAAATATCAGCCTCAGTGTCAGCTGCAATACGAATTTCTTGATCATCATTCCATGAAAACACACCAATTGAATCTGAGGATAACATAAATCCTGCTTTAGAATTTCCATCCCCTCCTGATAGCGTTAGTGAGTCTGCAACCTTGATTGTAAGTTCGTAACTTTCACCCAATTCATACATTATTGGAACACTTGTTATCATAACAACTGCTCTTTCAGAAACTGCTCCATTGTTATGGCATGAACAACCATATTTGACCGTCGGATCGCCGTCTTGGTTCAAGTATGGAGGCCCTCCACTGTTTCCTAAAGCAGGGATAGCAGCCATACCAATAATCAAAAGAACGACTAAGGCTTTGGAGTTGATACTCGTCATACTGTACACCTATGTTAATTCGAGTGTTGACTAACACATAACCGTTACTTTACAACAACCTTTGAATTGATGTATTACAACTCCTTAATAGCCGTATTCAACTCATTCATCATCTTCTTCCCATCACCAAATAACATCATTGTTTTATCCTCATAGAAAAGATCATTATCGACTCCAGCATATCCTACTGAAAGACTCCTCTTGATAATCACAACTGTTCTTGCTTTGTCAGCATCAATTATTGGCATACCTGCCAAAGGCCCCTCATTACTCCTGGCTGCTGGATTGCAAGTGTCGTTGGCACCTATGACAACCGCCATGTCACATTCTGGAAACTCAGGGTTAATATCATCCATTTCAATAAGTTGGTCGTATGGGACATTTGCTTCTGCGAGCAAGACATTCATGTGACCTGGCATACGTCCGGCTACAGGGTGAATAGCGTATTTGACTTCAGTTTGGAATTTTTCTTGTAAAATATCTGCAAATTCCTTAACCTGATGCTGGCATTGGCTGACGGCCATTCCATATCCAGGTACAATAATGACTTTTTGGGCACCATCTGCCATCATGGCAACCTCTTCAGCATCAGAACCAACCTTTGTTCTAGTAAGAGTCTCTTTCTCAGAACCACCAAATGACTTGAATAGAACATCTGGTAACGTTCTATTCATGGCTTTACACATAATAAATGTCAAAATCAGTCCAGAAGCTCCGACTAATGATCCTGCAACAATCAGTACACTGTTCCCAATAATAAAACCTGTAAACGCTGCAGCTATACCTGAAAAAGAATTTAACAAAGAAACAACTACTGGCATATCTGCACCGCCAATTGGTAAAACAATTATTATTCCTAAGATACTAGATATGATTATTATCGAAAATAATATCTCTTGATCCCGTGGATTGGAAATGCTTAGGTAAATTAATACAAGAACGGCCAATGTCAATATAATTTTTACATAATTTAACCATGATGGACCCCAAGTAGGTGTTCTGAACCACTTACCCCTTATTTCTACACCACCCTTCAGTTTGAACATGGCAAGTATAGAACCTGTGAGAGTCATCCAACCAACCAGAGCTGAAAGCCCAGCCGCAATCATCAAAACTTCCAACTCTAAACCACTAGGTAAAATTAGATTTCCGTCTTCAATATATTTCCAAGATTCGGAAAGAGCGACAAGTGCTGATGCAGCACCTCCAAACCCATTGAATAAAGCTACTAGTTCGGGCATTCCAGTCATTTCTACTTTAATCGCCATAATATAACCAATAACTGAACCAACAATGATTCCAGAAATAATTAGTTCCCAATGTGCACCACCCTTCAAGTACATATCAGTCACGGTGGTTAAAACTGCAACTAACATACCCATGGCACCTAATTGATTTCCAACAGGTGCTGTTCTAGGATGACCTAATTTTTTAAGACCTAAGATAAATAGAGACGCAGAAATCAGGTATCCGATCGAGACCCATGAACTAGATATCATGATCAATCACCCTTCCTCTTATTTTTACCGGCAATCATATTCAACATTCGGTTAGTTACGGCAAAACCCCCAATAACATTAATCATTGCAAGAACTATAGCCAAGAATGCCAATAATCCTGAAACAAGAGTTTCGCCGCCTTCGTAAGCAACGTTTGCTCCAATTAAAGCGCCGACCACACTAATACCTGATATTGCATTTGCCCCGCTCATTAAAGGAGTATGCAGCATTGCAGGAACCTTGGTAATTAACTCGAATCCTAAAAATATGGATAAAACAAATAATGTTATTGAGCCGATTAGTAATTCTGGGGTCATTATATTACACCTCCTAACTTTGTTTGTTTTTCATTTAATTTCCCATCTCTACAGATTAGAACTCCTCCCATACCTGGCACATAGAAGTCTGAACCTTCGGGTGACCCAAATAGAATGTCATCATCTTCAGAAATAATTAGTTCGCCTTCCTTGATTATTGAACTAATAAATGTTGTAAGATTGTTAGAATAAAGCATACTAGAAGTAGTTGCTAAGGTTCCAGGTAAGTTCGAGGTTCCAACAATGATGACTCCATTATCAGTAGTATAAACTTCTCCTGGTTTGGTCAACTCACAATTTCCGCCAACATCTGCATTCATATCTACAATTACAGAACCTGACTTAAACGAGGACACGGCAGATTTTGGTATAGTAATTGGTGCAGGCCTACCAAAGATTCTAGCGGTGGTAACAATAATATCGCATTCAGAAGCAACTTCACAA
>Ga0163111_10001581_pt1 | contig 14151 bp, 18 predicted proteins | sample CRUFie1St18metaG_FD_109645 | JGI IMG/M metagenome (GOLD analysis project Ga0163111, IMG submission 109645) | Marine microbial communities from the Costa Rica Dome - CRUD Field 142mm St18 metaG | ecosystem: Environmental > Aquatic > Marine > Oceanic > Photic zone | place: Costa Rica: the Eastern...
AAAAAGGAGATTAACAGTATGGATGCTGGACAAGTCCTTCATGTAATCTCAACAGATCCTGGCGCAGTTATGGATTTTGAATCATTTGCTAGTCAAACAGGAAATGAAATTCTTTCTTCAGATTCGAGAGATAATAAATTCTATTTTATGATAAAAAAGAATTAAGTTTTAACATTTGAGGAAACAGGGAATGAAACTTAGTGGGTCTGAAATAATTATTGAATCTCTCAAACAAGAGGGAGTTGAATATATATTTGGTTATCCAGGTGGTGCAGTTCTACATATTTATGATGCATTGTTTGCAGCTGACAAGATAAAACATGTATTAGTAAGGCACGAACAAGGTGCTACACATGCAGCAGACGGTTATGCAAGGGCATGTAATAAACCAGGTGTAGTTTTAGTCACCTCAGGCCCGGGTATCACAAACTGTGTTACTGGAATCGCAACAGCTCACATGGACTCTATACCAATGATTGTAATTTCAGGTCAGGTTTCAAGACAGTATGTTGGGAGCGACGCCTTTCAAGAAGCTGACGCAACAGGCATAACAAGACCTATTTGTAAACATAACTTTCTTATAAATGATAGAGAGTCAATAGCAGAAACCTTTAGGAAAGCTTTCATAATTGCCACAACAGGAAGACCTGGTCCAGTCATCATAGACATACCAAAAGATTTAACAGATCCAAATGTTAAAATTCACTTTGAATATAAAAAAAATATTAAGATAAGATCTTATAAGGTAAAAACATCAGAATCTGATGAAAAAATAAAACAAGCTGCAGAGTTAATTTGTTCAGCAAAAAAACCAATGATTTATGCTGGAGGAGGAGTAATACTAGGAAAAGCCAGTAATGAATTAACAAAACTTACTAAGCATCTTAATTTTCCTATTACCAATACGTTAATGGGACTAGGAGCATATCCATCTTCTGATAAGCAATTTTTGGGAATGCTAGGAATGCACGGAACCTATGAGGCAAACATGGCAATGCATAACTGTGATGTATTACTTGCTGTAGGAGCAAGATTTGATGACCGGGTTACTGGTGATACAAGTCAATTCTGTCCAAAAGCGAAAATAATTCACATTGATATTGACCCTTCTTCTATTTCAAAAATTATTGAAGTTGATCATTCTTTAATAGGTGATACAAAAAAAATATTAAAAAAATTACTTACTTACACAAATACTTCTAAAAATGGTATTAATAAAGATGCTTTAGATAAGTGGTGGAAAAAAATAAACTCATGGCAAAAAAAGAAATGTTTATCATATAAAAAATCTAATAAAGTCATAAAACCTCAATCTGTAATTGAAACACTACATAAGATTACAAAAGGAAGGTCATTTGTAACATCTGATGTAGGCCAGCATCAAATGTGGGTTGCTCAATACTATAAATTTGATAAGCCAAATAGATGGATTAACTCTGGAGGTCTTGGAACAATGGGGTTTGGATTACCGGCAGCAATGGGAGCACAATTGGCTTTTCCAAAAGAAGAGGTAATTTGTGTAACAGGAGAAGCAAGTATTTTAATGTGTATACAAGAGTTATCAACATGCTTACAATATGGATTACCAATAAAGGTGGTAACTTTGAATAACAGGTATATGGGCATGGTTAGACAATGGCAAGAATTTTTTTATGAAGGTAGATATGCAATGTCTTATATGGATGCAATACCGAACTTTGCACAACTTGCTGAAAGCTTTGGCCATGTAGGCATGGTGATAGATAAGCCGAGTAATTTAGAAAAAGATCTTTCTCATGCACTGAGTCTTAAGAATAGATGCGTTTTTGTTGATGTCATCACTGATGAGACTGAAAATGTTTACCCAATGATAATGAGCGGGAAAGGTCATCATGAAATGCATCTAGCTCCATCTGCTAATGAAGATATTGAACTAGCATGAATTCAGATAAAAGGCATATAGTATCTTTACTAGTTGAAAATGAATTTGGTTCTCTCTCGAGAATTGCAGGACTATTTTCTGCTCGAGGATATAACATACATTGTCTTAGTGTCGCTCCAACATCTGATGATTCAATATCACGAATGACCTTGGTCACTTACTGCACTGATAGTAAAGCTTCACAATTAATGAAGCAACTTGATAAGCTTGTTGATGTTATCAATGTGAAAGATCTTACAGATGAAACTCATATTGAAAGAGAAATGTTATTACTGAAAGTTAAATCAAACCTTAAACAAAGGGATGAGTTAAAGAGGCTAGCCGATATATTCAGAGCAAGAATAATTGATGTTACCGATACAACATATACAATTGAGCTAACAGGACCGACGGAAAAGATTTTATCTTTTATAGATTCATTGGGTAAAATTAAAATTATTGAACAAGTAAGATCTGGAGCATTGGGAATTAGCAGAGGTTCAGGATCATTAGAAATTAAGAAATAGGAGAATAGTAATGCAAGTATATTACGATAAAGATGCAAATTTAGAGGATATAAAAAGTCTTCAAGTGTCTATAATTGGTTTTGGGTCGCAGGGTCATGCACATGCAATGAACTTAAAAGATTCAGGTGCCAATGTAATAGTTGGACTAAGAGAAAACTCTGAAAGTGAAAAAAAAGCTCGTGAAGCTGGTTTAGATGTAAAAAATATACCTGATGCTGTATCTGGGGCAGATGTTGTGATGATACTTGCACCAGATGAGTACCAAGCTGATTTATATAAAGAATCAATTGAACCAAACCTTAAGCCATCTGCCTCTATTGCTTTTGCACATGGTTTTAATATTCATTATGGACAAATAAAACCTGCTGATGCACATGATGTATTTATGATAGCTCCAAAAAGCCCTGGGCATTTAGTTAGATCAACATTTGTAAATGGAAAAGGTGTTCCTACGCTAATAGCAATTCATAATGATGCCTCAGGTAATGCAAAAAAAATTGCTCTAGCATATGCATCAGCTATAGGTGGAGGAAGAGCAGGTATAATAGAAACAAACTTTAAAGAGGAAACAGAAACAGATTTATTTGGCGAACAAGCTGTATTATGTGGTGGTGTTACTGCCTTGGTTAAAGCAGGTTTTGAAACTCTCGTTGATGCTGGCTACGCACCAGAGATGGCATACTTTGAATGTTTAAATGAACTCAAACTTATCGTGGATTTGATGTATGAGGGAGGAATGACAGATATGAGATACTCTATTTCAAATACTGCAGAGTACGGAGATTTAACAAAAGGACCATTTTTAATAGATGATCATGTAAAAGAGAAAATGAAAATAATTTTAACTGATGTTCAAAATGGTAAATTTGCAAATGATTTCGTAAAAGAAATTAAATCAGGGTCACCAGAATTTAATCGACTAAGAAAAGAAGGGTCCGAACATTTAATAGAAAGCACAGGAAAAAAACTAAGGAGTATGATGTCATGGATGGATGGCGATAAATTATTGGGTGATAAATAATTGATGAAGAGAAAGAATAAATTACCAGCAGTATATTTACTTCCTAATTTAGTTACATCTGCGGCTTTATTTTGCGGTTTTTATTCAATAATAATTGCTATAAGCGGAAACTATATTGAATCATCTGTTTATATCTTATTTGCTATGATTCTAGATGGTCTTGATGGAAGAGTAGCAAGAATGACAAACACACAAACATCTTTTGGTGAATATTTCGATAGTTTGTCAGATATGTTGTGTTTTGGGGTAGCACCAGCATTACTTATCTATTTATCAAGTTTATCAATGTTTTCATCAGGTTATTTAGTTAAAGTTTCATATATCGCATGCTTTATATACATTGCATCGACTGCGATAAGACTGGCACGCTTTAATTCTAGAAATCAAACTACTGACAAAAAATACTTTATAGGATTGGCTAGTCCAGCAGCTGCAGCAATACTAATTTGTTATGTATGGCTTCTAGCTGATCTCAATGTTGATATAAGTAGCTATGTATTGTTAACAATACTCTTAATTGTTACTTTATCTATTCTTATGATAAGCAACATTGCTTACATTAGCTTTAAAGATATAAATTTGAAACAAAAAGTCCCTTACATCATGCTATTCACTATATCTTTGATAATTTCTTTTATATCTTTTGATCCTCCAAAAGTTTTATTTATATTCTTTTTATTGTATGGCTTATCTGGACCAAGTCTTTATCTTATAAGAAGACTCAAAAGAAATAGAATTAGCGATACTGAGTATTCATCTAAAAATAATAAATAATCACAAAATTTATCATAACTTTGCTATTTTTTTCCTGTACCTGCTGGCTCTTAGGTTATAATGCTCTCAAGAATTAAAATCTTAGGATTTCATGATTATGGCTAATACTGATAATTTAATAATATTTGATACTACTCTGAGGGATGGAGAACAAAGTCCTGGAGCATCAATGGATGCAGATGAAAAATTAAGGATAGCGTTATTACTTGAAAAACTTAACGTTGATGTTATTGAAGCTGGTTTTCCAATTGCTAGTAAAGGCGATTTTCATGCTGTTAAAGGTATTTCAAATAGAATAAAGTCTAGTACTATTTGCGCACTTGCAAGAGCTATAGACAAAGATATCGATACAGCTGGAGAGGCTACAAAAATGGCAGCTAGCTCCCGCATTCACACATTTATTGCTACTTCTGACATTCATATGAAAAATAAGCTAAAGATGAGCAAAGAGGACGTAAAAAACCAAGCTTTGAAATCTATTAAAAGAGCTGGTAAGTATACAGATAATATTGAATTTTCGACGGAGGATGCAGGTAGGTCTGATTTTAATTTTTTATGTGAAATTATAGAAGCTGCCATAAAGGCCGGGGCAACAACTATTAATATTCCAGATACAGTAGGATATTGTATTCCCAATGAATATGGAGCTTTAATAAAGAGTTTGATTGAGAATATTCCTAATTCTGATAAAGCCATTTTCTCCACACATTGTCAAAATGATTTGGGTCTGGCTGCAGCAAATTCACTTGCCGGCGTAATAAACGGAGCAAGACAAGTTGAATGCACAATAAATGGCCTTGGAGAAAGAGCAGGTAATGCCTCATTAGAAGAGGTTGTTATGTCTGTAAAAACTAGGAGAGATTTATTTGAATGTGATACAAAAATTGTTACTGAGCATATTGTTCCTGCATCAAAATTAGTTTCTTTAATAACCGGATTTTCTGTCCAACCAAACAAAGCAATCGTAGGTGCTAATGCTTTTGCGCACGAATCAGGTATCCACCAAGATGGAATATTAAAACATAGGGAAACATATGAAATCATGAAAGCTCAGGATGTGGGTTGGGATAATAACAAGATTGTTCTTGGAAAACACTCTGGAAGAAATGCATTAAAATCAAGAATAAGCGATATTGGATATGAAATAGAAACAGATGATGAATTGACATCTATATTTGAAAAATTTAAAGATCTTGCTGATATAAAACATGAAATATATGATGATGACTTGCATGCTTTAATATCTTCGGAGAGCACAGATTCAAAAAATAGTCATTATCAGCTTTTAGATCTTAAATCTAATAGCAAAGTTAATAATGAAGCACATGCTGAAATAAAACTTAAAATACAAGGCAAAGAAAAAACATCTTCATCAAGAGGAGGAGGAGCAGTAGATGCAACATTTAAGGCAATCGAAGATATTGTTCACAGCGAATCTAGACTTAGTCTATACTCAGTTAATAACATTACCGATGGTACTGATTCATTAGGTGAAGTTACAGTAAGACTTGAAAAGAATGATTATGTTGTTAATGGTCTGGGAGCTGACAGTGACATCATAATAGCATCTGCTAAAGCGTATATTGATGCATTAAATAAGTTGAATTCTCATTTGAATTCGTCAGAGTAAACAGATGAAATTTGAATATAATTTCTTTTTTAATTTTAAAGATAAGTTATATGATATCTAGAAAACAAGAGCTACTTTCATTAATGAAGATAAAAAGTAGTTGGTATAAAGAATCAATTTCTATAAATGATAATCATTTAAATTATCAAAAACTTGAACTCGAAGCTTATAACTGTGAACAATGTATACTCTCAAAATCAAGAAATAAAGTCGTATTTGGTAAAGGTGATAAAAAATCTAAAATATTTATTATTGGTGAAGCTCCTGGTAAAGATGAAGATTTGAACGGCGAACCATTTATTGGGAGAGCCGGTAAGCTTTTAACAGAAATCCTTTTATCGATAAAATTAGAAAGATCAGATGTATATATTACAAATACTATTAAGTGTAGACCGCCTCAAAATAGAAATCCAAATAATGATGAGATAGAATCATGCAGCCACTTTTTAGATAAAGAAATTAATCTAATTTCTCCGGAAGTTATAATATTGTTAGGGAAAGTAGCTGCACACACAGTGCTGCGCTCGGCAAAATCTATGGCAGAGCTTAGAGGTAAAATACATTATTATAAAGATACAAAAATACCAACATTGGTATTTTATCATCCTGCATATTTGTTAAGAAGCCCCTATGAAAAAAGAAAAGTATGGGACGATATACTATTCATGAAAAGAGAAATTAATGTCTGTTAGAAAATCAGATTTATATAATATTACACCTATGTCGATAGATGATTTGATGGATGTATATAATCTTGAAGTGGAATCTTATGATTTTCCATGGACAAAAGAAATATTAAGAGATTGCATTCTTTATAAATACGATGCTTTTACAATCTATTTAAATAATCTTTTAGTTGGTTACATTATTGCAAAAATTTCGTCTCCGGAAACACATATACTAAATCTAACTATTAATGCAAATTTTAGAAAGAAGGGACTTGGAAAATCGTTAATTCAATTAATTATTAATGACTCTAGAATAAGGGGTGCAGAAGACATAATTCTTGAGGTTAGAGTGAATAACATAAATGCTATAGCTTTGTATGAAAAACTAGATTTTAAAAAAGTTGGTAAACGAAAAAATTATTATGAATCAAAAGAAGGGCGTGAGGACGCCTACGTCTTACAATTAAAGCTATAACTCACTCGGAGCTTTTGCCTTAATAGATAGTGCATGTATCTCTGTCTTCATTAAATCTGATAGAGTTTTGTATATCAGTTTATGACGATTGATGTGTGTCATTCCCTTAAAGCATTCAGACACAACATACAGCTTGAAGTGGCCACCAGATTTTGCACCTGCATGTCCTACATGCAGATGACCCTCATCTTCTATTTTTATATCCAATGGTTCTAGTTTAGCTAAGCCCTCTTTAATCATTTGCATTCTTTCTTCTGTCATGAATATATTATATTAAAAAATTAAAAAAATTATACAGCATCTAAATCATTAATTATGTTAAAATATGATTCAATGAATCAACTTTCATATGTCTAAGGTTACCGTCTTCTCTGGCGTACAACCTACTGGTGAAATCCACTTGGGAAATTATCTTGGCGCGATTAAACAGTTTCTTAATTTCCAAGACAACTCTGATTCAATATTCTGTATTGTTGATCAACACGCAGTAACAATATTTCAAAATCCAATAGAACTAAGACAAAACGTTTATAGTGTTCTATCAATATTCCTAGCTTGTGGGCTTGATCCCAAGAAATGTATATTATTTAATCAATCTGCAGTAAAAGAACATAGCGTTTTATCATGGTATCTAAGTTGTACAGCAAGGATAGGATGGTTAAATAGAATGACACAATTCAAAGATAAAGCTGGGAAAAATCGTGATACCGCCTCTCTTGGGCTTTATGCATATCCTGTCTTAATGGCAGCTGATATATTATTATATAAAGCAGACAAAGTTCCGGTTGGGGACGATCAAAAACAACACTTAGAGTTGACTAGAGATATTGCACATAAATTCAATGTAGATTATAACAAGACATTCTTCAAGTTACCTGAGCCTATTATAAATAAAGAGGCACCTCGTATTATGAGTTTACGTGACGCAAGTAATAAAATGAGCAAATCTGATGTTTCCAAATATTCTAGAATTTTATTAACTGATTCAAATGATGAAATATCAGCTAAAATTAATAAAGCAAGATCAGATTCAATGAATATGCCTTGCTCTACAGATGAATTGAGAGATAGAAATGAAATTAATAATTTAATTACTATATATAGCTCCATATCAAATCAAACTAAAAGTCATGTTGTTAGCATGTTTGCTAATAAAGATATTTCTTATTTTAAATCTGAATTGAAAGCTATTGTAATTGATTTAATTGAGCCTATTTCCTCAGAAATTAAAAAAATACAAGGAGACAAGAATTTCCTTAAAACTATTTTAGATAAAGGGTCGTCAAAGGCAAGAGAAAGAGCACACAAAACAATTAATGAAGTAAATGAAATCATGGGCTTTGGTTTTGAATAATATTAACGCTATTTATAATGGTAAAGTAATCCAAAATATTCCGGAAGACTTATTTATACCACCTGAACACTTAAGAGTAATTCTTGAACAATTTGAGGGACCACTAGATCTTTTACTATATTTAATAAAAAAACAAAATATTGATATTACGGACCTTCCAATACTGCCTATAACTGAACAATATATGGCCTATATATCTTTAATGGAAGAAATGCATTTTGAATTAGCAGCTGATTATCTTGTTATGGCATCAACACTGACTGAGATAAAATCCAAACTCTTACTTCCAATAGAAAATGAAGATGAAGAAGAGGATGACCCACGAGCAAATCTGATTAAAAGACTTCTTGAATATCAAAAATATAAAAATGCTTCAGAACAACTTGATACTATTCCCAGAAACTTTAGAGATTTCTATGTAGTCAGCAACGCAGTGGATACTAAAAAAAACAATCTGGTTGAGATACCTGATATACAATTAAATCAGTTGAAACATGCTTTTTTGGATGTACTTAGAAGAGCTGAAATATCTTCTACGCATAATATTAAGTCTGAGACATTATCTGTTAGAGAAAGAATGACTTCTATCATATCTTTGCTTAATAAACATGAAAATATTGAATTCAGTAAATTATTTAATATCAGTGAGGGAAGGCTTGGTGTCGTTGTTACATTTCTGGCGCTTTTAGAGCTAGTGAAAGAATCACTAGTAGATGTAATACAAAATCAACCCATGTCCAAACTATATATCGGTAAAAAAATTTGAAATATTCACTTAAAAATATCATTGAATGTATTTTGTTGGTAAGTGATGAGCCCCTTTCATCATCACAAATCATTAAGATAATTAGTGATAAAAAACACACTAAAAAGGACATAGCTAATGCAATTAACGAGTTGAATAATGATTATCAAAATAAAGCTATTCATATATGTGAAGTTGCTAGCGGTTATCGTTTTCAAGCAAAAGGCGGACTCGAGAACTATATACATAAACTAAAAGATAAAGGGTCAAATAAATTTTCTAAAGCATTTTTAGAAACAACTGCAATTATTGCATATAAGCAGCCTGTCACAAGAGGAGATATTGAGAATATCAGAGGAATTGCTGTCAGTACAAATACAATAAGAACTCTAATCGAACTAGAATGGATTAAGGTTGTTGGTCATAAAGATAGCCCTGGAAAACCAGAATTATTCGCTACTACCTCAAAATTTTTAGATTATTTTAATAAAAATAAATTATCTGAATTACCTGAAATATCTGACGTAGATTCTTTATAATCATTCATCTAATCTTGGCATTAACATTACAAGATTACACGGTTTCGTATCACTATTTAGTTGATGACTTATAATTTCTGTCCATGCTGTTTTGCAGGCATCCACGGATCCTGGTAAAACAAATATAAAAGTTCTATTAGCTACTCCTGCTAGAGCTCTTGTTTGTAAAGACGATGTTTTTATCTTTTCAAAAGATTTTTGACGGAATATTTCTCCAAATCCTTCAATAGTTTTATCTAAGAGGGGAATTATTGCTTCTGGCGTTCCATCAGATCCTGTTATGCCAGTACCACCACTGGTAATAATTACATCAATTTCCTTATTTAGTATTAAATTCGATACACTATTTCTTATTTCGTAAATATTATCTTTGACAATTTCTTTGCTAAGTATCTCATGACCATCTCTATCTATTAATTCAATTAATTTCTTGCCAGATTTGTCTGTCGTATCGGTTCGAGTATCAGATACAATAAGAATAGCTATATTTAGTCTTTTCATGAATAATTAATATAATCAATTATATTGCAGATGTATAGACTTCAGAAACTTCTTTCAAAAATAGGTTACTGCTCTAGAAGAGCTGGTGAAAATCTTATTCTATCGGGAAAAGTCAAAATTAACGGGCAAATAGCTAAAATTGGTGATAGTTGGAATGAAGGTGATAAACTTGAAGTTAATAATCAAATTATTAATGTACCTAACCTTTCGGAACGAAAAATAGATATCATTAAATATTACAAGCCGTTAGGTGAAGTTGTTAGCAGAGAAGATAAATATAATAGTAATAATGTTTTCTCTAAATTACCTTCTGTGGAAGGTAAATGGATTAGTATTGGAAGATTAGATGTACAAACTACAGGATTATTATTATTTACAAATGATGGTGATTTTGCTCATAAAATTATGCACCCATCTTTTTGTATTAAGCGTGAGTATTATGTTGTGACAGATAAAAATCTTTCTGAATCTAACATTCGTGATCTTCTGAAAGGTGTCCCTATAAATGATAATCAGATTGGCAAATTCGACAGTATAAAACTTCAAGATATTTCACAAAAAAAATATAAAATAACTTTATCAACTGGAAAAAATAGAGAGATAAGAAACTCTCTAAAATATCTTAATATCAAAACTCTCCAATTGCATAGAGAGAAATATTCATCAATTGAATTAGATGATATGAAAGAAGGAGAGTACCGGTACTTGACAGAAAAAGAAAAACTAATTTTTTAATTTGACCTTGATGACTCCAACTCCTCCCTCATTGTCTTTTGCAGAGCATGCTGCATTAACGATATGTGATTTTTTTATATAGGCTTGGGTAGTAATTTTTATCTTAGGAATTTTATCTTTGCTATTCATTCCCTTGCCACATATAATTTTTATGTATTCTATTTTGTTCTTGTGTGAATCAATGAAAAAATTGTCAAGTATTCTAATTGCATCTTTCACAGTCTCGCCATGAAGATCAACAACATTCCTAATGCTTGATTCATTTGTCTTTTTTAATTTATTCAAAACGTAATCTTGAACACCATTTCTTTTAAATTCAAATACTCCATGAGTATTATCAATAATTAAAATATCATCAAAAGTGTAATCAAACTTATCATGATTAACATTATTGGAATTAGAAGGCGAATCCTCAAAAAAGTCATCATCCCCAGCATTCTTAAGCCAAGCATCTAATTCTTTTATTTTTTTGTCTTTTTTCATATCTAATTAAGAGATATTATGTACCTTAATCATAGCGATATATGGAGTGTTTGTGAATATCTTGTTATCTAACGATGATGGCTATAAATCTTTAGGATTAATAGCTCTTAGAGAACGACTAAATAATTTTGGTAAAGTTTTAACTATCGCACCACATAAAGATATAAGTGCATCAAGTAGTAGTCTAAGTGTGCATAACCCAGTTAAAGTGCAGTTGGTATCAAGAAATTTTTACAAAGCATATGGTACACCTGCAGATTGTGTACATATTGCAACAAGAGGTCTCCTTACAAGGTATCCAGATATAGTATTTAGTGGTATTAACTTTGGCTCCAATATGGGAGATGATATAGTTTATTCTGGTACTGTCGGTGCTGCTATAGAGGGTAGACATGCAAAATTTGGAAGTTACGCAATATCAATAGCCTCCAAGGATCCAAAATATAAAAACGATATCGATAAAAATATTACTTATGTACTTGATTATATATTTGATGAATTAATCAGTTATAAGTCTATATTCAATATTAACATTCCTGACATTCCATTTTCTAAGGTTAAAGGTTTCAAAATAACAAAACTAGGAACTAGAAATATTTCGAAAAGAGCGAAAAAAGCTAAAAAAAATATAATGTACTACAATATTGGAGAAGTTGGAAAAGGCAATCTGTTACCAAACAGTGATTTTGATGCTATAAAAAAGAACTATATATCTATTACTCCAATTAATATAGATATGACTGATAATCACTTATACAAGAAAATAAAAACTTAATCATGAATATAGATGAAATTAAAGGTTCGGGATTAACATCTAAAACAAGCAGAGAGATTCTTGCAAACAGACTGAAAGATTTAGGTATTAAAAACAATGATATTATTAATCTTATAGTAAATATACCTAGGCACCTATTCATTGAGACAGCATTAGCAGGTAGAGCATACGAAAACGTATCTTTACCGATTGGATTTAAACAAACAATATCCCAACCTTATATGGTTGCTAAAATGACAGAACTGTTACACGAGTCCCAATCGATGGATAATGTTTTGGAAATAGGCACCGGTTGTGGTTATCAAACATCGCTATTATCAATGCTTTTTAAAAAAGTCACAACAATAGAAAGAATTGAGTCACTACATGATCAATCAAAAATAAGATTAACGAAAATGGGATTTAAAAATATCTCATATATTTTAGGCGATGGATATTTAGGATATAAAAGTAATTCTCCATATGATGCTATCATCGTAACGGCTGCAGCTGATAATTTACCAGAGAAATTAGTAGAACAACTCTCACCATCTGGGCGAATTGTATTACCATTAAAAGTTAACGAAAATCAAAAACTCGTTAAACTAAAAAATACAAAAAATGGACTTATAAAAAAAGTTATAGAAGATGTAGTTTTTGTTCCTATGCTTCAAGGAATCGAAAATATATGAAATCGTATATATTATCTATAATAAAAAAATGTGGATCAAAAAAATCAGTTTCTTATCTTAAGTTTCTTAGTTTCATAGAGTCGATATTTTTTCCTATTCCTACAGATGTATTGCTTGCACCGATGGTTCTCTCAAAAAAACATAATTGGATAAATTTAGCAGTGATTGCGTCTGTATGGTCAGTTCTCGGTGGTATTGTTGGATATTTTCTTGGTTTTTATTTATTTGAATTAATAGAACCTTATCTTCACCAACTTGGCAAATATAATCAATATTTATTAGCAAAATCATCCTTTGAAGAATATGGAATTATATTTCTTTTCATATCTGCTTTTACTCCAGTGCCATATAAAATATTTACAATTACTGCAGGAGTTTTAAATTTTAATTTATTATTTTTTATAATTATTTCTCTAATAGGAAGGTCGGCAAGATTTTTACTCGTCTCATTCATTTGTGAAAGATATGATGAACAAATATTATATATAATTAATAAATATCTTTTGTATGCAGCTATTATAGTCTTAAGTATATTGGTAATGATATTATGGATATAATATAGATGAAAACGAGCGGTTTTCTGATAATAATAGATTATGCGTCTTGCATGCGGATTGTGTATTCATAAACTCTAGACCTTTGTTTTTTTCAAACATTATCTTTATTAATTCTTCATTGAGTATTACAGTTTCCAATCCAGTTCCAATTAACAATAAATCTACTGAATCTAGATACTTTTCTATATTTATATAAGTAATTAAATTTGGATGTGATATTTTAAAATCAGAAATCTTTGAATTGGAAAATATTATCGGTTCACAATATGTTTTTTCATTGATTGTTATAGATCCATGCGAGTATTTAATAATGTTGAAATCGCTATTATGTTTGTCTTCAACTAGTTCCATTATGTTAGGAAATTAATATTTATTAATGATATTATATCTCCATTGTATAGGAGTATAAATGTTTAAGATAGGTTTATGTGGATTAGGAACTGTAGGTAAAGATCTTATAAGTCATATTACAAAATATCAGGAAAAGATTTCAAATAATTGCGGTCAAGATATTATGATTTCCATGATTGCTGATAGGTCCATAGATAAAAAAAAAGTTAATATTAATAATGTTGAATTATCATCAGATGTCCATAGTGTAGTTGACTCAGATTGTGATTTGATCATAGAGCTTATAGGTGGAACTGATATTGCTTTAGACCTTGTAAAACAAGCAATCAACAACGGTAAATCAGTTATTACAGCAAATAAAGCACTTATTGCTGAGCACGGTGACGAATTGTTTAAATTAACTAATGATAAAAATGTTTATCTAGGCTTTGAGGCTGCAGTAGCT
>Ga0163111_10001582_pt1 | contig 14150 bp, 22 predicted proteins | sample CRUFie1St18metaG_FD_109645 | JGI IMG/M metagenome (GOLD analysis project Ga0163111, IMG submission 109645) | Marine microbial communities from the Costa Rica Dome - CRUD Field 142mm St18 metaG | ecosystem: Environmental > Aquatic > Marine > Oceanic > Photic zone | place: Costa Rica: the Eastern...
AAGAACTCGATACATTAATTAAAAGGGCATACAACAATCAACAAGTCAGAAAGATTGCACTGAACTCAGCCTATGGTGCAATGGCGAATCAATACTTTGCATTCTTTTCTATTGATCTAGCAGAAGCAATTACAATGTCTGGTCAGATGATCATCAAGTGGGCAGAGAAAACAATCAATGATTATCTCAACACTGTCCTGAAAACAGACGATGAAGATTATGTAATTGCAATGGACACAGACTCAGTTTACATTACAATGGATAAACTAGTTCAACAGATTATGCCTGATGCTCCAAAAGATAAAGTGATAGACTTCTTATCTAAAGCAGAAGGACAAATAGAAGATGTCCTTGCTAAAGGTTTCAAAGATCTGGCAGAATACACTAACGCCTTCCAGCAAAAAATGGAAATGGGTAGAGAAGTAATTGCTGATCGTGGTATCTGGACTGCAAAGAAACGATATATTCTAAACGTACATGATAACGAAGGTGTTCGACTTGCTAAACCTAAACTCAAGATGATGGGTATCGAAACAGCAAAGTCTTCAACACCACAATGGGTCAGAACAAAACTTACTGAAGCATTGAATGTTGTTATGACTCAGACTGAACAAGACTTATGGGCATTCGTAGAGAATGCACGAAAAGAATTTAGAAACTTACCACCTGAAGAAGTGGCATTCCCTCGTGGTTGTAGAGGTCTTGCACAATACAAAGATAGTACAAACATTTATTCTAAGGGTACACCAATTCATGTTCGTGGTTCATTACTACATAATCATATGCTAAAGTCTAAGAATCTAGACATGAGATACGAGATGATTAAGAATGGTGAGAAGATACATTTTTCTTATCTCACAGTTCCTAATCCTATAAACGAAAATGTCATATCATTTATCAATGTCTTACCAAGAGAATTTGATTTACATAGATTTATAGATTATGATATGCAGTTTAATAAATCGTTTGTTGAACCTCTTAAAAACATTGTAGAATTGATAGACTGGAATGTAGAACCAGTAGCAAGTCTAGACTCCTTTTTCGCATAAATAAATGTGTGGATATAAGGGAACTCAACGAGATTAAAGAACGACTAGAGAAACTTGAAAAAGATACTCACCCGCCTATAGGTCTCGAATGTTTTGAAGGGTTCAAAGACTTATGCAAAAGAATAGAGAAATTAGAAAATGCCATACTCACCAGAAGTAGTTAAGAGATTCGAAGAAGTACTTAACTCACCTAAACAATTCAGTGTCGGACGATTTGATCCGAATGATCCGAATGTTGCAACAGGTATGACTGGAGCACCAGCATGTGGTGATGTAATGAAACTTCAATTGAAACTAGATGAAGACGAAAGAATTATAGATGTTAAATTTAAAACATATGGTTGTGGAAGTGCAATCGCATCTTCAACTCTATTTGTAGAAATGCTCAAAGGTAGAACTATCGAAGAAGCAAAACTTGTCAAAGATAAAGATATCGCAGAAGCATTACAACTACCACCAATTAAATTACATTGTTCTGTATTGGCAGAAGATAGCATTCGAAAAGCAATACAAGACTGGGAGAATAAGAAAAATGTATGAATACAATATAACGATAGCAAAGGTCGTAGATGGAGATACAGTTGATGTGGATATCGATCTCGGTTTTGGTATGACTTACAAAAAGCAAAGAGTAAGAATGATGGGTATCGATACCCCGGAATCTCGAACAAGAGATTTAACAGAAAAGAAATTTGGTAAAGCATCAAAGGCACATCTAAAAGAAATGTTAGCATCATCAGAAAAGTTAACATTAGTTTCTCATGATAAGGGAAAGTTTGGACGTATTCTTGGTGAAATATTTTCTCACAATGGAGATGATGAGTTTAGTGTCAATCAAAGAATGATTGATGATCATCATGCAGTTCCATATACTGGTGAGAATAAAGACTTAGTTGAACAACAACACCTAGCAAATAGAGAAGTTCTAATTGCAAATGGTACTGTAGAACTTCAAGGAGAGTTACAGGTATGATGATATCGGTTTTAGATATCTTCTACTTGACTGCTATAATAATAATCTTTGGTTACATAGTTCATATTGAAACTAGTCTAAAAATCTTAACAGAGATGATGAAAGAACATACCAAATGTGATTCTATATTAGATATAAAAAAATCACTAGACGAATAACTAATTCAGTGTTATACTGAATACTATATTATGAGAGGTGCATATGAAATTTATTGACGAATTAGTTAAAGCATCTGGCAACGAGTATGCTAACATCGTTGCAGATGGCGTGGCCGCTGGAGATGTTGATTCCTTTATTGATAGTGGATCATATATCTTTAACGCCTTATTATCAGGTTCACTATACGGTGGACTTCCAAAAAACAAAATTACTGCAATCGCAGGTGAATCAGCAACTGGTAAAACATTCTTTGCATTAGGAATGGTCAAACAGTTTCTTGCTGATAATCCTGATTCAGCAGTAATCTATTTCGAATCTGAATCTGCAATCACAAAAGAAATGATTGAAGAAAGAGGAATCGATTCAAACAGAATTGTTATTGTGCCTGTAGTAACAGTTCAAGAATTCAGAATGCAGGCAATATCTATTCTTGATAGATACTTAGAAACGGACGAGTCAGAAAGACCACAAATGATGTTTTGTTTAGATTCACTTGGTATGTTATCAACTACTAAAGAGATCGAAGACACTGCCGCTGGTAAAGAAACAAGAGATATGACTAGAGCACAAATTGTAAAAGGTGCATTTAGGGTATTGACACTGAAACTCGGTCGTGCTAAAGTACCTATGATTGTTACGAATCATACGTATGATGTAATCGGATCCATGTTCCCACAAAAAGAAATGGGTGGTGGGTCAGGACTTAAATACGCCGCATCTTCAATCGTCTATCTTTCAAAGAAGAAAGAAAAAGATGGTACAGAAGTTATCGGTAATATCATTCATTGTAAGAATGCAAAATCAAGACTTACAGTTGAGAACAGAATCGTAGATGTCAGATTGACATATGATAAAGGTCTCGACAGACATTACGGGTTACTTGATCTTGCACTTGCGAGTGGTATATTTGAGAAAGCATCAACGAGAGTTAAACTCCCAAATGGTAAAACAGAATTTGGTAAAACGATTAATAACAATCCAGAAAAATACTTTACTGAAGATGTGATGGAAAGACTAGAAACAGTTGTACAATCACACTTTAAATATGGAAATAAGAATGAGAATAGAACAGACAATACTGAAGAATCTGATACAGAATGAATCTTTCGCAAGAAAGGTAATACCATTTCTCAAGTCTGAGTATTTCACCGACTCTTCTGAACAGTTAATTTTTACATTAACTAAAGAGTACTTTGATCAGTACACAAAGAATCCAACAACTGAAGCACTTCTCATAAACCTTGATAAGGTAACTTCATCGTCAGATAAAGTTATCGATTCATCAAAACAGTTGATAGATGATTTGTCTAACCAAGCAGAAGAGTCCGCGTTCGAGTGGGTAGTCAACGAGACCGAACAATGGTGCAAAGATAGAGCAATTTACATAGCAGTGATGAACTCAATCGATGTCATTGATAAAAAGTCTCAGAGATCAACAGGTGAAATACCAGACTTACTCAAAGATGCTCTCTCAGTGTCCTTTGATACTCACATCGGTCACGATGTAATCGAAGATGCTGAAGAGAGATTTGAGTTTTACAACAGAGAAGAAGAAAAGATTCCTTTCGATCTAGAATACTTCAACAAAATTACAAAGGGTGGTTTGCCAAACAAAACTCTAAACATTTGTCTAGCAGGTACAGGTGTTGGTAAATCAATGTTCATGTGTCATATGGCATCAAGTGCCCTAATGATGGGTAAGAATGTATTGTATTTGTCCATGGAAATGTCTGAAGAAAAGATTGCAGAACGTATTGATGCAAATGTATTGAACATACCAATCAAAGACTTACCAGACTTATCTAAGAAACAATATGATACAAAGATCAACAGACTCAAGAACAAAACTAAGGGTAAATTAATTGTAAAAGAATACCCGACTGCCTCTGCACACGTAGGGCATTTCAGACATTTATTACAAGAGTTAGATATCAAGAAAGACTTTCGTCCAGATATGGTCTTCATTGACTATCTAAACATTTGTGCAAGTTATCGTATCAGACCAGGTGCTGGTGCAAACTCTTATACATTAGTCAAGAGTATTGCAGAAGAACTTCGTGGTCTTGCAGTTGAATATGACTTGCCAATAATTAGTGCGACACAAACGACCAGATCAGGTTATGGTTCAACAGATATCGGTCTCGAAGATACTTCAGAGTCCTTTGGTTTACCAGCAACTGCTGATTTAATGTTTGCACTAATCACATCTGATGAACTAGAAGAACTAGATCAGATGGTCGTAAAACAGTTAAAAAACAGATACAACGATCCGACAATATTCAAGAGATTTGTCATCGGTGTAGATAGATCGAGAATGAAGTTCTATGATGTCGAACAAGAGGCACAAGAAGAACTAGTGGACAGTGTAGATTTGAATGATGATACACCTGTCATGGACAGAAACAAAAAGTTCTCAGATTTTAAAGTTTAGGGTCGCAAGACTCGGGAGAGGGACACGGGATAAGTATCACAAAATCCACATTTTTATTACACGATATTGTGTGAATCCCACCCCTCCTTTTTTTCAAAAATAACTTCCCAAAACCATTGACAGTGACCCTCACTTTTTGCTATACTACTAGTATGAAAGATGAAATAAGAATTAAAGGTTTTCGAATTCATGATGGTGTTCCAAGTGAAGATTGGGATAAGTTTCCATGTGAATTCAGTATACCAGCGGAGTTGAATGAACTCGCACTGGGTGATGGCGATGATTGGGATTTAATGTGTTCAAAATTACCAGAATACGGATTGATAAATCCAATCGGTAAAATGATGATCAATAGTATTAGAATTAACAATGAATGGAGGGATTTTCACTAATGAATAACGAGAATAGATACAGAGTAGAACTTTCACTTAACTTGTGGTGTGAGAGTGATGAAGAAGCAAAAGCAGTTGCTCAGGCAATCTGTGATGAACAACAAAAACGATTTGACAATAGATGTCAAGTTGTAAAATTAGTTGAGTCGCCATTTGGTAGTCTCAACGAATGGGAAGTAAAGTAATGAAAAAATGTATAATATTTGATGTAGACGGCACTATTGCTGATGTAGAACACAGACGACATTTTGTGTCTGGTGATCAGAAAGATTGGAAGTCTTTTAGAGAGCATACTCAATTCGACAAAAGAGTTGATTGGGTTTGTGATATCGCACAAAGATTCATTGCTCAAGGCGATGATGTTGCATTCTTCTCAGCAAGAAACGAGTCAGAAAGAGACATCACTGAAAAGCAGATCATGGATTGGATTGGTGAAGATCACAAAGGGATTTTCTTGAGACCTGATGGCGATTTCAGATGTGATGCAGAATTCAAATCAGACTTGGCAGACAAGTTTGTAGAGATGGGTGGTAAGATCGATTTGATCTTTGACGACAGAAACAAAGTTGTCGACATGTGGAGAGCAAAAGGTTTTACTGTAGTTCAAGTTGCAGACGGAGACTTTTGATGAAATATTTAAAAGAAATAACTGATTGGTCTGATTCTAAAGTATCAGTACCTAATCACACTTACATCGTTAACGATGCAGGACACCTTGCGGGTTATATAAAGACAGGGACAAAAGAAGAGATTATGTTCAAGAGTCCTATGAAACAGTTTATGAAATCTAGACGTAAGTTTATAACCCTTAAAAGGTGATATAAATACTACTAATATTATGACTAAGAATTTTAAGAGTACAGAGGTGATTGATATCATTCAGAAGAAGGTGAAACTCAAACGTAAGTTAAAAGAGTTCAAGTCTTCTGGTGATAGTAAAAAGGCAGAAGTTGTATCATTAAAAATAGATCAATTAAATGATGAACTACACTCCAGGCCGTTATCGAAAAACTAAATAGTACTATACGGAGAAAACTATGGCCACATATGCAGACTTAAAAGCAGAAATACAAGCAGAAATAAAGGTAACACAGAGACAGATCGATGCAGTTGCTGGTGTCAATTCTAACACATTCGAAGTGTATGATCCAAGCAATCCAACTGATACAATACTTTTTACTGGTACGGGTGGTATGGCCGCTCTTTATTCTGATTGGAGAAGTAACAATCCTAGTGTTGATTCAGGTTGGAAATTTGAATGTTGGCAAGCATTTCAAAATGATGGTCATGAACTAGATGGTGGCGAAACAGAAGCAGAGTATTGTGCTAGATTACAAACGATTATAGATGGGTTTCAAGCAAAAATTGATCATTACGATGCACAAATTGCCCTTGGTATTACTGATGCTGATGCTGATGCTCCAGTCGGTGATCCACCACCTGAAGTTTAACACTAGACCATTATTATGGGCGTAAAAAATTTACATTTAGAACATCTAGAAGACGAAATCATTAACAATGGTATTAAGGGTGGACGTTCATCAATATTCTTTTTATTAGAACTTAGAAATATGCTCAAGGGCAATTCTAAAGGTCGTGTCAACATGACAGTAAAGTGGGACGGAGCACCAGCAATATGGTGTGGTAAACACCCAGAAGACGGCAGATTCTTTGTCGCAAAGAAATCACTATTCAATAAAACACCATTGTTCTATACTTCAGAATCAGAGATCAAAAACTCTCCAGATCTTGGATCAACATTAAAAGAAAAATTCTTAGAAGCATTCAAACATTTCTCTAAATTGTCCTGGGGTGATAAGATACTACAGGGTGATCTAATGTTTACAAGTGGCGATAAGAAGACTGAAACAGTTGGTAATTTAGATTACATTACATTTCAACCAAACACAATCAAGTATGCCGCCGTAGTCGGATCACCATTAGCAAATGCAATTGACTCAGCAGATATCGGCATAGTATGGCATACAACATATACGGGTCCAACTATCGAAGATTTATCTGCAAGTTTTGGTGCAGATACAAGTTCACTTGGTCATTCTACTTCTGTATGGATGGACGATGCATCATACAAAGATGTATCTGGTAATAGTACTATGACTGCTAAAGAATCAGTAGCATTATCAAACAGTCTATCTCAGTTAGGAAAGACATTCAGAAAGATTACAAAGAACGATCTAAATCGTATGCGACAAATAATGGCCACTTTTGCTGGTAAATCAGCATCAGGTGCCTCGTATAAAACATATGTAAACTCAAAGATTAGATCAGGTAAGTTTGATCCATCATATGAAGATTATCTCAAGTACGTAGATAAGTATTTTGAAACTAAGATCATAGCAAAAGTTAAGATGGAAAAAACTAAAGCAATCAAATTTGAAATCAAACAACAATTATTGGCAGAGATTAGAAGACTGAAGAAGTTCTTCAAAGCATTAACAGAGTTTCAGACACAAATGATAGAGTCTAAACAAATTATAATAACTGCTCTTAACAGAGTGAAAAGTATAGGTACATTTACAAAAACAAGTACAGGTTATAAAGTAGTAAATCCAGAAGGATACGTAGCAATCGATAACGATGGTAAAGCAGTAAAACTGGTAGATCGTATGGAATTCTCACTAAATAACTTTACAGTAGCAAAAGACTGGGACAAGTAATGAAGGTTGTCTATTGTCGATTATGTGATCATGTGGTCCGTCCAGAAGACGACCCAACAGAAGAGATAGATGAATGCATATTAGATATAGGATTTAAAGACAATCTTTGTGAACCAGAAGAAGAGGAAGAATGAAAGAAGTAACATTTACATTTGGTAGATTTAATCCACCAACAACGGGACATGCTAAACTAGTTGGTAAACTGGCAAAGAGTCCTGGCGATAAGTTACTTTTTACATCACACTCAAACGATTCAAAAAAGAATCCACTCTCACATAAAGACAAAATTAAATATCTCAGAAAGTTCTTTTCTAAGAAAGTTGGTGTACCAGATGCCAATGCTAGAACAGTTTTTGACATAGCAAATACATTGCATGATAAAGAATATACTCACGTAAACATGATCGTAGGATCAGACAGAGTTAAAGAGTTCGAAAATTTACTAACAAAATATAATGGCGTAAAAGCACGACATGGTTTCTATGATTTCGAGAAGATCAATATTATTTCTGCAGGTGAACGTGACCCTGATGCCGATGACGTTTCAGGAATGTCAGCATCTAAAATGAGACACTATGCAGAGACAGATAATTTTAAAGAATTTGCATCAGGTGTACCATCAAGAAACAAGAAAGATAAAGAAGGACTATACAAAGCAGTTCGTAAAGGTATGGGTATTGCAGAAGCAACATTGCCTTTATACATGATCGAAGATTTAATTACAGAAGGCGTATATGATCCTGGTATATTTAAAGCAGTATTCTTAGCAGGTGGTCCAGGAAGTGGTAAATCAACAGTTGTAAACAGATTGGGATTAACAGCACTTGGACTCAAAATGGTAAACACTGATAGAGCATTTGAGAATGGTCTAAAGAAAGCAGGTTTGTCTCTTGATCTTAGAAATCTAGATGCAGTAGTCAGAGACCCTATCAGAGCAAAAGCAAAAGCATTAACTGGTAAAGCAATGGAAAATTATATCATGGGACGTCTTGGTATGATCTTCGATACAACTTCAGCAAAAGATACAAAAATTAAATCATATAAGAAAATGTTAGATGCATTAGGTTATGAGTACAAAATGGTATATGTCAATGCATCATTAGAAAATGCTCAAGCAAGAAATGCCAAAAGAGCAAGAAAACTACCACCAGAAATAGTCAAGAATGATTGGGATGCCGCACAGAAAAATGTCAAAACATATAGATCAATCTTTGGTAAAAACTTCGTTGAGATAAGAAACGATGATGATCTCAAATCATTAGAATCAAAAACAGATAAGTTATTTGGTAAGTTGTTGTCATGGTCAACTGCTTTTCCAGGTAATGATAAAGCAATTGCTTGGAAACAGGCAGAATTACAGGCGAAAAAGTCATAAATAGAAATATGAATATAATATATCACATTCTCGAAAAGCAAAGAGACAAAGTCAAACAAGATCCTGATATCAAAGATAAAAAAGGGACTCAACCTGACGTGTATTATAAAGGTCTGAAGAAATCTACTAAAGACAAAAGAGATGCACATTTTAAAAAGGGTGCAAAAATGGACGATGATAATCCAGCGGCATACAAACCAGCACCTGGAGATGCGAATGCAAAAACTAAACCATCAAAGCATACTAAGAAGTTCGACAAAATGTTTGGCGAAGAAAATATAGAAGAAGGTAAACTAGTAGCAAACTTCAGAGAAATTTTAGATGTCATGACAAATCAGATCAAGAAAGAAGTTGGTAAAAGATATCAGAAAAGTGAAGAATCAGGAATTAAATTGATGAATGATCTTGGTAGAATTGTAAATATGAAAGTTACTGATAAGATGCAACAAAAGAATAAACTATTCTTAAAATTTGGTGATAATATGGAAGAAGGCAGTACAGGACTTCACTTCGTAGAAAAAGCAGACATCAAAAAGAAACTAAAATCAATCAAGGGCATAACAAAAAAAGAATTAGAAGTATTATCTAATATGCCTCAACCAACACTAATGACAATCATACAACAACTATCAACACTTGTAATGTCAGATCAAGGCGAAGATACAATGCCAGATCTGGACGAATCTCTATGGGCAAATATACATAATAAAAGAAAACGTGGAGAGAAAATGAGAAAACCTGGTGAGAAGGGAGCACCAAAACCAGGAGATTTCAAACGTGCAAGAGGTGAAGATTTAGACAAAGACTCAGATGCGGGTGATTATGTAGATGATTTTAAAAAGTCTGACGCCCCTCAATTTAAAAATAAGTCAGCAAAGAAAATAAGACAGATGGCAATTGCCGCTTATCTAGATTCTAAGGAGAAAAAATGAAGAACGGAAATAAATCAGATAATGGCGTATTAGAGATTGGTACAGAATCAATTTGTGCTTCTTACAAAGCAGATACACCAGGACAAGCAGTAGATAAACATATCAAAGATGCACAAAAGGAAAAGAAAGAGAATACTAAGAAACAATTTTCTCAAGTATTTGATAATCCACTTAAGGGATTCCCTTATAACGAAGAGTTTGATGTACATCTCAAAGAAGCAGTAGAAGAAATGCCAGAAGAGATTGACTTAGAAGAGAATGATAAAGCACTTCAAAAGAAAGCAGACAAAACAGGAATGCCACTTGGTATACTAAAACAAGTATTTAAAAGAGGTGTTGCCGCTTGGAGAACAGGACACAGACCAGGAACTAATCCACAACAGTGGGGATTGGCAAGAGTAAATTCTTTTGTAACAAAATCAAAAGGCACCTGGGGTGGAGCAGACAAGGACTTAGCGGCCAAAGTAAGTTAAGATGAAAACATTTAAAGAAGTAGCAATCGATGAAACACTTGCAGAGATGCAAGAAAATAGAACTAATCTTTTAGATAATCCGTTCAGATTAGGATCGATGATGTACTTTGAAATTATCAAAGAAGCAAGAAGACTACAATTAGAAGGTAGATACAGACTTACTGAAGTAGATAAAAACATTTTAGAGACAGACTTAGGAGAGTACGAGATATATGAAAATGAACTCGTACCATTAGACTGTCCAATGATGAACATATCAGAAGAAGAAAAGAAAGAACTAAACAAACCAAAACGAGGTGGACCTAAGAAGTTTTACGTCTTTGTAAAAGACGGAGACAGTATTAAGAAGGTGTCATTTGGCGATACAAGTGGTTTAAGTGTTAAGTTTGACGACACAAAAAATAGGGCATCATATGTTGCTCGACATAATTGTGATACTGCAAACGATAAAACTAAACCATCATATTGGTCATGTAGACTCCCTTATTATGCGAAACAATTAGGACTATCTGGTGGTGGTTCTTTTTTCTGGTAAGTTAAGGAGTAAATTATGGAAATTTTGAGTGAATACATGGGTTCAGATAGAACCGCAAAAATAAATCTATCAGCATTTGGGTACGAAGTTGATTTGTATCAAGGCGAAACACTAGTCGAAACACGACAAGTTCATGATAAATCTCTTAGTTATGCAGAAAGTGTAGCAGAGAATTGGACTTTAGGCGTAATCGAGTGAACACACCTAAACCATATGTAGAGAGAAGAGAAGAACAGTGTGGAACTGGTATTACTTATATCTATCGCACATTTTCTTCAGACGTAAACAGTGATGATCTAGTCTGGCATAGAGATCGAGAGTCTCGTCAAGTACACATTTTAAGTGGAAAAGGTTGGAAGTTACAGAAAGATGATAAACTTCCACAAGAATTACTACCAGGAACAGATGTCTATATACATAAGGGATTATATCACCGACTAATAAAAGGTGATGGAGACCTATTAATTAGAATTAAAGAATTATAAATAACTACTATGAGTATTAAAAAAGAAAGTTGGCAAGAATCTCTAGAACAGGTACGTTCTTTCATAAAAGAAGAAAAACCTAAAGAAACTGTAGAAGAAACAGTAGAGGAGATTGTGCAATCTAACGATGAAGCAGTCGTTGAAGAGATTGAAGAACTATTAAATAATGAGTTTGTAGAAGAACCACTTAATTTAGATGAAAGTGAGGCAATGATACAGAAAGCATTCAGACTAAAAGATAAGAAAGCAACCATGGGTATAGCAAATCTTTTAAACATGACTTCTGTAAAAGTTCTACAAAAAATGCAGAAAGATAATCCTAAGGGGTTCGAAAGAATGGCCAAGAAAATGGGTGAATTACCTGCAATGGAAGAAGTTGAAGTCGAAGAACCAACTCTCTCTATAGAAAAACTCGCAGAAAGAAACATGCTAGGCAGATTAGCAAAATCATTAAGATTAACAAACGAAGGAAAGGGTAAATTATTCGAATACTTTGAGAAAGGGGAATTGAAGTAATGATAGACGAACTAACAAAAAAACTTATCGAGGATTCTATGGCAATGCTCGAAGGCAAGAAACTAGATCCAGTTGGTAAGAGAGATTCAGATGTAGACAACGATGGCGATGTCGATGATTCTGATGAATATCTTGCTAAACGTAGAGATGCAATCGCAAAATCAATGAAGAAAGAAGGTAATAAGTTTATTGCCGCAATGAAAATGGCCAAGAAAAATGGCGATAAAGAATTCGAAGTTGGTGGAGAAACATATCAAGTCAAAGAAGTTGAAGATATGGAACACGACAACAAGAAAAAAGAAATCAAAGAACTAGACAAAGAAAAAGAAGACGAAAAGAAAAACGTTCAAGCAATGAAAGAGTACTTTGATCTATCAGAATTGATGGCCGCTAAAATGAAACTAGAACCACGTACTTTGAAGTTTATCGATATGATGAACGACATGATGAAACATAAGCACGGTTCACCAGAATTCTTAAAGAAAAAAGCAGAGATAGATAAACATCTAAAAAAACACGCAGGTAAGTAACATGAACTTATTTCAAGAAGCAAAGAACATCTTAGATAAAGATGGTAAGGTCAATCCCCTTGGCCCATACGGAAGAAGTAAACTTACTGGTCGTGAAACATCAACATACTTCAGACGAAACAAAGTCAAAGATGCTAATATTAAAAAAGCAGTAGAAGTTGCTCTTGATTTAGGTGGTGCATATGATGTCGCATCTAAAGAAATCAAGAAGTTTTACGGTGATAAAGTTCTAAGATCAAAAGAAGTACAACAAGCATTATCTTATGCAAACGAAGAAGTCCAAGAAGCAGTATCACCTGCTCAACAGGCCGCTATAGCAATATCTAAAAAAGAAAAGGGTGAAAAACCTAAGAATGAAGATGCTGAAGCAAAAGCAAAACTCAATCTCAAACATACTCAAGACATGGAGAAGTTGAAGGCAAAACAAGCAAGAGAAAAAGAAGCAATGAACGAAAAACTTGATCTTGTATTGAAAGTTAGAGGCGACAAGAATGTTAAACTTGCCCAAAATGCAATGAAAAAATTTAAAGGTATTAGTGTAAAACGTCAAGGTGGTGGAGGAATCACTTTTACTGGTGATACAAATCAACTTCATAAAATGCAATCAGCATTAGCAGGAAAGATTAAAGGACTTGATATGACTTCTGCACATGAAGAGTTATCTGAAAACTACAGAAAACTTGCAAAATATGGCATGGGCACAGAGACATCTAGAAGTGCGAGAGTTGGTCTAGAGTTAGATTTTTATGACGAGAAGGGCAATAAACAATTTGGTAAAATCTTACAAAGAACAAATACAGGTTATCTTGTTCAAGATGACAAAGGTAAAAAACATGTATTAAAATATCATGATAGAAAGAAAGCAAAACAGATGTTGAAACCAAATTATATTCATACAGAAAGTACTATCGAAGAGGGTAAATTACATGTATCTATGTTTACAGGTAAAGACCCTGCTGGTATCAAAGTTAAGCAAGTCGGTTCTGATCCAAGAGGTGGCAGAGATGTTATCATGACTGGACCAGATAATAAACTAATTGCTTACGCAGTAAGAAGTTTAGGTGTCGATAAAGCAATTGGTAAAAAAGGACTAAAAGCAGTACAACAAGAAATCGGAGAGATGAAATCTGAAGAGTTTGATAATGTGGACAAAGCAAAGAAAAATCCATACAAAGCATTAGGATTTTCACAACACCCACACAAAGGTTTTGAAGGTGAAAGAATGCCAAAAGGTATGAGAGATTTCAGAACGAAAGCATTAACACCCACTCAAATTAAAAAACAAATGAATGTTATGGACTCATATAGAGCAATGTGGGAAGATGGCGAGAAGTACGCACCAGTCGATGAGAACGTAGAAAGAGGCATCATGAAGAAGATGCGAAAAGGTAGAGTAGCAAAAGGTATGCCGAGGTAAATCATGGCAAGAATGTCAAAAGAAATGCCACTCAAAGTCTTCGCAAAGAAGATTGGTATTGACAAAAAAGAACAAGAGTGGATAGAGAAGAACGATAAAGATACTCACTACTATAACAATAGTGCATTAAAGAATTCATGGTTATCTTTAAGTTATCCTATCTATGATGGTGATTACTACTTTGCATTTATACATGACAAAGTAA
>Ga0163111_10001583_pt1 | contig 14139 bp, 8 predicted proteins | sample CRUFie1St18metaG_FD_109645 | JGI IMG/M metagenome (GOLD analysis project Ga0163111, IMG submission 109645) | Marine microbial communities from the Costa Rica Dome - CRUD Field 142mm St18 metaG | ecosystem: Environmental > Aquatic > Marine > Oceanic > Photic zone | place: Costa Rica: the Eastern...
AATATCTGAATATCTGAATATCTGAATATCTGAATATCTGAATATCTCAATCTCTCAATCTCTCAAATAATAAAAAATACTTCTTCAAAATTTATTATTATTTAAAAAATAATAATAAAAATAAAAATAATATTAAAAAGTATTTATTAAATATTTATTAATGACAAATAAAAAAAAACAAAAAAAAGAGTTGCCCTTTGTAAGTATATGCACACCAACATTTAATAGACGTCCATTTTGGGATATGACAATTAAATGTTTTAATCATCAAACATATCCAAAAGACAAATTAGAATGGATTATTATTGACGATGGTACAGATAAAATAAAAGATCTAGTTGAAGATATACCTAATGTAAAATATTTTGAATATAATGAAAAAATGCCACTCGGAAAAAAAAGAAATTTAATGCATGAAAAATCAAAAGGTGATATTATTGTTTATATGGATGATGATGATTATTATCCAGAAGAAAGAGTATCACATGCTGTTAACATGTTACTTGGACACCCAACTGCATTATGTGCTGGATCAAGTGAAATATATATATGGTTTAAACATATAAAACAAATGTATCAATTTGGTCCATATAATAAGAATCATGCGACGGCTGGTACATTTGCATTTAAACGAGAATTATTAAAAGATCATCGTTATAATGATGAAGCAGCTTTAGCAGAAGAAAAAGCATTTTTAAAAGATTATAGTGTACCATTTGTACAATTAGAACCAAAAAAAACAATTTTAGTATTTTCACATATTCATAATACATTTGATAAAAAAAAATTATTAGAAAATGGTCAAAATCAATATCAAAAAGAATCAGACAAAACTGTAGATGATTTTGTGAAACAACCAGATATTAAAGATTTTTTCTTAAATAAAATAGATAAATTATTAAAAAACTATGAACCAGGTGATCCTAAAAATAAACCGGATGTATTAAAACAAATTAAAGAAATAGAAGCCGAGCGTAAAAAAATGGCGGAACAAAATGCAAATAATAATGGAAATGGAAAAATAATTTTAAATCAAGATGGTAAACAGATAGAATTAAATAATGAACAAATTGTAGGATTATTAAAAAATCAACAAGAAAATATCCAACAATTACATAAACAAATTACTGAAAAAAATAATCAATTGAATATATTAGAAAATAAATTAAAAGAGATTAGCTTAACACATAAAAAATTAGACGAAATTAAACAACTATTAGAATTAAAATTAAAATAAAAAATAAATAAATAAATAAATTAATTAATTTATAATATTATATATTAATATTATAAATATGGTATTAAATAAATTATATTTACCAACTATTTTACTAATTGGATTTTTTTTTATACAAATATTTATTGATATATATCATAAAATATACAATAAAGCATCTGCAAAATTTATAGTAATGCTTATTTTAATCTTTTTAGTTAACATTTTATGTCATTTAAATCTATTTATATTAGCATGGTTGATTGTATTATTACCATTCATTTATATATCATTTGTAACCTTTTTAATATTCAAGATTCATAAAAATGAAAAAAAAAACTCAAAAATGATCGATATATCAAATACCGATTTATCTAATAATAATGATATTGATACTATTGAACGCATAAATAGAGATATGATTAGAAATATATTTTATGATGATACAGATAAATATTATAATTTAAATTTTAATGAAAAAAATAAATATGATTTAAGTAATAATAAATTTAAATATAATATTATTGATAAATTAATTAATCAATCGGTAAATAATAAATATGTTGAATTTATTTATAGCAAACAACTATTTGATTATATAATTCCAAAAAATCTTTCAGATAAATTTGACTTTGAAAAATCTGATATTGTTAATAAAAATTATAATCATATGATGAAACAATTTTATATAATAGACTCAAATAATTATATACCATGTCCTAATAATGAAACTAAAAATAGTTTTTTTAAAAAAACTGGCTATCAATGTTATGAAATAAATAATATAACTAAAAATATATAAGATAAAATTATGAAAATTAATATAAACATTTTTAAAGTATTATTATTTATATGAAGAATAATATCTTATCTAACAATTGGAATTTATGGTTTCATTCTCCATTTGAAAATGATTGGAGTATTAATAGCTATAAACAGATATTCTCATTTTCTACATTGGAAGATTGTATAAAAATCGTTGAAAATATTAATTCTGAAATTTATCAAAAATATATGATCTTTTTTATGAAAAATGATATAAAACCAATATGGGAAGATGAAAATAATAAATCAGGTGGGTGTTTTTCATATAAAATATTATCAAGTGAAATATATGAATATTCAAAAATATTTATTTATATAATAATTGGAAATACATTATTAGATAATGAAGAAGTATTAAATAATATAACAGGCATATCTATTAGTCCTAAAAAAAATTTTTGTATTTTTAAAATATGGATTAAAGATCCAGAAATAATAAATAAATATATTAATAAAGAATTAGAAAATAACGTAGAAATAGATGATATTTTTAATCTACATTCATTTATAAATACAGAAAAATTAAACACAATTTTTAAATTACATAAAACATTATATTAATCACTCGATTTAGGTAAAGGAGCTAAACAAAGTCTAATTTCTCCTAATGATGCAACATTATATTTAACTATCAGTGGTTTATTATTATTTAAATATATTTCAATTTGATTACATAAATTTGTACATTTAATAAAATATATAAGATTCTTTAATGAAAATTCACCTTGAATAATATCATCCGGATTCTGTTTTTGAATAAATTGCATGCTATTATTTGATTCAGTTCGTCTAATTTCTGCTTTTGCATATTGACCATTACATATAAATATCAATTCATTATTTACTGATTTAATTTCTAATTTTTCTGAAATATTAGCCAAATCACGTATAATTTTTTGAAAATCAATAGATGGTATATTAATTATTGAAGAAAATTTAACATTTGGAACTTGCATTTCTTCATTATCTGGTTCAATTAATCTTAACTTTTGAATTTTTGATTGTTTAATATCACCATTTTCAAATTTTAATCCTAATTCTGTAACTATTCCATCTAAATAATCATTTTTTTCAATATATAATGTTAAAGTATCATCATTATCTATACTTGAAATTAATTTAAATAAATGTATCATATTTACACCTATCTTTATTTTATCAAATTTACAATCATAGTATTCAAATTTATCAGCTTCTAATAATAAATGAACCAAAATAGTATGTGTCTTATCCATAGAACATATTTTTATTCCTTGTTTTGTGAAAATAATTGTTGTTTCCAATAATATATCCTTTAAAGCAGTCATTAATATTCGAAATGGTGAAATTTGAACTGTTTTAATAGTTAATACATTATTTTCAATTAAATCATAATTATCCTCATTTGACATTGTACTATATTATATTATAAATCATTACTTCGCTTTAAATACTTATAAATTTTAAATAAATTTTAAATAAATTATAAAATAAAATTTCTGTATTTAATAAAAAAAAATCATAATTTAAACATTAAAGATGAAATTTTTTAAATCTTTAATATGCAAATGTTTGTGTATTAATAATTTTTATTTCGACCCTCATATCTCTTATATTAGTGATTATTTAAATGCTATAGATAATATTAATAATGATTTACCAAAAAATTATATTTCTTTTAGATCTACAAAAAAAAATTTATTTAAAGCCGGAGTTTATTTTGATATTTATGATAATCAGGAATCTGATTTTAATTTAAATAATAAATATAAAAAATATAATGATTTAACAGCAGAACATATTTTTCCACAATCTTATATGAAAAATTATGAAAAAGCAAAGTTTGACATGCATAATATATATTTAACTAGTTCAATTAATAATAATTATAGAAGCAATTATAAATTTTATGATGAACATGCATTCTTAATAAATATAAATGACAATGATTTTATTAAATTACCAAAAAAAAAATATGAATTATATAATAATTATACAAATTATAGATCCAATGATCTAAAAATATTTATTCCAAATTATTATTCTAGAGGAATGATAGCCAGATCAATCGCATATATTAAATTCAATTATAAAAATGTTAATATTGAAAATGTTATTGATATTAATACTTTAAAAACTTGGAATAAATTGTATCCGCCATCCGAAAATGAAAAATATAGAAATAAATATATCGTCAAAATACAAGGAAATAGTAATATTTTTATAGAAAATTATTTGTTAATAGATTATTTTTTAGATAATAAATAACTAAAAAAAATAATTTAAAAGAATTTTCTTATTAAATAAATATAAATAATGGCTGAAACACAAACAAATGAAGTCGTTGATGATTTACCATCTACAATCACACTTAATTTACAACAAGGTCTTTTATTGCATTCTCTTATTGAAGTTATGACACGTCGTGGTGCTCTTATGGCCGATGAACTTAAACCAATTGGTGAACTTTTTGACTATGTTAAAAAAGAATTAAAAGTAGAACAGCATATCAAACGCCTACAAGAAATGCAAAAAAAACAAACTGAAAAAACCGAACTACCACCAGTTGCCGAATAAATAATTTATATTATTATATTAATTAATATACTAATATAAAATAAAATATTATTCATTTTTAAAATATAATTCTAATTCTAATTCAATTGGACAATGATCTGAACCTAAAATTTTTTTTAATATTTTACAATCTTTAACTTTATTTATCAAGTTCTTAGTAATTAAATAATAATCTATTCCCCAACCATTATACTTTGTTCTTTTTTGTTTTAAGAAATTTGACCAATATGTTGATTTTTGTTTTACCGGATTTAATTTTCTAAAAATATCTATTAAATTTGCATAATCAAGCAAATATCCAAAATCTAATCGCTCATTATCAAAAAATCCAGCCACTTTATTTTTTTTTTTTTTTGGATCACATATATCAATATCTAAATGTGCTACATTAAAATCACCACATATTATTATTTCTTTATTATATCTACTTTCTAATTCTTGAATATAACATAGAAAATTTACATTCCATCTTTCTCTAAAATAATATCTTTCACATTTTAAACTTTGTGAATTAGGCACATATACATTTATTAAAATAAAATCTTCAAATTCAACACTTACTATCCGCCCCTCTTCATCAAAATCTGGTGTTTCAATTTTCTCTATGGGTGGACTGGTACACCAAATACATACACCCGACAATCCTTTCCTTTGACTCGTTCCTTTTGTCGAATTCCAATACCGATATGGATATCTTGTTTCTATTTCATTTGGCAACTTTAATTCTCTCTCTTCACATTTTGTTTCTTGCAAACAAACAATATCATAATATTTATATTCTTCATCTTCACCATTTATTTCATTAAATATTGCATTCATTAAATGATTATTACCATTATCATCATTCTTTAATCTTGCTCTTAATCCTGCAACATTCCAAGAAATAATCCTCATAATATTATTTAATATGTTAAATAATATTATTTTTATATCAATTTTTTTATTCTTCGCTTACAATTATTGTTCCAACCATATTGCCATGATGTTGGCATATGTAATAATATGTTCCTGCATTATATGGTACCCAACTAATTGTTCCACTTGTTGCTCCATTATTTAAAGCTGGTATATCTATTACCCCATTAGACTGTCCCGTTGTTTGAGATGTTTTAATCCATAATGGATGTCCGCTTACATTTACGTCTAAGTTCAATACATCCCGAACATTCATATTTATTGTTGCATGTTCTACATTATTTATATTTCCATTTCTATCACTACCTGATAATATATATTTAAATCCTGATGTAGTAACTGTTAAATTATGTGTTGCTGATGATTCTTTTGGATTTACTATTATTGTTATATATTTATTAACATTATTTTTATCTTGATAATAATATGTTCCCGGCATTAGTACAAGCGTACACAGTAAATTAGGATTCCAATCACCGCTATCCCCATTTTCTCCGGATCCTCCCTGGCCGTCTTCATAATGAATTCTATCTGTTGCTAGACTTCCTCCTCCTGCCACTTGTTCTGTTTTCATCACTAATCCAATATTATACCTATCTATATCTGCAGACCATCGAATTATATCACCGAGTTCAATAGTTATTATATTATTTGCACCACTTCCATTAATTCTTCCAGTTCTATCACTGCCTGATATGTCAAATGTATTGTTATCCCCATCTGATATATGAACACTATATTCATTAATATATGATGGTAATACAAACATTCTAACAAAAGTACCAACCGTTCCGTTCTCGTAAACTAAATAATATATTCCTGCATTTTGCATTGTCCAACTCATCTCTTCACTAAACGTTTCATTATTAATCACATCACTTACAAGATTATCAGTTCCTGTTTCTAAAACTGATTTAATATGTACTGGATTATTATTACGTTCGATCTCTATAGTATCATTTACTCTATAAAAGTACGAATATTTCAACTCATCATGAGACGCCCAACCAGGATTTATGGGATGTGCGCCCCATTTCGAACTCAATCTATCATATGGAACAGGAACTGGATTATTTTGTGTATATGTATTACCAAACATCATAAATATAGTCTTATTTTCTACTTGTATTTCAAATGTTTTTATTGTTTCCGATATATGATCTGTTACTTGTATAATACCACCATCTAAACTATCTCCTGAACTATAATAATATCTTCCAGAAATATCTGGAGTCCAAGTCATTGTTCCATCTGTTTCTCCATTATTAATTACACTGGTTACATTATAATTATTATCAGCTATATTTCTATCTCTTATATATAATGGATTATCTGATGTAACAGTAATCTCCAGTGTATCATTTGTCTGTACATTTATTGTTGGATTTACAGAATTTATTGATCCGTTTTGATCATCTCCAATTACATTAAAACCATTAGAACCATTATATTCCATATTTAATGCATAATTACTAGATACATATGTAACTATTACTGTTCTTTCTACCGAAGCAGTATAACCATAACTATTTGTAATCGAATATAATATATTATAAGAACCAGTTACATCTGTATCTAAATTATTTGTATTTATAATTATTGAATCAGAAATATCTATATTGTTAAAATCTTCTGCTTCTGCACCTAATTCATTATATGATTCAAATTGACTCAATGTTATTTCGCTATCACCATTTAGTGTGATAGTGGGTGATAAATTATCTGTTATATATACTGTTAATACACTTGTAACTATTTGATTATTTATTGGATCCGTTACTGAATAATTATATGTGATTGTAGAAATCACTGAAGTATCTATAGTATTATTTCCAGGATCAATTGTGTTTGATATATCTATTAAATCTGAAATATCATTTCCGTTCGCACGAGTTGCAGTTGCATTTGGTAATGAAACTGTATTATTTGTTCCACTATTTAGTAATACATATAAAGGTTGTTGTCCACTTATTACTAATGTTGGTGGTGTAGGATCTATTACAGTATATGAGATACTTTCACTTCCAGATAAATCTGTATTATATTTTGTAATTATGTCGTATAAAAGATCATATGTACCTTCAATTGTTGTGTCTACTGTGCCTTGTCTTGTTATTGTTAATGTATTGTTTGATATTTCATTTGATTGATCAATTGTTCCTGGTAATGTTAATGTATTATTATAAGAATCTATACCTGTCACTGATGGATAATAAAATGTTTCATTTAAATTAAGCAAAGTCAAACCATATGTAAATGATAATGTGGGGCTATCCGGATTATTAATTTGTACATTAAATGTAATGTTATTAGATATACCATAACCATCTGTTACATTATATACAATACCATAATTACCAGTTACAGTATTATCAATTGTATCATTAGTTCTTTGAATATTTAAGTAATCATTTGATACTTGATTTAATTGATCTTTTCCTCCTTGTAAAATTAATTCATTTCCAGATGCATCACTAGCTGTTACATTAGGATAATAAAGGTCTTGATTTATAAATATATTATTTGAACCATCACTTAATGTTAATGTAGGTTCATCTGCAACAATAACTGTTCTTGTTATATTTGTTGTTAGGCCAACTGTATCAGTTACTGAATATGTTAGTGTATAACTACCAGAAACATTTACATTTACAGTTCCATTTATAGTTGTTGTTAATAAATTACTATTATCAACATTATCACTTGCGGTTACACCATCTTCGTTATAAAAAGAAAATGTTTTTATAATAGTTGGATTATTTCCATTTAATTCAACAGTGGGGGGTGTTGTATCAACAACATCAATAGTTCTTACTTTCGTCGATTGATTACCTTGTTCATCGATTGCTATGTAAGTTATTGTGTAATTACCTATTATATTTGTAGATAAATCTGTTATTATTTCTACATTGATATTATCTGTATTTGTATAATTATCACTTATGGTATATCCTGGCTCATTATATACAGTATTTACTGGAACAATAATGTTATTATCACCATTTAATGTTATTATTGGATTTGTATTGTCCTCCACTAATACTGTTCTAGTTATAAATGATGTGTTATTATTAGTATCTGTAGCAGTGTATCTTATTGTATAGTTTCCAAGAATATTTGTACAAATGTCACTTACTGAATTACCATTTAATAGATATGAATAAGTTATATTTATATCTTCTGGACTATCATAATTATCATTTACATTTACTCCAGGATCAGTAAATGTTTCTTGATAATTTAAATTCATGATATTTGAACCATTCAATTGAATAGTTGGAGCTATGTTGTCTACAATATTTACAGATCGTGTAATTGTAGTTGTTTTATTGTTTCTAGTATCGGTAGCTGCATATGATATAATATATGTTCTATTTACAACATCTGTTTCAATATTATCGACACTTGAACCATTTAAGGTATAACTTATTGTTATATTATCATTGGATATTATTGTTCCGGTATTATCTAATGCAATTACTCCAGTGTCTATAAAATCACTATTAACTTCAAGTGTAATATTATTATTACCATCTTTTAAAGTTACACTTGGTGGTATATCATCTAATACTACTACTAATCTCGATAATAAGTTTGATGCATTTCCATTACTATCAACTGCTCTATAAGTTAAATTATAATTACCTGGTATATTACTATTTACATTTCCTTGAATTATTACATTTATATTAGCAATATCATCAACATTATCAGTAATATAATATCCCGGTTCATTATATGTTTCAAATTTTTGAATTTCTATATAAGAATTACCTATTAATGAAATTGCTGGTGCTTCATTGTCAACAATTCTAACTTGTCTTGTTAAAGAAACTTGATTATAACATGAATCACTTGCAGTATATGTTATTATATAGTTTCCAACAATATTTGTACAAACGTCGCTTACTGAATTACCATCTAAAACATATGAATAAGTTATATCTATATTTTCTAGACTATCATAATTATCACTTACATTAACTCCTGGATCAATAAATTCTGTACCAGCTTGTAATGTCAATGATTCATTACCAATTAATGAAATGGTTGGCGGAAGAGAGTCTTTAACTATTACTGTACGTCTAATCTGTGATACAAATTCTCCGGCTACTGATGTATATACAATACCATATGTTCCTAGTAAATTTGTACAAACATCACTTACGATTGTTATTGGAATAGGATCATTTTCTACATTAAATGATGTCGCTCCCGGATCAATATAATCAGATCCATACTCAATTTCTACAGTAATATCACCATTTAATGTTAAATTTGGTGGAGAAGGATCTCTAACACTTATTGTTTGAACAATTGAAGTAGCATTATTATTACTATCTTGTACGTTATAAGTTATTTGATAATCGCCAATTTTGTCAAAATTTACATTAGATTTACCATTATCACCTACAAACAATGTTTCTCTAGCATTATTATCTGTTGCAGTTGCAATAGGGAAATCATAATCATCTCCTAAATATACAATTGTTGTAAAATCTGTTAATGTTTCAGTTCCATCTATTAATATAGTGGGTGCTATTGAATCTATTACTGTTACTCTTCTAAATTGAACACTTGAATTTCCATAATCATCTAATGCAATATATGTAACTGAATATTCTCCTGGTCTACTTGTATCTACATTACTACTTATAGATACATTTACATTTTCTGTATTATCTGTTACTTGTGCTCCATATTCTACATAATCTGTTCCTATTTCAAGAACAATCTGTGAAATATCAGCCTGTCCTGGATATGGTTCAAAAGTAATTATAGGTGATATATTATCTTCTATTGTAATTATTCTGGTTTCAATATCAGAAGTATTTCCACATACATCAGTTGCTGAATATTTTATTTCATATGTTCCTACCTGTTTAGAATTAAAAAAACCATTTTCATTAACCGCAATACCATAACATATATCAAGTGTCAAACTTGTATCATAATTATCAAATACATAGGCACCATATTCTGTATATGTATTATCTCCAGCTTGTATAGTAAAATTATTTAAACCATTATCATTAGGTAATAATGTAACTACTGGTTTAGTTGTATCTGTAACACGAACAATTCTTGTTAAAAATGTTTCATTTAAATCTTCATCTACAGCTTTATATATTACATTATATGTACCCAATATACTAGTATCAATTATATCTCCAACGACAGTTAATGTTACATTACCACCACCTAAATCACTTGCAGTTGCTCCTGCATCTTGATAATTATCTCCCGCTTCAAGTACAATAACATCATTACCATTTAATTGTATAACTGGTCCGGTAGAATCTCTTACAGTAACTGATCTAGTTTTAATAGTTGAATTGCTGAAGTTATCAATAGCAGTATATGTTATTACATATCTACCTTTTAATGATGTATCAATATCAGAGATCTGCTCTATTGTATTATTATTTTCGTCGACTGAAAAAATCTCCCGTGTTAATGTGTATGGACTATAATCAAATATATTATAACTTGGTTCAATAAAATCATCACCTAATTCTACTATTATTGCATCTTCTCCACTTAATGTTAAAATGGGTGGTTGTGTATCTTGAACAACTATTACTCTAATAGCTTCAGATTTATTATTACATAAATCAAAGGATGTATATACAACATGATATGTTCCCGCTACTGAAAAATCTATATTATCAGAGTTATGATATTCATTTGATATACCTAAAATATCAGTAGAATAAAATCCATATTCTACATATGTGTTACCTAATTCCATAACCATTGGTGATATTATACCACTTGGATCTGGTAATAAAGTTATATTTGGTGGAGTAGTATCTCTCACGATTATTTCTCTGAATTTAATTGTTTGTTTATTATTAATATCAGTTGCTTGATATCTTGCCATATATGAACCAATCTTATTTGTATTACCGTTTACATCAACTGGTATATTATTTGTTATCAATAATTGTATTGAATCGCCTGTTAAATCACTTTTATCAAACATATTAGCACTTAATTCAATATATGCATCTCCTAGTTCTATAATATATGGATTATCTCCAATTAAAGTTATTTCTGGTGGTATATTATCTTCTACTGTTATTGTTCTTGTTTCTGTTGTTGAATGTCCATCTACATCAGTGGCGGAATATTCTACTGTATATGTGCCTTTTACGTTTGTATTAACTGCTTCTAATCCAACTACAGTAACAACTAATGGTTGACTATTATTATCACTTACATCATAACCAGGATCAATAAAATCATCACCTAATTCTACTGTTATATTTCTAGTATTACCATATTGATCAGCACGTAATGTTATAGTTGGATCTGTAGTATCTACAACATTAACAGTTCTTACTAATTGACTTGTACTTCCCACATCATCGGTTGCTGTATATGTTATATTAAAAATACCTGTTGTTTTTATAATTGGAACATTATTAACAAATGAGAGACTCAAGTCACTTGTTACAAATACTTTAACATTTATATCATTTCTATCTATGGCTGTTGCACCCGGATCATTTAATGCAAATCCAACTTCTCTAACTATATTATTTTCTTGATTTAGTGTAATAATTGGCGGTGGCGATGGGCAATTAGTATTATAATGTAATATATCTTGACCTCCCATATAACCGTGATATTTACAATAAAAACTTACTTTGTTAAAATTTCCAATAACTTTTACATCTATAGTGCCATGATAAAAATCATATAAAACATCATTAACATATGATTGTGTTTTATTATCTGGATGTCCAGTATATAATATAGTATGTTGTTTATTATTATTTAAAATAGCTAGTGGGTGTGATTCGGGAATATTTGTTATTTTATAAATTCCATTATTTATACCATATATTTTATTTGCATCGTATGATGTATTATTATTTAATACATATTTGTTACCATTTAATGTACTAATAATATTCATATTTGAAACAAAATTTGTACATTCAAGATTAAAAACATTTGATGGTCTAGTATTGTATATTGCATTTATAGGATATGTGTTTATATTATCTTCAAATACATCATTTATCGCATCAAATGATTGTGTAGCCTCTAAATCAACTGATTGAACATAATTACTTGAAATAACATTTATTTTTGTTGAATATATAAATAGATCTTGAAATGATGAATTATCTGGTAAATTATTTATTTTATTTGTTGCTCTTTCTATTATTTTTTTCAAATTTTCTTTTTTTTTATCAGTTGCAAGTAAATTATTATTTGTAATAACATTTTCTACTATATCATCTATATATGTAGCATCCAAAATATTAAATGTAGTATCTTGTTTTATTATATTACCAATCTCATTTAATATATCTGATTCTTTAATATTATTTCCAGGCATTGATGAATATGAAGAAGCTATTGTTTTCAATGCTACATTAATTTGATTAATTACTTTAGTAACCTCTATATTTTGACTTAAAATAAAATCTTCTTTTATTTGATCTACATTTAAATTAAAAACATCAGCTACCAAATTTTCTACATTTCTTAATTTTGAAATTGTTTCAATATCTGTTATATCATTTTCAACAATTCTAGTTGTTAATGTTGTAAGTAAACTTACATTTAGCTTTTTTGTAATTTCTCTTTTTTCATATATTGCTTCTAATTCTAAAACATTATTCAAATTTGTTGCTATATCTATACCCCCTGTAAATTTAATCTTAAAAAAATTAGGAAGAACATTAGATGATGTTCTTATGGTAAAATTACCTAAATTATCTGTTTTTATTAATTCTATAATTTTGTTGGTTTCCATATTTACAACTATTCCTTCGGCATTTCTAATATAACCATCTATTAATGTACCAGCAATTATATTTTGTGCATTAAAATCACAACATTCACCAAATGCATTATTACTTGCGCGTCGTTTTAATGCATTTCTAGAAAATCTACTTTGTTTACCTATACCTGCCCCTATTATATATGAATTTTCATTTTTACCTACCTTATTTGTCAGAATTAAACGTCGCATTATATATATAATATAATTTTAAATAATATAATACTTTTTAATATATTACAATATAAGCAAATTAAATAATATCTAAGAAAATATTTTTATTATTTTTAATTTTTTGAAAAAAAAATTAAAACCTCTCATCATTTAAAAATATTTAAAAAATTAATAATACATTATAGTTTATTAATTTAATAAATCAATTTTATGCATAAAATCAGTAAGTATTACCACTTTATCATTTATTTTTTCATGTAAGAAATATTCATGTATAAGTAATAACATAAAATATCTGAATAATGTTATCATTATGTAGTTAAAAATTTCATATAATTTATCTTTTTTTAATAAATTTTCACATAAATATATATTTAATAAATATATAATACTAGATTCTTCTAAATTTAAGAAATTTGTTTCCATTAAAGCGTCAGATATTAAATTAATGGAACTGGAAATTTTATTTTTAAATGATTTAAATTCTCTATATGAATATTTTTTTTTTATATCTTTTTCACATCTATTAGTATTAATAATATTTTCAAAAATATCATTATTATCTTCTATATTAATAACATTATCTAAAATATCTACATTATCTATATTATCTACATTATCTACATTATCTACATTATCTACATTATCTACA
>Ga0163111_10001584_pt1 | contig 14130 bp, 9 predicted proteins | sample CRUFie1St18metaG_FD_109645 | JGI IMG/M metagenome (GOLD analysis project Ga0163111, IMG submission 109645) | Marine microbial communities from the Costa Rica Dome - CRUD Field 142mm St18 metaG | ecosystem: Environmental > Aquatic > Marine > Oceanic > Photic zone | place: Costa Rica: the Eastern...
TGTTGTATAGGCTGTTGTATAGGTTGTACAGGTTGTTGTATAGGCTGTTGTATAGGTTGTACAGGTTGTTGTATAGTATCAAAATTAGAATCAAGTTTAGATATTGATTTCTCAGGAACTAAAACATTTTCGATTGATTCAGTTCTTTCATTTGTATTTAATTTATTTGAATTATTTATATATTTAATTCCTGTATTTAACATTCTTTTATAATTATTATTTTATAAAAAATATTTTTAAATATATATTTATTTATTTATAAAAATAAATATATTTTATATTGAATTAAAAAAATTACTTTTTAGATTTTAATTGTTTTTTTCCTTTAGTGGGAGAAGTTTTTTTTGCAACCTTTACTTTCTTGATTTTAGTATTTTTTTCAGCTTTTACTTTCACAGATTGTTTTTTTTCAGCCTTTACTTTTACAGCTTTTTTAGAAGTACTTACAGCTGGAGTTTCTTTTACAGCTACAGCTTGATCACCTTCTTCGTGATCATCTAATAATTCTTTTTTAGGATTAAAAGCAACTAATTCAGGGCATTTATCACACGATATCTTTTTTACTGTACTTTGGTGTTTGTATGTAATAACTTCAGTTGTAACTTTTCCAGTTTTTTTGTCAGTTTTCTTAATAGAAACAGGTACAGGGTTTTTTAAAGTGTTTCTGGTGCCATGGTAGTAGTATTTCTTTCTCTTACTTCCTCTAGTTTGTTCAATTACACCAAAATTAATTTTTAGTCCATCTGTTTTTATACCTTGTTCTTTGAAATTTTTAGTTAAAGCAGTTAATGCTTTGTTAGCAGCTTGTTTTGGTTTCTTACCACTGTATCTTCCTACACAGTTTACACTTTTAGTCTTTTCATCAACATATATGCATTTAAAATATCTCTTTTTCAAGTCAGTAGATTTTGAATTATCTTTTTTCATAGTTTGAACTTTTGTTTTTTTGGTATTGCTTTGTTTAGCCATTAATTATACTTATTAATTATAATTAATTTTTTTAAAAAGAAACACACTTGTTATATTTTTATATTAATTTATAGATTATTTATATAGTTTTATAAATAACACAATAAATACGCAAAATTTATATTATTGTATAATTATTATATTTTTTTTTATTTTTTTGTATTATATAATAAATGGATTTTCCAATTAGTATTTTAACAAAAAATATATTAAAAGTAGAATATATTATAAGATCAAATATATTATATAAATTATCATTACATATTGAAAATTTAAATTCAAAATGTATTATTCATCATAGTTTAAGAAGTAAATATGCATTAAATTTAAATAATATAATAAAACAATTAAATGAGGAATATAATGGAAATATTAGAAATATAAAAGATAATAAAATTTATTTGGAAAATAATGGTATATATTTTTTTCAAAAAAATACATTTTTTTATAAATTATTCAAACCTTATTATGATATTATAGTTAAAAATATTTATGATTATTATATAAAAAATAATCCAAATGGAATTTCATTTGATATATTTGAAAAGAATGTTTTTAAAAATGATAAAACAAATTTATTAGATATTAATTCTATATTAGAAAATGTAATTAGTAGTACTTTTAATTTTATTGAAAAACAGATAGTTTTAATTAAATACAGTAATGATTGTGAAATGAAAAAAATTAAAGAAAAATTGGCTATAGATAATTTTAACGAAATTGATAAATTAATTTTAAATTTTTCAAATAATATTGGATTTAATAATTTTTCTGATATATTTATTTTATTATTAGGAAATTCTTATAGATCAATATTAGAAATAGATAACGACAATAAAATATTAAATAACTATTTAGAACCATATCATAAAGATAAAACAAATCCAATTTATTTAGAAGATATTATTAATAAACTTAATAATTCTTTTTGTATTTTTGATTTATTATCAAAATGTTTTATACCTATTAGATTGGTTTTAAAAAATACTAAAGTTGAAAATAAAGGAATTATAATCAAAAAAAAGGATATAACATCTGGAACTATTAAAGAAAATAGTAGTAAATTCAAATATGAAATATTATTAGATAATTGTTATAAAATAATTGTAAAAATACCTCAATTATCTTTTAATATAATTTTTATTGGTTATTTTAATTATGATGCCACAAACGTTCTAGTTAGAACTTCTAAAATTAATTATTATTTTTTAAATATTAAAAATTGTTTATTACAAAAACATGTTGATATAAATTTACAAGAAATAGATGAATCATTCAAGACAATCTATATTAAAAACTTGCAAATTGGTGATATATTATCTTATGATGGTAATAGTTTATGTGATAAGATTGAATATGATTATTTGAATATTTATATAAAATATACTTCATCTAAATTTAGAATAATTATGGCAGATTTCTTAAAGTCAGATTTATTAAAAAAATATTTAATTTTGAAAAATCTTTTAATGGGAAATAAAGATTCAATCAAATATGCAGGATTATTATATGCTTTAACAAAAGATCAACAAAGAGATTCTAAAAATAATTATTCATATTTGTCAAACATTTTATATAGAAACTTGAATTATCCATTACAAAGTAAATTAAAGAAATCAGGATATTATATTAAAGATGAAATTGAAAGATTAAAAGAATTAAGTTGTGAAGATGTAGATTTGAAAAAACAAATATTAATTAGTATAAATATGCCTGACAAAATTAAAAAAATAGCAATGAATAAAATTGAAGAAATGAAGAATAATAATAGCGAGTATTATAAATATCATCAATATGTAAAATGTTTAATTGATTATCCTTGGATTAATAATAAAGTGAATGATATATTTTCATGTTATAAAAATAATATTGATAAATCAAAGAGTTTATTAGATGATACAGATAAAAAATTAAATGAACTAGTTTATGGTCATATAGAGTGCAAAAAAATAATTAAAGAATTGTTAGCAAAATGGATAATGTCAGATTATTCAAAATCAGGTAAAGCTATTGGATTATGCGGTCCTCCCGGTGTGGGAAAAACATTAATTGCAAAAGGCTTAGGGGAAATTTTAAATATTCCATTTACCCAGATAAATGTTGGTGGTATGGATGATGGATCTGTTTTAAGTGGTCATTCTATTACATACAGTGGATCACAATATGGATTAATAGTTAGAAAAATGTGTGAAGCAGGTAAATCTAGATGTATTATGTTTTTTGATGAATTAGATAAATCTTGTACTAGACATGGAGTTAATGAAATATATAATATTCTTATACACGTAACAGATCCTAATACAAATCATGAATTTAATGATAAGTATTTCCAAGAAGTTCAATTTCCATTATCCAATGTTGTTTTTATATTTTCATTTAATGATAGATCTAAAGTTGATAAAATTTTATTAGATCGTATGGAAGTTATTAATGTTGAATCATATTCGGTTCATGATAAATTAAAGATTGCAAAACAATTTTTAATAAAAATAGTATTAAAAGAATTTAATATTGAGAATGAATCTATTATTTTATCTGATGAAAGTTTAATTTATTTAATAGAAGAATATACGTATGAAGCAGGAGTTAGAAATTTAAAAAGAAAAATTGAATCTATATATTCAAAAATCAATATTGATAGAATTTATAAAAATGGATTATTTAAATCAATTGATAAAATATCAAAAGAAAATCAAGTAATTATTAATAAACAGGATATTGTTAAATATTTATCAAAACCAATTATCAGTATAAAAAAAATACATAATTCACACCAAATAGGTATTTTATCAGGATTATATGCAACAACTATTGGAATAGGTGGTATAATACCAATTGTAATTTATCCTAATTTAATTTCAAATAAAAATAGTTTCAATTTAAGATTAACAGGAAGTCAAGGAAAAGTTATGAAAGAATCTGTTGTGTATGCTTTTACTATAGCAATCCACTCTATTAAAACTAATTTTAGAAGTTTATTCTTTAAGAATTATGTAACAGGTTTACATATCCATACTCCTGATGGTTCCACACCAAAAGATGGACCATCTGCTGGTTCAGCATTTACAACTGCTTTTATATCAAGAATTTTAAATAAACATGTTAAAAAAGATGTAGCATTCACAGGAGAAATTGAAATTAATGGTAATATTACTCAAATTGGAGGATTAGAATGTAAACTTAATGGTGCTAAGAAAGCAGGTGTTAAATTAGTCTTTTGTCCAAAAGAAAATATAGATGATATTATTAAAATTAAAAAATATAATCCTAATTTATTTAAAATTTGGAATCCAGAGAAAAATAGGGAAATTAAAAAAATAATTATAGATTGTGAAAAATATATTAAAGAAAATAAAAATAATGAAGATAATTCATTGATATTTTCTGAAAATAAAGATTTTAGAATATTAATAGTTAGTAATATAAAAGAAGTAGTTAAATATGCATTAATTGATAATTTACAACAAGTTAAAAAAAATTACAATGTATACAAATCATACTTTAATACAGAAAAATATTTTGTTAATATAATTAATCAAACTGATATTAAAATAGATACAGATGATATTATAGAAGATTCTAATGAAAGTGATACAGAAACAAGTGAAGAAATATCTTAAGATAAATAATTTTTGAATAATTTAATTTTTTCATCTAATATATTTACCATACTTAATTGTTTTTCTAATTCGCTAAAGACATATTCAAAATTATTATCATTTAATTTTAAATTTCTTAAATTATTTAATAGAATATTTATTTTATTATTATTTTTATATTCATTTTCTAAAATATATTCTGTCGTATCGATATTAAATTGTTTCATTCTATTATAAATTTTTTTTGAAATTATATTTAATTTTTCATATTTATCAATATTATTTAATATTCTATTAACTTTCTCAGAATTTGTTATAATATCTTTAAATTCGTATATTTTTTTATAAGTTTTTGTAATTGTTACATCTGAAACTACAAAAATAGATGATAATTTTTTTTTATTTATTTCTTTAATATTATAAATATTTCCTAATAATAATATTGTTGCTGCAGCTAATGAATAAGATGTATGTGTTGATGCAATATTTAATTTATCAATATTTGTTGCTATTTCCTTTGTTATTTCTATATATTCATGTTTTAGAAATAATTTGTTACATTTTTCAGTAATAAAATCTGTTGTATTACTAGTTCCCATATCATTGGTATATGATTTGGTTTTGAACAATTTCAAAAAATTTTTAACACCTTTATTTAAATCAGTTTCTTTTAGTGAAAATATTTTTGCTATTTCTTTTGGTGATTTACCAATACCATTTTTCCTACATGATATAAATAGAGTAGCAGCAATAATACTTTCTCTATTTATCCCACGAGTAATAATACATCTTCCCTTGTTTTTACCTTCTAAATGTTTACATTCACTAATTAATTTATACATAATTTGAGAATCATTTTCTATTTTTTTTGGTATTTTATATTCAATACATTTGTTTTTTAGTAATTTAAAAACATAATTTAAACTTCTTTCTTTATAAGGCATAGAATTCCAATCATGTAATATTTTTATTCTACCATAAGCATTTACACTTGTACCTAATGAAGATTGGGGTAAAAGAGTATTAACAATTTTACCACATCTTCCTGAATCTGATTTTTTATTATCATCGTAATTACGCCATTCTGGAGAATTATCTAATATATTTCCAAATACTTGTCCACAATTACAAATTAGTATTCCTAAAGTATAATCTTCAATAAAATCAGTTCCTCCACAAGAATTACATTTTTTTGTACTTTCATCTGTTTCTTTATCTTGTTTATTTTCATTAAATGAATCTATAATATTATCATAATTCAAATTATCTAAGTCATCTAAATTATCTAAATTTTCAAAGTCTAAATCCATTAAATTTAAAATAAGATTTAGATAATTATTTAACAATTATTATATCAACTTTTTATATAATAATTGTTAAATAATACTTAAATATTATTTTTCTTTAAATATAAAAAAAAATTAATTACTAAAATATATTAATAATAATAATCTAATTTGAGAAATATATAAATAAGTTGTTTCAAATTCTTAGATAAAAAAATTTTATTCTGAGGTAACAGAGATTTATAATAAAATATTGATATTTAAATTTATTTAATATTAAAAAATTATAATATATTATAATCTATATGGATTTTACAATTGATTTTTACTCAAATCAAAAATCATGGATACAATTTTTTAAAGATAAAAAAGATATAGAAAGAAATATAAAATTTCATAATTCTTGGAATAATATGTTTAATGAAATTTTTGAAATGAATGATTTTATTAATTTAAAAAAATATTTAAAAAAAATTGTAATAAAAAATAAAAATATTAAAATTTATCCATATCCAAATTTTTTATTCTCAGCTTTTTATCTAACACGTTTTGATGATATAAAAGTAGTATTTATTGGACAAGACCCATATTTTAATTGTGAATTTTATAATAATAAAATTATTCCACAGGCTGTTGGTTTAAGTTTTTCAGTTCCAAAGAAATGTAAAATACCGTCTTCATTGTTAAATATTTATAAAAATTTATTAAATTATAATCATTTGTTTTTTAAACCTACAAATGGAGATTTATCTTTCTGGTCATGTCAAGGATGTTTAATGTTAAATACAGCTTTAACTGTAATTGATGGACAAAAAAACATTCATTCTAAATTATGGGTTAATATTACAAATAAAATTATAAAGTATATATCAGATAATTCAAAATATGTAATTTTTGTATTATGGGGTAATCCAGCTTTAAAAAAAAAATCTTTAATTGATGAAAATAAACACGATGTTATTATTAGTTCACATCCATCTGGATTATCTGCTCATAAATCATTAAAACAATATTCATCTTTTAACAATCAAGATCATTTTGGTATTATAAATAAATTACTCACAAAAAATAATAAAAAAAATATTATTTGGCAAATACAATAATATATTTAAAAAATAATATAGTTATAGTAATTATGGCTAATAAAATTAATTTAATACAAAGTAATATATATATATTTGGAATTTTATTTTTTTATTTAAATCCTGCAGTATCACTAATTTATTTTTTATATTATGGATTTATTTATGAATATAATAAAAAAATTGTAGGAATCATATATTCTTTAATTATTTATAATCTATTTGGATTTTTAGGATTAATATTTACTAAAATAACAATTTTAATGACTCTTGGTTTTATTTATTCAAATTTAAAATTGAAAGATAATTTTGAAAATTTTAATAATACAGATGAAATAAAAAATATATCTTATTTAAATAAAATTAAAAAAAATAATATAATTTCTAACTCTCGACTAGTTTTTCATCATCAAATAGATAATCTTTATTTTAAATTGAAACATAAATATAAAAATATTGATTTGAATATTGTATATTTTGCTAATAAATTAAATGTTATTAATAATTTTTTAATATATTTAGTAAATGATTTAATGGATAATTTAAAAATAATTCATTATTGTATTTATAATAGTAATTATATACCATATGTTTTTATTTCTGATCTAGTATATTTAAATTTTTCTGTATTCAAATTATTCAATAAAATTATATCAGAACTCGAAACAAAACTTAATAAACAAAATAATAATGTATTTAATTTTAAGAGTTTTGATTTAAAAAATTTAGATAATAATGTAAGTAATATTCCTTTAAAAGATAAGGAATTAATGATTAAAGATTTAGATAATATGATGTATAATATGACAAGTATGTTTAATAAAATACAATATTCTAAAAAAGCATTTTAATATTAATACATAAATTTAATTAATTATGATTAACTTTTTTGTTATATTACCATTACTTATAGGAATATATTTAAATTCAATATCCTCTAAATTAGTAAAACTTAAAGCAGAAAAACGCTTAAAAAATCCATATGATCCATTACCTGATATAATTCATGATATTTTTCCTAAAATAAATTTACATATTCCTGATTTATTATTAATTTTAATTTTTATTTATAGTTTATATAAATATAAAAATTTAATTAATGTTCAAAAAAATATTTTATGCATCGGTATATGTACAATTATTAGATCTTTTAGTACAATGTTAACATTATTTCCTACATGTATGGATAAGCCTTTGAATAATAGTAAATCATTTTATGAATCTTCATTTCTTTCAACTCATGATTTAATGTTCAGTGGGCATTCTTTATTTTTTATTGGACTTGGAAATATTCTAAATAATATTTTTATAAGTATTATTGGACCATTATTACTAGTTATTTCAAGACAACATTATACTATAGATGTATGTGTTTCTGGATTAGTTTATTTTACAGTATATCAATATGTTTAATTTATAAAATTTATTATTTTTTTAAATATATAAGGGTTCGAGGATAATATTAATTTATATAAATTAATATTTTTTATGAGCATTACAGATATAATAAATAAATATGAACAAAAAATTCAAGGTAGACCAATAAATAAAAATATGGGAATAGGTAGAAATATTTTTAAGAATAGAATTGAATTTTGGAGTAATATGAATAAAGATAATAATAGTGATGAATGTGAAGATGAACCTAAAATAAAAAATACAAATAGTGATTTTAAAGAAAAATTAAAATCTTGGAAAACAATTGATAGTATATTTAATACAAGTTCGGATGAAAAATTTAGAGATTATGTTGACAAAAATTTAGATGAGAATAAAAATGATAATACAGAAACTAAAATCAAATCAAAAACTAAATCTGATAATAAAGAAAAAAAGAAAGATAAGAAAAATAAAAAAGATAAAAGAGATAAAAAAGAAAAGAAAGATAAAAAAGAAAAAAAAGAAAAGAAAGATAAAAAAGAAAAAAAAGGAAAGAAAGAAAAGAAAGAAAAAAAAGAAAAAAAGGATAAGAAAAATAAAAATAAAAAAATTGAATAAAATTTATTTTAAGATAATAATATTCAGTAATTATTAAATAAATACTAAATATGATGGATTATATAAATAAGATAAAATATTTTTATTTGAATAATAAAAATTTGTATATTTTAGTATACTTTATAATATTTTTTATATTTTATTATGAATATAAAATAAAAATTAATAAATTTAAACAAAGAAGAAAGTTGATTAATGATGATTTAAAAGATTTTAAGGAATATTATAATTCAAAGAATGAATCAATTATTTTAAATGATGTTATTAATATTACAATTGAAGCTCTAAAATATTCAGAAAAATTAGGTTTAACTAATAATGAAAAAAATATAGTTAGAAAGGTTTCATTATTACACGAATGTTATAATAAAAAAGATGAAAAAGATCTACCAAGATTACATAGAAGAATTAAAAATGATTTAAGAAAGCAAGGATGTTTTGAATATGAAGTTTTAATTATTGAAATGATAATTAATGATTTATCATTTTTTAAAGAGAAAAAAATTAGAAATGAAAGAAAAATGAAAGATAAAAAAATAATATCATTTTCAGATGAAAGATTACAACTAATTAGAGATATTGTATCAGATTCTATAAAAAATAAATTATTAGAAATAGACATTATTGATAAAATTCTAAAATATTCTATTGATAATAATTTAATTAAAAATTTAAAAAATTCTGATAAATGGTATGAAGAGCATATTAAAAATATTAGAAAGTATTGTAATGAGAATATTTTTATTTTAATTTCAGATAATTACATTCGCACAGATATTGGGAAAAAATCGGCATTATATAAAGAGAAACGATTAAAAAAAAAAATCAATGATGATAAATATCTATATAATAAAATAAAGGAATATTAATTTTTTTTAGAATAAATTATATAAAAATTTGAATTATATAATTATAAATACATGAGCAAATCAAATGATAAAACAAATAATATAATGAAAAAATCATCATCTATAAATAAAAAAAAATCAACATATAAAGAATCTGATTTAACAACAAATGATTTGTATAGAGTATTAGATTTGTATTTTAATAAGAAATTTTATATTTATAGACATTTATACAATTCTTATGATAAGTTTCTTGATCAAGATATTAAGAATTTTTTATTAAATAATGATCATATTTTTAGTGAAACAATACAATCAGATGTAATATATAAACATAAATTTGTTTTTACAAATATTAGATATGAATCACCAACAGAAGATAATAAAGTAGATCCAATTTTTCCATCATTTGCTAGAAAGAATTCTAGAACATATTCTGTAATATTATATGCTGATGTACAACAAATACTTCAAAAGAAAAACATAATATCAAAAGAAGATTTTGTAGATAAGCAAATAGGAAATATTATTAAAAATCACCCAATTGCATATATTCCATTAATGGTTAATTCAAAATATTGTAATATAAATATTCATAAAAGTATTGAAAGTAGAGAATGTAAATTTGATCCTGGAGGACATTTTATTGTGAATGGTTCAGAAAAGGTTATAATTTCTCAAGATAGAATGGTTGAAAATAAACCTTTAGTATTTTTAAAGAAAGATTCAAGTTCTACGTCTTATGTAGTCCAAGTAAATTCTAAATCATATGATTTACATAAAGTACCACAATCAATTACAATTAAATTAAAAAAAGATAATAATATGAGTATTCGTGTTCCAATTTTATCAGAAATTAATGTATTTATATTATTTCGAGCACTTGGAATTGAATCAGATCGTGATATTATTAATTATACAATTTATAATGAAAATGACAGACATGCATTTAATATTATTAGAGTATCATTAGATTCATGTAAAAATGATAATGGTATTAAAATTAAAACAAAAGAAGAAGCTATTGATTATCTAATTAATAAAATAAAAGTTTTACAAAAAGTATCGGATGTCGATGGAATAACTAGATTGGAGCAAAAAAAAATACATTTAATGTATTTACTTAAAAATAGTTTTTTGCCACATTTATCTTGTAATTTGAAAAATAAAGGTATATATTTGGGATATATGATTAATAAATTATTACAAGTTCGTTTAAATAGATTACCATTAGATGATAGAGATTCGTATATAAATAAAAGAGTAGATCTTCCTGGTGATCTATTATTTGAATTATTTAAACAACAATATAAAAAAGTAATGAATGAATGTAATAAATTTTTTAATAATAGAACTGATGATGAAAATAATCCATATAATATTATTCATCAGATAAAACCAAATACAATAGAACAAGGATTAAAAGCTGCTTTATTAACTGGATCATGGATTAGACGCCCGGGTGTTGCTCAAATGTTACAAAGATTGACTTATTTACAATCAATTGCTTTTCTAAGACGTATTGATGCACCTAGTAGTGATGCATCAACAAGTAAATTAACTAGTCCAAGACATTTACATCCATCATCAGTTCCTTTTTTATGCCCAGTTCAAACACCTGAACACGCTAAAGTAGGATTAACAAAACATTTATCTTTGATATCTTCTATAACTATTATGGATATAGATACTTATAATTTTGTTCGAGAATTTTTATATCAGCATAAGAATATTGTAGATATTGGAAATATAGATCCAGTAAATTTTAAGTATATGTATAAAATATTTTTAAATGGAGAATGGATTGGATTAATTGATGGTATGTGTAAAGACAATAATATTGATGATATTCCTGCCATTAAATTATATAATGATCTTTATGAAAAGAAATTAAATGGAAGCTTCAATTCAGAAATGTTTTCTGTTCTAATAGATCATGATAAATTTGAGATTAGAATATATTGCGATTCTGGTAGATTATTTAGACCTGTTTTAAAGGTTGGTGAAGATAATAAATTGATTTTAAATAAAAAACATATTGAATCATTTTCATTAAATAAAACAAATTTAAATAAAATAAGTGATTGGAATGACTTTGTATCTACACATAATAATATTATCGAGTATATAGATATTGAAGAACAAGCATATTTACTAATTGCATATCAATTAAAGGTTTTAAATAAAATGCACCGACAAGTTATAGATAATTATAATAAGAAAAGTACAGATAAAGAAAGCGAATCATCTATTATAAATAGATATGATAATTCATTCTTTTTAAGATATTCTCATTGTGAAATTCATCCATCTGTATTAGTAGGTGAAATTGTTGCTAATATACCTTTTACTGATAGTAATCAAGGTCCAAGAAATATTTTCCAGTATGCACAAGGACGTCAAGCAATGGGAATATATGCATCCAATTATAGAGACCGTTTAGATATAAGTTATATATTATATCATCCACAGATACCAATTGTAACAACACGTGCTAGTAAATATGTACATATTAATTCTTTACCTTCTGGTGAAAATGTAATAGTTGCTATTGCAACATATACAGGTTATAATCAGGAAGATTCATTAATAGTTAATAAAAGAGCTATTGAAAGAGGATTATTTAGAAGTACTTCATTAAAAAAATTCATTTCATCAATAACAAAAAATCAAAATACATCACAAGATGATATTTTTACAAAACCTGATTTAGATACTATACATGGATTACGAAATGGATCTTATGAAAAATTAAATATTCATGGATATGTAGAAGAAGAAACAAAAGTCGAAAATGGTGATGTTATCTTGGCTAAAATAAAACCTATTCAATTAGATATTAAGAAAAAAAATACCAATAAAATTTATAAAGATGATTCTGAAATTTATAAATCTTTTGCAAATGGTACTGTAGATAGAGTACATAAAGGAATATTTAATGCTGATTTATATGAAACAAGAAAAATGACAATTAGATCAGAAAGAACACCTCAAATTGGTGATAAATTTTGCAGTAAGCACGGACAAAAAGGTACATGTGGGATTTTATTAGATGGATCTAATATGCCTCATACAAAAAATGGTATTATTCCAGATATAATTATTAATCCAAATGCTATTCCAAGTCGTATGACTATTGCACAATTTTTAGAATGTATAACTGGTAAAATTGCATGTCTTAAACATATTGAAGCAGATGGAACTCCTTTTGAACCTAGAAATATAGATAGAATTAAAAAAGATTTAAAAGATTTAGGATATGATGAAAATGGAAATGAATATTTATATAATGGAATGAGTGGTGAAAAAATGAAAGTTAAGATTTTTATAGGACCTACTTATTATCAAAGATTAAAACATATGGTAATAGATAAAGTACATTCAAGAGCACGTGGACCTAAGACATTAATGACTCATCAAGCTCCTGAAGGAAGATCGCGTGACGGTGGTTTAAGATTAGGAGAGATGGAACGAGATTCAGTAATTGCTCACGGAATGGCTAAATTTTTAGAAGAAAAATTAATGAGAAATTCAGATGCTTATTCTACATACATATGTGGAGAATGTGGTTTATTCGCACAAAGAGCGAATAGAAGAGATAATAATTCATTCCCCAGAATATCTGATATTTATTATTGTCCAAAATGTAATAATTATAATAATATTAAAAAAGTTATGATACCATATGCATTCAAGCTACTAGTACAAGAATTACTATCAATGTGTATCGTTCCAAGAATTAAATTTAAATAATTTTTTTCCAAATATTAGCCATAAAATTTATTTATATTAAAAGAAATTATATAATTTGTAAAAAAATATTTCTTAATTGTTAAATAGAAAATATATATAATACATATATTAAAATAATTAATTATTTTATTATATAAATATATAATAAATTAATTAATGAAAACTAAACAAAAAGCAGTAACCGGTATTGTATTTTGTGCAATTTTTAGCGCATTTATATCATTTTTAGGTATATATTTTTATTACAGAAAACCTCCAGTTGATGATTATTCAGTAGATACAGATGAAGATTCATCAGAAGAGTCAGTTACTAATGCACCGGTAACTACGCCACCGGTAACTACGCCCCCGGTAACTACGCCACTGGTAACTACGCCACTGGTAACTACGCCACCGGTAACCACGCCACTGGTAACTATGGCACCAGTAACTATGGCACCAGTAACTATGGCACCAGTAACTATGGCACCAGTAACTATGGCACCAGTAACTATGGCACCTGTAACAACAACAGCAGCACCTGTAACAACAACAGCAGCACCTGTAACAACAACAGCAGCACCTGTAACAACAACAGCAGCACCCGAAACAACAA
>Ga0163111_10001585_pt1 | contig 14122 bp, 14 predicted proteins | sample CRUFie1St18metaG_FD_109645 | JGI IMG/M metagenome (GOLD analysis project Ga0163111, IMG submission 109645) | Marine microbial communities from the Costa Rica Dome - CRUD Field 142mm St18 metaG | ecosystem: Environmental > Aquatic > Marine > Oceanic > Photic zone | place: Costa Rica: the Eastern...
CGATACAATGATCAAAGACTTTTATTTAACAGATACGATATCGAGATTATCAAAAACTATGGCTGAGTGCAGTCAAATTAGAAAAGAACTTAGAAATGGCAAATCTTTATGATAGCTCTTATTTCTGATAATTTTCTTAATTTAATGTTCATCGTAGGCTTTTGTCTGCTTATATTTGTTCCCTTGCTCTTAGGTGTTGTTGTAGTTTTATTTGCAGATAGAAAGATATGGGCCGCTGTTCAAAAAAGAAAAGGACCAAATGTAGTAGGACCTTTTGGATTCTTTCAAATACCTGCAGATGGACTAAAATTCCTCTTTAAAGAAATTATCATACCTGATGGTGCCGATAAATATGTATATTTTATTGCTCCTGTATTAACCTCTACACTAGCAATTGCTGCTTGGGCAGTCATTCCTATTCAGGACAACATTGTTCTCTCTGATATAAATGTTGGAGTATTATATATTTTTGCTATGAGCTCTTTAGGTGTCTACGGAATACTAATGGCCGGATGGGCATCAAATAGCAAGTATCCTTTTTTGGGTGCATTAAGATCTGCTGCCCAGATGGTGTCTTATGAAGTGTCAATTGGTTTTGTAATTGTAACAGTATTAATGTGTGTAGGATCTTTAAACTTAACTGAAATTGTTTATGCACAAAAAAATATTTGGTTCTTTATTCCTCTCTTTCCAATGTTTGTAGTTTTTTTTATCTCTGCGCTTGCAGAAACTAATCGTCCTCCATTTGATCTTCCTGAGGCTGAGTCTGAGTTAGTAGCCGGTTACCAAACTGAATATTCAGCGATGCCATTTCTTTTATTCTTTTTGGGTGAGTATATAAATATTCTTTTAATGTGTGCAATGATGACCATTATGTTCTTTGGGGGATGGTACCCACCTCTTGATATAGTACCATTTAATCTTGTTCCTGGTTTTATTTGGTTTTTACTAAAAATGATGCTTATTTTTTATATGATATCAATGGTTAAAGCTTTTGTTCCGAGGTATAGGTATGATCAATTAATGAGATTGGGATGGAAAGTTTTCTTACCACTTTCTTTGCTTGCGGTTGTAATAACTTCTTCTGTTTTGTTTTTCTTTAATCTGGCTCCAGTATTTTCATGAAACTAATAAATTTCATTAAATCTTTTTTGCTAATTGATTTTTTCAAGGCATATGTTTTAGCTCAGAAATACTTTTTTAGAAAAAAAGCTACATTAAACTATCCTTATGAACGTGGAAGGCTGAGTCCTAGGTTTAGAGGTGAGCATGCTTTAAGAAGATATCCAAGTGGTGAGGAAAGGTGCATAGGCTGTAAACTTTGTGAGGCCGTTTGTCCTGCTCAAGCAATAACTATTGAATCTGAACCTCGAGAAGACGGTACTAGAAGAACAACAAGATATGATATTGATATGGTAAAATGTATTTATTGTGGCTTATGTGAAGAAGCTTGTCCTGTAGATGCAATTGTACAAGGGCCTAATTTTGAATTCTCAACTGAAACTAGAAAAGAACTTTACTATACAAAAGAAAAGTTACTAGATAACGGCGACAAGTGGGAAACAGCAATTGCTGAAAATCTAAAAAAAGATGCGGAGTATAGGTAGAAAATGACTGCTTCTTTATTATCATTTTACATTTTCTCAACAGTTATTCTTATCTCTTCTTTAATGGTTATAACAACTAAGAACCCTGTTCATTCGGTATTATTTTTAATTTTGTCATTTTTTAATGGAGCAGGACTTTTCATAATCTTACATGCTGAGTTTTTAGCGATGATTTTAATTATTGTATATGTGGGAGCAGTTGCTGTTTTATTTTTATTTGTGGTAATGATGTTAGATTTTAAAGTAAGTATTGATAAAAATAATATCCTTCAATATTTACCGATAGGCTTTTTTGTTGGTGTAGTTTTTATATCTGAATTAATGATAGTGCTCATCAATACAAAATTTGATCTTTCAAATATACAAATCTTAGTAAATCCAATGCTTAAATTCGAAAACCTTACAAATACTGAAGCTATTGGCTCAATCTTGTACACTGATTATATCTTATACTTCCAACTTTCAGGTGTGATTTTGCTTGTTGCTATGATTGGATCAATTGTTTTAACTTTAAGAACTCGTGATGGGGTAAAAAGACAATCAATTCAAGCTCAACTAGATAGAAATTATAAATCAACAATTACTATGGTTGATCCAAAGTCAAATGAAGGAATTGATATTTGATGATTGAACTGAATCAATTTTTAATTTTATCTGCACTCTTATTTAGTATTGGGGTTATTGGTATTTTTCTTAATAGAAAGAATGTGATTATTATCCTAATGTCGATTGAAATCATTCTTCTGTCTGTCAATATAAACTTAATCTCTTTTTCACACTTTTTGGGTGATTTAACAGGACAAATTATTTCTTTATTCGTTTTAACGGTTGCTGCCGCAGAAGCAGCAATTGGTCTGGCGATATTAGTAATTTACAACAGAAATGCAGGCACTATTGAAATTGAAAAAATCAATAGTCTGAAAGGTTAATTAAAGATGATCCATTCAATTGTGCTTTTACCCTTAATTGGTTTTATGATCTCTTGTTTGCTTTCTTTTTTTAAAAATGATCAAACCTTGGATCTTATTTCTCAAGTGCTTACTTCTTTATTTATTTCGATATCAGCAGTTTTATCATTTTATTTATTCATAATTAATCTTACTGATCCTCAAATTTATAAGTTCATTTTATTCTCTTGGATTACTTCAGGAGATCTTTCTGTAAATTGGTCATTATATATTGACTCTGTAACAAGAGTTATGCTTGTTGTTATTACTTCCGTTTCTGCATTGGTTCATATCTATTCGATTGGATATATGTCTCATGATGATAGTAAACCGAGATTCATGGGGTACTTATCACTGTTTACCTTTGCTATGATAATGCTTGTAACCGCAGATAATTTTTTGCAATTATTTTTTGGATGGGAAGGTGTTGGCCTTGCTTCTTATTTGCTAATTGGTTTTTGGTATAAAAAACCATCAGCTAACGCAGCGGCAATAAAAGCTTTTATTGTTAATCGTGTAGGGGATTTTGGACTAGCATTAGGAATTTTTACAATTTATATGGTTTTTGGTTCAATTGAATACCAAACTGTTTTTGAAAATTTAGATAAGTTTAATGCAACAAATTTTAATTTTGTTGGATACGAAATAAATGCAATTACTTTAATTTGCTTTCTTTTGTTTATTGGAGCTATGGGAAAATCAGCTCAACTATTTCTTCATACTTGGCTACCTGATGCAATGGAGGGCCCAACACCAGTATCAGCTTTAATACATGCTGCGACCATGGTAACAGCAGGTGTTTTTCTAGTAGTTAGATGCTCACCATTGTTTGACCTCTCAGTTGAAGCTTCATCCTTTGTGACACTCGTTGGTGCTTCAACAGCTTTCTTTGCAGCGACTATTGGCTTAGTTCAAAATGATATAAAAAGAGTAATAGCTTACTCTACATGTAGTCAATTAGGATATATGTTTTTTGCTGCTGGTTTAGGCGCTTACGGCGCAGCTATGTTTCATTTATTTACTCATGCATTTTTTAAAGCGTTACTCTTTTTAGGGGCTGGTTCTGTCATTCATTCAGTACATGATGAACAGGATATGAGAAAAATGGGGGGTATATATATCTTTACTCCACTAACCCACGCCATGATGGTAATCGGTACTATTTCTCTAATGGGCTTTCCTTTTACATCTGGCTTTTACTCAAAAGATGCTATTATTGAAGCAGCATACTTATCTGATGCGCTATTTTCTAATTACGCTTATTTCTTAGGAACATTAGGAGTAGTGATGACTTCATTCTACTCATGGCGATTAATGTTTCTGACATTTAATGGAAATACAAGAATGGAAGAACAAAAATTTCGAGATGTTCATGAGTCTCCATATGTAATGTTAATGCCTTTATTTATTCTTGCAATTGGAGCATTATCATTTGGATATATTTTTAAATCATATTTTATTGGTAGTGCAAGTGATGAATTTTGGAACCACACGATAGCTAACCATCACTATGAGCCTCATTATATACCGTTTCTAATATACTATCTTCCGGCAATGCTTGGGATAGTTGGGTTTATTGTTGCTTGGTATATGTATTTAAAAAATACAAAACTACCTGTTGCAATAGCTTCACTTAATGAGCCTTTATATAAATTTTTGCTTAATAAATGGTATTTCGATGAATTTTATCATTATATATTTGTAATACCAGCAAGAGGCATTGGAAGATTTTTTTGGAAAATTGTTGATGGTTATTTTATCGATGGTTTTGGACCAAATGGTATTGCAAGTATTGTTTTAAAAATATCTGAAAAGGCAAGAAGTATTCAAACTGGATTTATTTATCATTATGCTTTTTCGATCTTAATTGGCCTATCCTTTCTTATAACTTATTTTATTTTTGTGATTTAAATGAACGAATTACCAATTTTATCAATTTTATTATTAATTCCAATTGTTGGAATTTTGCTACTGACATTCATATCAAGTAATTCTGAGAGTGATAGCAATCTAAAGCAAACAGCTCTTTGGATAACCTTTTTAAACTTTATCATATCTTTAGTAGTATTATTTAATTTTGATCAATCAAATCCGAACTTTCAATTTGAGGAAAAATATTTTTGGTTAGGTGACTCTATTAGTTATCACGTGGGAATTGATGGCATTTCAATATTGTTTGTTGTTTTGACCACCTTCTTGGTTCCAATCTGTATTTTAGCAAGTTACAACAATATAAAATTTTCTATGAAGGAATATCTCATAGCTTTCCTGGCACTAGAGGTATTTATGATCGGTGTTTTTATATCCATGGATTTGATTTTATTTTATCTTTTCTTTGAAGGTGGATTAATACCAATGTTTCTTATAATTGGTATTTGGGGTGGTGAAAGGAGAATCTATTCAACATTTAAGTTCTTTCTTTATACATTAGCCGGCTCTGTGTTTATGTTACTTGCAGTCATATTCATGTATTGGGAAGTTGGAACATCGAGTATTCCAGTCTTATTGCAGCATGAATTTAGCTATAATAAACAAATTATTTTATGGTTAGCATTTTTTGCTTCATTTGTAGTTAAAATTCCTATGTGGCCATTTCATACTTGGTTACCCGATGCACATGTAGAAGCGCCAACGGCAGGTTCAGTCATACTTGCAGGAGTTTTATTAAAATTAGCTGGTTATGGTTTTATTCGTTTTTCAATTACGATGTTCCCAGATGCATCACATTACTTTGCGCCTATGATTTATACACTGAGTATTATAGCAATTATATTCACCTCATTAATCGCTTTAGTGCAAGAAGATATGAAGAAACTAATAGCATATTCATCCGTTGCACATATGGGGTTTGTTACACTGGGTATTTTTACTTTTACAATTCAAGGAATAGAAGGCGCAATCATACAGATGATTAGTCATGGCATTGTATCTGCTGCATTATTTTTGTGTGTAGGTGTGGTTTATGATCGATTACATACCAGAGAAATAGAGAGATATGGAGGCCTTGTTAACCGCATGCCACTTTATTCTTTTTCATTTATGATTTTCATACTTGCAAGCCTTGGACTTCCAGGAACAAGTGGGTTTGTTGGCGAGTTCTTGGTATTACTTTCTATTTTTTCTGTTAATACTTATTTTGCAGTATTTGCTACAACTGGTGTTGTACTTGCTGCCACTTACTCTTTGTGGCTTTATCGTAAAATTATTTTTGGGCAACTAATTAAAGATGATTTAAAAGATATTTTAGATCTTTCATCACGAGAAATATTGATTTTTATACCATTAATAATATTAACAATATTAATTGGCATTTATCCAGTGCCTGTTTTAGAAATAATTGAACCTTCTAGTCAGCTAACTATAGATATAATTAATGGAAAGATGAAATGATGGGAATTTTTGCAATAATATTACCAGAAATATTTCTGTTTTCTTCTTCAACACTTTTATTAATGATAGGACTTTTTTATAAAAAAATTAATATAATTAACTTGCTTTCATTTGTTGTTTTTGGCTTAACTGCAGTTTTAGTGGTCTACCAACCATCGTCGTTTGGATTTAATAATAGTTTTGTTAATGATGAATTTTCAAAAACAATAAAAGTAATGATACTACTTGGTTCAGCGGCAACACTTTTAATGTTTTCGCCATCAAGAAAGCACATCAATATAAATATCTACGAGTTTCCAATTTTAATTAGTTTTGCTTCACTTGGTATGATGGTTATGGTCTCATCTAATGATCTTTTGGCTATGTTTATAGGTCTGGAGCTTCAAAGTTTGAGCTTATATGTTTTAGCATCTTTGAATAGAAATAGTCTTCAATCGTCAGAGTCTGGAATAAAGTATTTTATACTTGGTGCTTTATCTTCAGGATTATTACTGTTTGGAATATCTTATATTTATGGATTTACTGGGAATACTAATTTTAATCTAATTTCTGCCACATATGATAAAGACAGTCTTGGGTTATTAATTGGAATTGTTTTTGTTTGTTCAGGGTTAGCATTTAAAGTTTCAGCTGTACCATTTCACATGTGGACTCCTGATGTCTATCAAGGAGCGCCAACACCAGTAACTGGTTTTTTTGCTCTCGCTCCAAAAATAGCAGCAGTAGCCATATTTCTAAGATTCTTATATTCATCATTTGGTGAAACAGCTACAGATTGGCAACAGATAATTATTTTTTTATCGATTGCCTCAATGATATTTGCGGCCTTTGCAGCAATTGCTCAATCAAATATCAAGCGTTTGATGGCTTATAGCTCAATAGGCCATGTTGGATATATCTTAATCGGATTAGCTTGCTTTAATTTCGATGGTGTCAAGTCACTCATAATTTATTTAATTATTTACTTGGTAATGAATATTTCTGTATTCTCATTTATTTTAATGATGAAAAGAAAAGATGAGTACTGCGAGAGTATTTCTGATTTAGCTGGTCTATATAAAGATAGGCCATTTTATGCTATTTTAATTTCACTAGGTATGTTTTCCCTTGCAGGCATTCCTCCATTAGCAGGGTTTTTTGGTAAATTTTATATTTTTATGTCTGCGATTAAAAATGATCTTTATTTATTGGCTATTGTAGGCATCTTAGCAAGTGTAGTTTCTGCATTTTATTATCTAAGAATTGTAAAAATAATATATTTCGAAGAACCATCTGAAAAGTTTGATGAATTTAATTCAAGCTCTCTTAATTTGCTGTTTTTTATATCTTCAGCCATAGTCATTCTATTTTTTATATACCCAAGTCCAATAATAAATATTGGAAATTATGCTGCCAATACTTTCTTTTAGTTCTAATGCTAGATATTAAAAATGCACAACTAAAGTTATTTAATGAGACAGATAGTACAAATGCTCAGGCATTAAATTTACTGAAAAGTAAAAATGGGAATTGTGAACCAACATGGTTTAGAGCCAATATACAGACACATGGAAGAGGAAGAAATAAAAGTACTTGGATCTCAGAAAAAGGAAATTTATTTATAACTTTATTAACCCCAATGATTTGGCCAGTGAATATTATCCCAATGCTTTCTTGTGTCGTAGCCGTAACAATACATGAATCCATTAAATCTTTTTTGCCTGATGGCGACCTTCTAAAAATTAAATGGCCAAATGATATTCTTTATAAAAATTCTAAAATTTCAGGCATACTAATTGAAAATCAAATTAATGGAGATAGCAAGTATTCAATAATTGGCATTGGAGTAAATATTTTTTCGTCACCAAGCAATCTTGAATACTCAACAATTTGTTTGGGAAATTTGGCACCTAACTCTAAAGAGTTATTAGAACAGTTTTTTATCAAATTAAAAGAAAGACTTCATAAAAATCTCAATCTTTTCAATGAAAACTCAGTTAGTTATTTTTTAGAATATGCCTTGTCAAATCTTTGGAATTTGAATAAAGATGTCGAATTTAATAATTCTGGATCTATTCATAAAGGGAAATTAATTGGTTTAAGTAATAACTATGAAATTATACTTGATATAGATAGAAAAAATAGAACTTTTAATTCTGGTGAAATTTCAATAAGAAAATAAAATGCATATATTAGTTGATATTGGAAATACAAATGTACTATTTGGAAAATTTGACAGTGCTCATTTGTTAGATCAGCTTAGACTTGAGACCAGCACCATAAATAATGAGTTGTTTGTTTCCGATAATGAAACGAAAAAAAAAATAATCGATTTTTTTGAAGAAGGTTGTTCTGATTGCTTTATTTCGGGCGTTGTTCCAGATACGGGTACTTTATTAATTAAATTTCTAAAAGATAGTTTAAATCTTAATACTATTGAAATAGATAACGAATATCTAAGAAATATAATAGATGTAGATGTTGAACAGCCACAGGAAGTTGGCGTTGATCGCTTGATAAATTCTTTTGCTGGATTACATCTATTTAACAAACCCTTAATAATTATTGATTTTGGAACCGCAACAACTTTTGACCTTGTAAGTGAAAATGGATCGTATATAGGAGGTATGATCTGTCCTGGTATAAATCTATCAATTCAGTCTCTTGCAAAAAATACTGCCAAGCTTCCATTAATTAAGATTAAAAAAGTTAAAAAGTTGATTGGTAAAGATACAGCATCAGCAATTGAATCTGGAATATATTGGGGATATGTGAGTATGGTCGGTGGTTTAATTGATAAATTAAAGAAAGAGTACGGCTTTATGCATGCACATGTTATTGCAACAGGTGGACTTTCGGGACTATTTGAGAACGATTTGCCTGAAATTCAAAATTATGAACCTGACTTAACATTAAAAGGATTAAATATTATTTATAATGAATACAAAAAATAAAAATAAACTCGTTTTCTTACCATTAGGTGGAACAGGTGAAATTGGAATGAACATGAATTGTTATGGGTATGGATCTCATATTGATGACATGAAGTGGTTATTAGTTGATGTAGGAATTACATTTGGCGACGATACTTTAGGTGGAGTTGATATAATCATGCCTGATCATGGCTTTATTAAAGATAGAAGTGCTGATCTAGAGGGCATCTTTATCACACATGCGCATGAAGACCATGTTGGAGGATTAGCTTATTTATGGCCTGATTTAGAATGTCAAATTTATACAACAAGTTTTACAGCTTCAATCATTAAGCTTAAGTTTGAAGAAAGGGGTATAAATATTGATGACTATTTGAACATCGTTGATTTAGAGTCCAATTTTAATATTGGTCCTTTTGAAATACAATTAGCTACTTTAACGCATTCAATCCCAGAGCCAAATTCTCTTTTGATAAAGTCACCATTAGGAACAATTTATCATACGGGGGATTGGAAAATTGATCATGACCCTCTAATAGGTGAGCCAATTAATTTTGAAAATTTTTTAGGAAGTAATTCTGAAGTACTGGCCATGGTTTGTGACTCAACAAATGTATTAACCTCTGGAAGATCTGGCTCAGAATCAACTGTAAGAAAAAATTTAGTTGATGTTGTTAAAAAGATTAAATCAAAAATATTTATTACTTCATTTGCATCAAATGTTGCAAGATTAGATTCGATTGCTGTTGCTGCAAGAGAGAGCAATAGATCGCTTGTTATTTTAGGAAGATCAATGCATAGAATGATTTCTGTCGCTAGAGAGAATGGAATTTTAAAAAATGTAAATATTATTTTAAACGAAAAAGAAGCAAAAAAGAAAAAAGGTAGTGAACTTCTCTACTTGTGTACTGGGAGTCAGGGAGAGCCTCGAGGAGCTATGATGAGAATAGCAAATAGAGATTTCCCTAATGTTGAAATCAATCAAGGTGATACTGTTATTTTTTCATCTAAAATAATTCCTGGAAATGAAAAGAAATTATACTCAATGTTTAATACATTGTCCGAATTAGGAGCTGAAGTAATAACTGAATATGATGAGGATATTCATGTCTCTGGTCATCCTTGTCGTGACGAAGTGATTGATATGTATAATCATGTTAAACCAAAAATTTCTGTTCCAGTTCATGGAGAGCATAGGCATTTAAAATCTCATTATGAATTAGCAAAGAATCTACAAATTGAAAACCCAATGTTAGTTTCTAATGGGGATATACTTCAGCTTGCACCAGGAAGACCATATATAATGGATCAATGTGCTACTGGCAGACTCTATTTAGATGGGAATAGGCTGGTTGACAGTGAAAGTTATCATCTAAATGAAAGAAGAATTATGAATTTTAATGGATCATTAAACATAACATGTATTCTTGATAAAAAATCACAATTAAAGAAGGCGCCTATCATCTCTACTAATGGAGTAATTAGCGACAATGATAATGAGGAAGACTTTATTATAAACCTTGAAGAAGAGATATACGATTTCTTTAATACTCCTAAAAATATAAATTCAAATGATAAAAAAATGCACAAAAAACTAGAAAGCTTAGCAAAAAATACTATATTTAGATCTTTAAAGAAAAAACCTTTAACAAATATAGAGATAATACATATTTAATATGCTAGGAAAATTAAATCATATTGCAATAGCTGTTCCCAATATAAAAGAAGCAGCTGATCAATATAGAAATATATTTGGAGCAAAAGTTTCAGATCCAGTAGAACAGCCTGATCATGGAGTCACTACAGTTTTTATAGACCTTGGAAATACAAAAATTGAGTTACTCGAGAAACTTGGTGATGGTTCACCCATAGAGAACTTTATAAATAAAAATCCTAAAGGTGGCATGCATCATATATGTATTGAGGTTGATAATATTAACGATGCAGTAAACAAGTTAAATGACCACGAAATTTCTATTACTGGTACAGGCAAACCAAAAATTGGTGCGCATGGAAAACCGGTCGTATTTCTTCATCCAAAAAGCTGCAATGGCACAATGATTGAATTAGAAGAAGCTTAAATTGGGACTTACAGGCTCAATTATCCTTTTTTTAATAATTTGGTGGCTAATACTATTTATTTTATTGCCTATTAGTATTGATAATAAAGCAAACAGTATTACTGAATATGATGGAAATGATCGCGGAGCACCCAATAATCCACAATTATTAAAAAAATTCATCATAACCACAGTTATTTCTGTTATCTTATGGTTTGTCGTTTATTTGCTTCTAAATAACGATGGATTTTTGATGTTTATTATGAATACTTTTTATATTAATGAGATTAACTAATTACTTCCTTCCAGTTCTGAAAGAGTCACCAAGTGATGCAGAAATTATATCACATCAGTTAATGATGAGAGCAGGGATGATATCTCAATCAAGTTCAGGAATTTATTCGTGGTTGCCTTTGGGTTTAAAAGTTCTAAAGAAAATTGAAAATATTGTTAGAGAAGAGCAAGATGCCGCAGGTGTAAATGAAATATTGATGCCAACAATTCAACCTGCAGATTTGTGGAAAGAAAGTGGGCGATACGAAGACTATGGTAAAGAAATGCTCAGAATTAATGATAGACAAGATCGAGAAATGTTATACGGACCTACCAATGAAGAGCAGGTAACAGATATATTTAGGCGTTCTATCAAATCATATAAAGAGCTTCCTCAATTATTGTATCACATACAATGGAAATTTCGTGATGAACTTAGGCCAAGATTTGGAGTTATGAGAGGAAGAGAATTTCTTATGAAAGATGCTTACTCATTCGATCTTGATAAACAGCAAAGTGAAATTTCTTATAATAAATTTTTTGTTTGTTACTTAAAAACTTTTCAAAGACTTGAATTAAAAGCTATACCAATGTCCGCAGAAACTGGTCCTATTGGAGGAGATTTATCTCATGAATTCATAATTATTTCTAAAACAGGTGAGTCTGATATTTTCTTCGATAATAAGCTACTAGAACAAGAAAATGAATTACTTAATGTTGATTATTCAAAAGATTTATCAAGTTTGGTAAATTCATACAAAGAATTATATGCAGTTTCTGATGATAAATTTAATCAAGATGATTTTGATAAAAATGTTTTAAAAGAGAACCAGACTAAATCTAAAGGAATAGAAGTGGGGCACATATTTAGTTTTGGAACAAAATATTCTGAGGCAATGAAAGCAAATGTATTAAATAATGATGGCAAACAATCAACTGTCTTTATGGGTTCCTATGGAATTGGAATATCTAGACTAGTTGGCGCAATAATTGAATCATCTAATGATGAAAAGGGAATTGTCTGGCCTGAATCAGTGTCTCCATACGATATTGGTTTAATTAACTTAAAAACTAAAGATGATGACATCAGTTCTATTTCAGATGATATTTATGAGAAGTTGTCAAATAGTGGGCTTGATGTACTTTATGATGATAAGAATGACAATCCCGGCGTAAAATTTTCAAGAATGGATTTAATAGGAATACCATACCAAGTCATTGTTGGAAATAAATCAAAATCCGAGTCTATTATAGAAGTAAAAAATAGAAAATCTGGAGATTTAACAGAAGTAAAGATAGAAAATCTAACTTCTTTTTTTCAAAAATGATTAATTTTCATCGTGCCTTTTAATAGTTTTGAGAGATTTATAGCGTTTCGATACATTAAGCCTTTAAGATCAGAAGGCCTTCTCTCGATTATATCTTGGTTTTCTTTCTTTGGAATATGCATCGGTGTAGCTACATTAATTATTACTATGTCAGTAATGAATGGTTTTAGATATGAGCTAGAAAACCGAATTATAGGTTTCAATGGTCATATTTATATAAATAATTATGAAAAATACTTTGAAGATATATCTCAAAATTTTGAGTCGATTGAAGAAATAAAATTTATTGATTCAAATATTTCTGATCAAGTTTTAATTTCAGCAAATTCTGAAACGCGTGGAATTATTCTTAAATCATTTAATTCAGAAAATATTAGACACTATGAATTTAAGGGTAAAAATAATTCTAATCTGATCCAACCTATACTTAATGAGATTTTCTTGGGATCAAAACTAGCTGAAAGATTAGGTATTGAGATAGGATCTCAAATAAAATTATATACCTCTAACTCAATAAACTCTCCATTTGGTCAACTTCCTAAATCACGTTTGATCCGTGTCGGTGGATACTTTGATACTGGAATGAGTGAGTACGACAGTAATTATGCTTTTCTAAATCTAAAAGAGATGCAAAAAATATATGGAGCTGAAAAGCAAATATCTGCAATTGAAATTCACCTTAGGAGTTCTCAAGATACTGAAATGGTTAACAATCAGGTCAGAGAAATATTAAAAGATAAAGAACTTTTTTACTCTAGGGATTGGAAGCAAGTTAACGCTTCTTTCTTTGAAGTACTATCGACAGAGAGAACTGTTATGTTTATTATTTTATCTTTAATTATAATCGTAGCTGCATTCAATGTTATAACATGCTTGTTTATTTTAGTTAAAAATAAAGCAACAGAAATTGCTATTCTTAAAACTATTGGTACATCTGATATTTCAATTTTAAAAATATTTATAATAATAGGATCTTTAATTGGAGGAATCGGTAGTTTAATTGGTTCATTTTTAGGAATTATTATTACAATGAATCTTGAGAATATACGGCAGACACTTAATAATTTGTTCAATTTAAATTTATTTCCATCTCAATTTTATTTTATTGATAAAATCCCAACAATAATAGATTACAATCAAATTTTTTTTATATTTTTATTTTCAATAATCATATCGATATTGGCAACTATTTATCCATCTAGAGTTGCAGCAAAAATGAAAATAAAGGATATATTTAATAATGCCTAACCCAATTGTTAAAATGAATGATGTTTCAAAATCATATTCTCAGGGTGATTCTTTAATATCGGTAATTAAAAATCTAAATGTAACAATAAGTGATAGTCAATTTACTGCAGTCATAGGTCCTTCAGGATCAGGAAAGTCAACACTACTGAATATTATAGGCCTAATTGACACGGCCGACAGTGGAGAAATCTTTTTCTTTAATAAAAATTTAAAAGAGATGAGCAGCAATAGGCAAAATCTTATCAGAAGAGATAACATTGGTTTCGTCTACCAATCTAATAATCTTTTTTCAGATTTCACTGCAATTGAAAACGTTGCAATCCCTCAACTACTATTAGGGGCTAACAAAAAAAATGC
>Ga0163111_10001588_pt1 | contig 14114 bp, 8 predicted proteins | sample CRUFie1St18metaG_FD_109645 | JGI IMG/M metagenome (GOLD analysis project Ga0163111, IMG submission 109645) | Marine microbial communities from the Costa Rica Dome - CRUD Field 142mm St18 metaG | ecosystem: Environmental > Aquatic > Marine > Oceanic > Photic zone | place: Costa Rica: the Eastern...
CGTAATGGCTAATTAATGCATTACAGTAGGTCGTAACTCGTATGCTTTGTAATGGCTAATGCTTTGTTGGTAATGATCACAAGCCACTGCAAGGGGTGGTACGCAGCGGAATTATGCGGGTAATCAGCGGACATTAGGGGTGTTAGTCAGCGGACTAAGCTGCGTGAGGTGTGGAGAGACGGGCAATAAGCCCGGATTGGCCGAAGCTGGCCGAGCATGGCGCCCAGGACGCCCCCGCTGGCCGGACGGTTGGCCCTGAGCCCTGGGAGGGCGTGAAATAGGCATAGCGGCGGCCGCGGGAGGCGGGACGCGGCGGAGTAAGGGGTTGTAGGCGGAGAATACCGGGTATTCGAACACGCATTCGCGCGATTAGCATTATTTACCGATTTTCTCGCTCGCGCGCGCGCATTTTTCACTCACCGGCGTTCACTCTTTATTTCAGAGTCTCGTTTTTGTTCATATGACTTGAAATATATCTTGGCCCAAGAGCTCTGACACCACCGTAGATCTTGATGGCGTGGATTTCACGACAGCTCCCGTTGTTGAGACGTGTGGCGGTGCTGGGGTCGGGGGCGGGTCTACCGGCGGTGGCAGCGGAGTTGTTGCCGGCATCAGCGTTGGCGGGGGAGGCGGCGATGGCGGAGGCTGCAGAAGCGGCGGCGGCGGCGGCGGCGCGGTGGATGGCCGAGGCAGCGGCTGAGCCGGCGCCGGCTCGCGTCGTGCAAACAGCCGCGCAAACAGCCCACCTAAGCTGGCGCTGTCCACCACTGGCACAGGAACATCGCCTGAGGCAGTTGCATCAGTTGTCGGCGCAGCCGCGGCGAGCGTGCTCTCCAAGCACTCGCGCCACTGAAGCCACGCCAACTCCTCCTCCGGATCTGGCTGGGGCACGCGGAAGCGCTCGCGCGAGAACCGCTTTCGCAACGCCCGCGGCAGTTGAAGCGAGGGGGAGGTGGGGCGGGCAGAGGAAGGCCGCTCGGAACGGGGCATGGGCAGTCGGGCGTCGCTCGGGCCGCTGAGCGCAAGCGTCGTGTCCAGGCAGCCCTGCCAGTCCAGCCACGGCAGCGCCTCCTGCTCACTGCTCTGCACCGGTGAGGACGAGTAGCGACGTAGGAGCCGACCGACGGCGGCCCGGGTGGCAAAGATGCCTGCCTCTACCTGTGCTCCAGCTATAGTCCGCAGCCTGTCGTCTGTCACGGCCCGCGCACGGAGACCGCCACCGCTGTCCTCTCCCGTGCTGCCGCCGCCGCCACCGCCGCCGCCACTGCAACCAATGCCGTCGTCGAAGCTGCGGCTCCTGCGACTGCTGCGACTGCTGCTGCGACTGCTGCTGCGGCTGTCGCCCAGTGCGGGAGCATTGCGCTCGTTGTCCTCAAAGACAAAATCGGAGTCGTTGCCACTGCCGTCGTCGCTACCGTCGTCGCCACTACTCCCTTCCTCGCCCTGTTTGCCCTGCCGCTCCTCGTGGACGTTTTCGCTCTTCCGCTCCAAAGCGAGCATCGCTGCCGTCACGCGTTCTGCGGCCTCATGCTTGCGATGCTCCATCTCGGCGGCGAGCGTCACCTCCTCGGCTTGCAGCGCCTCGAGGCGGAGTCGCAGGTGGAGCATGCAGCCACAAATGTGCAAGAGCTCGTCGATGAGCGTGCTCGGAAGCTGCAAGCCCAGCAGCTTGCGCCGCGCCTTCTCCTCGCGTGCGGTGGCACTGTTCAAGGCCAGCCGGGAGGTCTGCACCCCCAGCGCCGCTGCTGCTGACGAGCGGTACGCCGCCACGCGCGCCGAAAGCGTAAGGCCTACCTCCGACGCGGCGGCATCTGCGGCCTGAATGCCCGCTTGCGCCTCCTCGGCCACGGCTACCTGCTGCACCGCCCGCTTGGTTGAGTTGCATGCCTCCACGACCGATATGAGGGCCTGCTCGTGTGGCCTCAGCTCTCCTGTGAGCACATTGATGTGGCATCGCATGGCAGCCTGCGCGGCGAGGCGCTCGTCCTTGCCACGCTGGTGGTCGTCCTCGAGCGTGTTAACACCATCGATCGCCGAGTTGAGCTCCTCAATAAGCTCCTCTATCTCGCTTGCCTCCGAATCTTTCAGTGGCGGTGTCCTCGGCTCCGGCTCAACCCGGTCCCTGTCCCCGTCGCCCCCGCCGTCGCCTCCATCGTCGCCCTCCCCGCCCTTGCCACCGTGCACCTCGTCTGCCCCCGCCCTCATCGACTTGGCAAACGTGCTGCGAGAAGAAATCTCGAGCGCCGCCAGCTGCTCGACCACCCGTAGTGGGTCGACCTCACCAGCCATCGTGTGATGGTGAGGCGCCGCGCGCTCCACGTCGCGCCCTCCTGGCGTCCCACCGAAGGGTGTTAAACAGAGAACCTGAACAAAAAGTAAAAGCTCACCGCGCCCACTTTATATCGGCGTGCTTGCGCCGCGCCGCGTCCTCGGCCCAAACCGCGACAGCCGCCGCTTGGTATTCTTGCAGCTTGGCGGCTTGCGCCACGAGCAGCTTCTCCTCGTACTCACGCAGTAGGGAGAGTCGCTTGTGCAGAGCGGCCTCGCCATCTTGGCGTTGGCGCGCCTCCACGGCTTTCGCCTGCGCATTGGCGGGGTTCTGGAGGTGAGCGGTGGCAGGCCCGGCAACCGTCGTCGGCATGGGGCACACGGTTCGAGCGCGGCGGGTGGGGCGGGCGGATGCAGGAGACCTGCTTCAGGTTGGGGTGGTCCTCGCTGCTCTCGCCCGTCTTGAGGTTGAAGAAGTAGGACGATCCATTGAGCGTGTTCATCTGCGGGATCCAGTCGGCGTGTAGCTTCTTCGACACGTAGTGCTTCTGCAGGCGCGCCGCCCACTTGCCGAAGGCCGCGTCGAAGTCTTTCTTCTCACGCGTCGCCTCGCGCTGCAGCAGCGAGACCTCCTTGGCCACGTGCAGCTGGACGAGCACCGCGTGCGTCTGCGCGGCTTGCACTCGGTGCGCGGCGTCGCACCGCGCGCGCCACACCGCGCCGGCGCGTCGGGAGGCGTGCAGCCGCCGCAGGCTGCGCCGCCACCAGCGCGCCCGCGTGCGCGCCCGCCAGCCGCGAGCCGCCGCCTGCAGAGTGCAGACGGCCCACTCGTCGGCGGCGCGCGCCGCAGCCCTCGGCTGCCACAGCCGGTGCCAGTGGCGCACGCGCCGGGACCAGCGCCAGGCGCGCTGCAAGCGCCTCGCCGAATGCCGCTCGGCCAGCGCGGCGCACTTCTGCGCCCACAGCGCGTGCCGCCGCGCCGCCGCTTGCCGCCGCGCCGCGCCGCCGCGAGCGAGACCTTGCAAGCGGACGGCCGCTTGGCAACGGCACTCGACGAGACTGCGGAAGCGCTGCCGACCCCGTCGCCCGCGAGCCTGCGCCTGCAAGCTGCAGACTGCGTCGTGCTGCCTGCGCATTTGCTCGAGGAACGCCTCGGGAGTGAGATCCGCCGCAGCGGCCTTCGGCTCAGCAGCAGCGACGGCGCAAGTATGCTCCGGCGACGGCACGGTGGCCTCGCCCCACGCAGCACGCCGTCCACTCGCCCCCGCTGGCGACTGCTGCGGCTGTGGCTTCGGCTGCTGCTGGCGGTGCACCTCAAGCCACCCCTGCAGCGCTACGAGCTGCTGCTGCAGCCGCGTCCGCGAATGCTCCATGAAATCGGACAGCGCCTGCCTGACGCCATCGCCCGAGCCATCTGGGCACTGTTGAAGCACCCGAGCCAACGCCTGCTGCTGGCGCAGCAGCTCGCGCTGCCATGGCAGCTGTGCAGCTGTGCCGCCCTGGGGGGCGAGAAGCGCCACGTACTCACGCATTCGGTCGACGTTGGCGGTATCGTCGCCAGCACTGGGCAGCGCGCCGAGGGCTTGCTTGCAGCGCTCCTGTCGCCACTCGTCGCGCAGGCGGCATTCCTCCGTCAAGCGCGAGGCCGCGTCATGAGTCAGCGCTGGCAGCTTCTCCGATAGCTGCTGCAGCAGTGCCTCGTCCTCAGCGCGGCCGGCCGACAGCCGCGACAGCTCGTCCACGCGCTCCTTGAACGCCAGCACCGCGCTACCGCCGGAGCGCCGCAGCGCGATCAAGTCCGCCGCGCGCATTAGACTTGCCGTTGCGCACGAGGGGGTCACTGGCGGACGTGAGATGGCACGCTAGAGCTGGCAGCTTTCTTTTCGGAGAACGTTGAGCCTGACCGCAGCGGACGAGTTTTCCGATCGGCCGGCGCGTGAACTCTGCCGGCTGCGCCGCCGGCTGCCGCCGCAGCCAGGCAGGCAGCCAGCGCCCCAGCGCCCCCCCGCCCTGCCGTGCGCGCGGGGCTGTGCCGCGCGGGGCAGTGCCATGCGCGCGCGGGGCTGTGCCGTGCGCGGCACAGTGCCGTGCGGGGCTGGGCTGTGCGGGGCTGTGCCGCGCGGGGCTGTGCCGTGCGGGGCTGCGCCGCGCGGGGCTGTGCCGCGCGCGCCTGTGCCGAGTGGGGCTGTGCCGTGCGCGCCTGTGCCTTGCGCGCCTGTGCCGTGGCGGCTGTGCCGTGCGGGGCTGTGCCGCGCGGGGCTGTGCTGCGCGGGGCAGTGCCGTGCGGGGCTGTGCCGTGCGCACCTCACAGGCGCGCACCGCAAGGACGCGCGGCAGAGCCCCGCGCGGCACAGGCGCGCAACGCAAAAGGGTGCGGGTGGAATCGCAGCCGGGAGGTAGGGTGGCGCGCCCTTCGGATGGCGCGCCCTTTCGCCCACCCCGTGTCGTGTTTGTTCACGAGTCTTCAATGTACACGAGTCTTCAATCACTTCTCTTCTCTCACTTCAGACCGTCTTTGCCGACAATTAGGGTCTAACTGTGGGGGTACCGTAGCCCGGCCCCGCCGCGGCCAGCCTTGCCTGTCAGCTGTCCTTCCCCCTCCACACTGACAACAGGCACTGCCCCCTAATCGGCACTGCATTGCTTCACATGCCAGCGGCGATCAGGGGGAAGCCGTTCTCCCAGTGCAGCGTCGCGGTGTGACCCTCCACGCTGCACTCGAGCGGCGGCGGCGGCGGCAGCTGCAAGCACTGGCAGAGGAAGATCTCGACTGCCGACCACAGGTGGAGCACGTTGCGCTCGCGGCGGATCGAGTGGCCCTCGCGCGCATACGTGAGGTGGACGCCGGTCAGCCCGAGGTCGCGCGCCGCGTCGCGCACCGCGTCGCCGTGAGAGCGCGGCACGCGCGGGTCCTGCTCACCGTGGACGAGCATGAGCGGCGACTGCAGCCGGCCGAGGCGGTGCAGCGGCGAGAGCTGTTCGGCCGCCACCTTGTCCGTCGAGACCTCGGCGCCGCACAGCTGCCGCCAGTAGCGCGCCACCAGCGGGTCGCCGCGGTGCATCGTGCTCGTGTTGGCCGCGCCCACCGCCACCACCGGCACGATCGCCACAACGGCCGCGTAGCGCGGCGCGCCGCTCGCCGCGTCACTGCCCGCGCCGCCGTCGGCCGGAGGTGCGATGCCCGTCGCCGCGCCCAGCGAGAGGTAGCCCCCCCACGAGGCGCCGACCACGCCCACGCGCGCGGCGTCGGCGTGTCCGCGCTCGACGGCCCACCGGCGCGCGTCCTCGACATCCGCGTGCATGCCGGGCAGGTTGCCGTTGCCCAGGCACAGGTGGCGCTTGCCGAATCCCGTGCTGCCGCGATAGTTGAGCTGCAGCACCGCCACGCCCGCCCGGGCCGCAAGCATCTGCACCAGCGGGTCGTAGCCGGCGTAGTCGCGTGCCGAAGGGCCGCCGTGCAGGAGTAGCACGAGCGGCGGCGGCGCGCGCGCGCCGCCGCCGCCGCCGCCGCCGCCCCCCGTGTGCACGGCGGGCGGCGGTAGTGTTAGGTAGGCGGGCAGCTGCTGCCCGTCGCGCGCCGGGATGGTGACGGCCTCGGCGCGCGCGAGCGGCAGCCCGCGCAGCCGCGGCCGCGCCGCGAGCAGCAGGCGCGGCACGCCGCTCGCGCGCGCGTACGGCGCGACGAGGTAGAAGACGCTCGGGGAGGCGTCTGCCGTGGCGCGCAGCACCCACAGCGCGTCGTCGTGCGAGCGTGAGGCGAGCGCGATGGCCGACTCGGGCAGCCGCAGCGCCGCGGCGTGGCGGCGCAGCTCGGCGACGAGCCGCCGCCCCGCCGCGCCGAGCGGCACGTACTCGGCGCGCGCCGCCGTCGCGACGACCGCCTCGACGGCGCCCGTGCGGGGGTGAGCCACGAAGCCGTCGATGCTGGTAGGTAGTAGGGTGGTTGGGGGTTGGGTGGGGGTGGGTGGGAGGATGAGGGGAGCGTGGGCACGTAGACGTCCATAAGGTGAGCGCAGATGAGGGCGTCGCTTAGGGCTACTCGCCGCCGGTTCGAAGGGGCCCCACAGCGGCGCACTCGGCGCTCGGGTGCGACGCGAGCACCTCGCCGCCCGGGTACTTGACGTAGGCCGTCGTGTCTCCCGTGTCGCACGTGTGCACGGCGACCGCGCCATCGTCGCCGCCGCCGAGCACGTCGAGGCGGAGCAGGCCGGTCGCGGCGCCGGCGCCCACCAGCTGCATGTTGAGCTGGTCGAACGAGATGGCGTCGCACACGGGCGCGAAGTGTCCCGCCGCCGTCCGGCGGCAGAGGCGCAGCCACAGCCCGAGGCCGACGGCGGCCTCGGCGCGGCCGATGGCGCGGCCGTCGTTCCCAACGAACCACTGCACGGGCGCGGAGGGCGGGGGCGCGGCGCGCTCGACCGCCGCGGCCAGCGCACGGCCGCGGCCGAGCGTGGCGAGGCGCAGGAGCAGCGCGAGGCCGTGGCACAGCAGGTGCGCGCACAGCCCGACGAGCAGCCGCGCCTTGCCCGCCGCGCTGCTCCACGGGTTACGCTCGAGCGTAGTGAGCTTGCCGCTGTCGAGGTCGAGCTGAGAGAGGTCCCAGAGAAGCGAGCCGCGCCCCGTCGACAGCACGGCGACGTTGAGCGGCATCGCCGGCGGCAGCCACAGCTGCAGCCCGCCCACGAAACCCACGGCGCACGTCAGCTTCGGGTGCGCGGCGAGCAGGTCGCGGCCACACGTTGGCGCAATCACAGCCTCGGAGAGCTCGACGCAGTAGAGGTGGTAGAGCTCGCTACCGTGCTCGGTCTCGCGCAGGTAGAGGATGCGGCGGTCGTCGCGTGTGAAGCGGTACGTGAAACAGATGTCGCGGCCGGTGGCGTTGGTCAGCCTCCGCGCCCCAGGGATGGAGTTGTCGCTGCCGTCCGCCTCTGCGAGCGGCAGCGCGGCGGCCCAGAGGTTGAGCACACCGTCGTCGCACCGCGCGAGCCACGAGAGCCAGTTCTTCTGTGGCGAGACCTGCACGTTGGCCGCCTCCACCTTGCCAAAGAGCGCGGTGAGCGGGATCGTGCCCGACTCGGCGTTGGGTGCGCTCTGCATTGGTGCGGGGAGGCGACTTTCAGGGATAATCTTCGGCCTTTCAAAGGAAATCTTCGAAGGGAAATCGCAGCCTCAAAGTTCGCCAACGCGGCGCGCACGCGCTATCACTCACTCACTCATCCCACTCGTTGCCGCGTCACTGATGGGCGACGCGTCACTTATTGAGAAAACTGCCTTCGTGGTCAGTGAGGGCGGTTCCGCTTGGGAGATCTGTCTCGTCGTCTGCACGCCTTGTGTGAGCGCTCGCCGCACACTTAGGGCCCAGCACGCTCTAGGGCGCAGCGTGCTTGACCACCTAGGCGCACTCGCCCTGCTGTGCCGCTTCGCAGTTCGCGCTGCTAGGACGCAGTGCCCTTCTGGCTCCGCCCCTGCTGCACCCGGCGTCGTGGAGCCGCACGGCCCGCTTCGTCGCCGACGCGGCCACCATCGTCCTGCCCACGATTCTCGCGCCTCTTTGCCGCCCTGACAAGGCGCTGCTCTTCTGCGGGGCGTGCCTCGCCGCCGCGGCTTTGCGACGCGGCACGATCAGACAGGCGCCACAGCTCGAGCTGGCCCATCTCAACGAGTCGCACCCCGTGGCGCTCACCAACCTGCGGGCCCTCGTGATGCTGCAGGTGCGCGCGCGCACCCACCTGCGCTGTGACGGGTGCGATCACAGCACTCACAGCTCGTCTCCCACCATCTTGCCCATCGCAGACGGTGTTCTGCATCCTCGCGGTCGACTATCCCATCTTCCCGCGGCGCTTCGCAAAGGCGAGAGCCGCCACGTCGCCCCTCGAACCCGCGCAGCCGCCTGTCCTGTCACTTGGGCTTGGCACCGCCGTGCCTGAGCAGACCCACACGTGGGGGCACAGCCTGATGGACCTCGGCGTCGGGGCCGTGATGCTCACCGGCGCACTCGTCCGTCGACGGGCGCGCGCGAAGCCGGCCGGCCGCTCCGACTCGGCGTGGCGCGTGTGCCGACGGCACGCGCCCTTGGTCGCCATTGGCGCGGGCCGGCTCCTCGCCGTGAAGGCCGCCGACTACCATGAGGTCGTCACACCGTGGGCAGTCCACCGCCTCACACCGCCCCACACGCCCTCAGGCCCGCCCACATCGCCTCCAGCTCCCTCAAGCGCCCCTCACACCGCCCCACACACCCGTGCAGGTCGTGAGCGAGTATGGCACCCACTGGAACTTCTTCTTCACGCTCGCGCTCGTCGCGGCGGCGGCGGCAGTTGCGACGCCAGCCTCGGCGCGGGCCACTGCGCTGTGCGCGGCCGCCCTGCTCCTGCTGCACCAGGCGGCGCTCCTTTGCGGCCTCGCGCAGTGGGTCGAGCACGCGCCGCGGCGCGGGCTCCTGAGCGCGAACAAGGTGTGGCGCGCCCCAGCACCCCCCGCAGCCTCGCGCCGCGCGCGTGCGCGCGCGTGCTCTCCCTGACCAGCCTGCTCCCGGCTGCGCGCGGTCGGCGGCAGGAGGGGCTGGCCTCCCTACCCGGCTACCTCGCCGTCTGGTGGCTTGGCGACGCCGTCGGCGCGGTCTTGCGCCCGCGCGCCGCGGCTCGCAGCTGGTGGCGCGCCCTGGCGGAGCTCGGCCTCCTCACCCTCGGGCTGGGCGCAGGCGCGCCGCGCACGCCTCCGCCCCGCGCACGCCTCGCCCCGCCGCCCACGCGTGCGGTGGCGCTGACGCCTGGGTTGGGGGCCCCACTTTGCCGCCTGCTGTGCGCAGCGTCATTCATTGCCGATGCCGCGGTGCAGCGGGCGTCGCGACGGCTGTGCAACCTGGCCTACTCGCTCTGGGTCGTCGCGCAGGCGCGCAGAGCGCCCGAGCCCAGCTGCACGCCCGCGCGCCCAGCCGCTGTGCCTGCTCGCCACAGACCCTCTTGGTGCTGTGCATCTGTCTCGCAACGAGCCTCGTCTGTCCAGCACCAGCTCCGGACCTCTTGGGCGCGTTGAATCGCCACCTGCTGGGCGTCTTCCTTCTCGCCAACTTGCTCACAGGCGCGGTCAACCTGACGCTGCCTACCATGCACGCAAGTGGGCCCTTTGGGCTGTGCGTGCTGTGCGTGTACATGACAGCGGTCTGTGCCGCCGCTTGCGCGGCTGAGGGCCCAAGACGGGATGCGACCGTTCGCGCGTCGCCGTAGGGGTGCAGTAGGGGTCTCAGCGCGGATTACAAGTCATGCTTCGTGGTCCTTTGAGAAAATCATCATAGCATTCACCAGATATTCACCCCCCGCCCCAGGATGAGGAGCATGCGCTGATCAGCGAGCTGTTGCGTGGACGAGCTGCAAGTTTGCGTTACTCTAGCGGACCGGGGTTGCGAAACCAACTGCAGCTTGACGACTCTGCTGTCCAGAGACCTGTTAGCCTTCTGGTAGTGTCCGTAGTTTTCACCAGCGAAAACGCATCAAAGTGGCATCAAACATCATGTGTGCCGTCCAATGTTAATGCACACACACACACCAACTTTACCAACACCACCACCATCACCACCACACCCACCACCACCACACCCACCACCACCATCTTCACCACCACCACCGCCGCCCCCACCCTCGCCACAGAGATGGGAGCCGACGCCACCGAGACGCTGCTCACCAACCTGCTCGACAAGGTCGACCAGAGCGTGATCGTGCGTGCCCTCCTGATCGGTGATAACGCTACCGTCCGCGATATCTCGCTGAAGGCGGCGTCCGCCGTCGCCAAGACCGCGGTCAGCTCGAAGCGGGCCGACACGCTGTGCACCACGCTGGAGGCCGTGCTCGACAAGCCGCCTGCCAAGAAGGACGACGCCAAGCGCATCCTCACCACCGTCCTCAAGCTCTTCGGCGAGCTGGCGGCCGGTCTCACCAAGGAGGCGGTGCTGCGCGTCATTGAGCGGTGCAGCAAGCTCTTCGGCAGCGACTCGCACGAGATCGCCAGCTCCGCCTCGCGGGCGGGTGCCGCCATTCTCAAGGCGGCCATCAAGGCGGGCACGATCAAGGCCGGCGAGGAGCCGCTCACGATGCTCAACGGCGCGCTCGAGCAGATGGCCGGTGCCAACGACGACGTGGCGAGCCGTACGGCGGCCTCGGCCATCGCCGCGTCCGCCGGCGCACTGGGCGAGGCGGCGCTCGTCGAGCACGGCGTCGTCGCCAAGCTGACGGAGACGCTCGCGACCAAGTCGAAGACGGCCGCGAACGCGCGCGAGTGCGCGGCGCTCGCGGTGGGCCAGCTGTGCATCACGCTGCGCCACCGCTTCGAGCCGTACTCGATCCCGCTCTTCTCGACGCTCGTCCAGGCCTTCGCGGACAAGGACAAGAAGTTCGCCGACGGCGCCGCGGTCGGCGCCAAGGACTTCATCTTCGCCCTCTCGCCGCTCTCGGTCAAGATGGTGCTGCCTGCGCTCTACGAGGGCATGCAGGTGCTGCACACACAGCGCCCCGCTGCTGCACGCGCGATGCTCGCGTCACGCGCTACTGCACGCGCTGCACTTGCCGCGCTTGCCACTCGAGCGCGCGCGCCACGCTCACCCCGCGAGCTCTCCCGTGCAGGTGGTGGGCGGCGGTGGCCGCTCCAAGGTGGAGTGCTGCAACCTCGCCTCGCTCCTGGCCAAGCGCGCGCCGCGCACCTTCGGCCCCTGCCTCTTCGAGTGCATCCCCCTCGTGATGGAGTGCCTCAACGACTCCAACGCCAAGGTGCAGGCCGCCGCCGAGCTCTCGCTCCAGGAGCTGATCACGTGCGTCGAGAACGCCGAGATCTCGAAGACGCTCAAGGACCGCGTGCTGCTCGCGCTGCGTGTGCCCGACAGCACGCTCGACTGCATCGACGAGGTGCTGATGACCACCTTCTGCAACCCGATGGACGGCGCCGCCCTCTCCTTCACCGTGCCCATCCTCGTGCGCGGCATCAAGGACGCCAACTACGAGCTCGTCAAGAAGGCGACGGTCTGTACCTCCAACCTGTGCGCCCTCACCCGCGAGGCCTCGGACGTCGCGCCCTTCGTGCCCATCCTGCTCCCGCTGCTCCAGAACAACTCCGACCACTCGTCGCCCGAGGTGCGCGCGGCCACCGAGACCGCGGTCGCCAAGCTGCTCGACGGCGCGGGCGACGTGGTCGACCCGAACAAGCGCATCGACGCCCTCGCGGCGCTCGTCAAGGAGGGCATCGCCCAGGCCTTCCCCGCCGTGCCCGCGGCGGTGCTCACCTACCTGGGCGGCACGAGCGCGGCGATGCTCGAGGAGAAGCTCGGAGGCGTCGTGCGCGTGCAGAACTTCATCGACGCCGTGAAGGAGCTCGCCACGTGGTTCGTCTCCAACATCGAGGCCTTCGTGGGCGGCGACGCCGCCGCCGACGCGGCGGCCGTCAGCGGCAAGGCCGTGGAGCTCTTCAAGGACATGCTCTCCGACTCGGCCAAGGCCATCCTCGCGCAGTCGGGCGACAAGGATTTCGCCGTCGACATCCAGAACATCATCCTCGCCTTCGCCGGCCGCGTGCTCCTGCGCAAGGCCGACATCCGCTTCGAGCGCGGCCACCGCTACGGCCTCATCGGCCAGAACGGCACGGGCAAGACGACGCTGCTCAACCGGCTGGCGGCCAAGGACATCACCGGCTTCCCCACCGAGCTGCGCACCTTCTACATCCGGCACGAGGTGCTGTGCGACGACGGCGTCGTGGTCAAGGACTTCCTCAAGCTGCACGCGCCCTCGGACAAGCTCGACAAGGACTTCGACGAGGTCCTCGAGTACGTCGAGCTGCCGCAGGAGCACCGCGCCGCCGAGGTGAACTCGCTCTCGGTCGGCTTCAAGATGAAGCTGTCGGTGGCCATCTCCATCCTCCACGAGCCCGAGCTGCTGCTGCTCGACGAGCCGACCAACCACTGCGACCCGCAGGCGATTGAGTGGCTGGCCAAGCACCTGCAGACGCTCGAGGGCGTGACGATGGCCGTCGTCTCGCACGACTACGACTTCATCGACGCCGTCTGCACCGACATCACGCACTACGACAACAACGGCGTGCTCGGCACGCCGTGCAAGTTCAACTACTACCCGATGACCTTCGGCCAGTTCCAGACGCTCAAGCCCGAGATCGCCGCCGGCCTGCCACGCCACGACGGCGCGCCCATGGGCGCGGCCAAGTCGGAGGCGACCGAGAGCGAGGCGGGCGAGCTCGCCGACGACATGGACAACCTGTCGGTCAAGTCGGGCTCGTCCAAGAGCGGCAAGTCCAAGGACTCGAGCGTGGACATGCAGGGCATGTCGACCCTCGCGCACGTGGACGAGATGATCGAGGCGGGCCTGATCCGCGCCTTCCGCATGCCCGACCCGGGCAAGCCCGACGGCATCCGCACCTTCCGCAAGCCCATCATGACGCTCAAGGACGTCTCGTTCAAGTACCCGGGCAGCGAGAAGTACATCCTCGAGAAGGTCTCCGCCTCCATGACCCTCGGCTCGCGCACCGTCATCGTCGGCGGCAACGGCTCGGGCAAGTCCACCTTCCTTCAGCTGCTGATCGGCGACCTGGAGGCCGAGGAGGGGACGGGCGAGCACTGGAAGCACCACAACCTGCGCCTCTCCTACGTGGCCCAGCAGTCGATGCACCACCTCGAGGAGCACCTCCAATCCAACCCGATCCAGTACATCCAGCAGCGCTTCCGCGAGGGCCTCGACAAGGAGATCGCAAAGCTCAAGACGATCGCCATCACCAAGGAGCCCTGACCCAAGCCCAAACCCTGACCCTAACCCAAGCCCAAACCCTGACCCTAACCCGAGCCCAAACTCTGACCCTAACCCTGACCCCAACCCTAACCCCAACCCCAACCCAACCCCAACCCTAATCCTAACCAGGAGGAGGAGAAGGAGATGGAGGAGATCGGCGCGGTCATCGAGGTGGTCGGCCGCGCGCAGAAGGGCAAGGACCTGTGGTACGAGATCAAGAAGAACGGCCGCGGCGCGAACGAGACCAAGAGCGTGCCGCTGAGCGAGATCGAGACCATGTGCATGCCCTAGCCCTCGCCGTCACCCTCACCCTCACCCCTGATCCTGACCCTGACCTTGACCCCTGACTCTGACCCCAGACCCCCAGACCCTCACCCTCACCCTCACCCTCACCCTCACCCTCACCCGCACCCTCACCCTCACCCTGATCTTGACCCTGCCCCTGCCCAGGTACAAGCCCTACGTGAAGAAGCTGGTCAAGAACTACGACATGAAGGCGCAGGCCACCGACTCGGGCATGGCCATCCGGCCGCTCACCGCGGCCGAGGTGCTCAAGCACCTGGACGACTTCGGCATCGACTCGCAGCTCGCGCACGGCAAGATCCGCCAGATGAGTGGCGGCCAGCGCCAGCGCCTCGTCATCTGCGCCGCCTTCTGGTCGATGCCGCACGTGATCGCGCTCGACGAGCCGACCAACTACCTCGACAACGACAGCGTCGCCGCGCTCACCAAGGCGCTCAAGGATTTCAAGGGCGCCGTCGTCACCGTCTCCGAGAACGAGGCCTTCGTCGACGCCATCTCCAACGAGAAGCTCGAGATCGTTGACCGCAACGTCGTGCTCACCCAGCTGCGCGACGCCAAGGCCCGCTAGAGCGGCCTCCCCACGGTGTTGCGTTATTCATTTTTATAGGCAGCTCGACACTTGGTCGTCCCGTTGTGCCATCTAGTGTAAGTAACCTTACTTACTTACTTACTTGAAAAACACCCGGCTGCGTGCCCGCTTTTACACCCCCGGGATTCGGAGCGCGCCAGCACAACGCGCCCGCTCGGTCTTCTTCGCGCAATGCGCCA
>Ga0163111_10001589_pt1 | contig 14109 bp, 12 predicted proteins | sample CRUFie1St18metaG_FD_109645 | JGI IMG/M metagenome (GOLD analysis project Ga0163111, IMG submission 109645) | Marine microbial communities from the Costa Rica Dome - CRUD Field 142mm St18 metaG | ecosystem: Environmental > Aquatic > Marine > Oceanic > Photic zone | place: Costa Rica: the Eastern...
AAGAACTTGCTCGCAAAAAAGCAGAGGATGATAAATTAAGGCAGGCTCAAGCCGCCCAAAAACAAATCGCAGAACAAAAAGCGAGAGTCACCGCTCAGGAAAGACAGAGACAAGAACTTGCTCAAAGAAAGGCACAAGTCGATAGAATTAGGCAGTCTCAAGCTGTCCAAAAACAAATCGCAGAACAAAGAAGAAGAATAGCAACTCAAGAATCACAAAGACAGGAGCGTAGCAATAGTTTCACAAAAAGAAGACCTACTCCCTCAAGCTCCACACAGAAATCCCTAAAAAATTCAGCACCTAAAACTATCAATAAAAGCTCTAAAAGCTTCTCAAGAAACATTCCAACTAATCGTAGCAGTAGTAAGGGATCCAATGTTAAAAGCCCCCCCAAGAGCTCTAAAAGCTTCTCGAAAAGCATTCCAAAATAATTTATTACTGCTACCCCCAGGAATTATTCATCAAAACTAGATGTTTTGAATCTAGCCTCCAAATCAAATCCCAAACGACCATGATTGGATTCGTATGTTCCTGACAAGGATTGCAGGCTATTTAAAAAAATATTTATATTATTAAAATCTCTTTCTCCTGATCGATCATCTCCTCTGACTCGAGTAAGTTCAGAGAGATACTCTTTTTTATTAAGAGAGAAAAATTTCGTAAGTTGATTAAAATCTAAATTAAAATTTAGTCCCTTATCGGATACAGGAAGAGATTCGGTTTCTTGGATTTTCTTTATAAGCGATAAGCTCAAATTAAGTGAAGAGCTAAAACAATATCGTGAGCCAATCTGAAAACAATTTGGAGTCGGATAATTTGTCTCTACGGAGTTTTTAGACCTAGCAACTAACAATCGAATTTCATTGTGAGTTTCAACTTCCTTTTTCCATTCAATTTTAACATCTGATTTTGATACATTTAGCTCTGATAGCATCTCTTCAAAAAATTCGTGCATAGTGGATTCAGCACCTTCAATTTTATTGAGATCAACTAAAAAACAAAACCCAGGAAGATTAATTCCTTTCTCATCTCGGCCGGCATCATCTGCTATTGCTGAAAGGAAAGCGATGCCATCACCAATGTATCCTGCGTCTATGTCCTTAGACTCACCAAAAAGCAAATTACTTAGTTTTCCTTTTAGTAGTTCGGACCCTGGAATGATCTTAGATTGAAATAAATCATTCCTTTTTCTATGCCACTTAGAAAACGGCTGGTAAACCGAAACACCGCCAAGGTAGCCATGAATTTTAGGCGGTAGAATAATCTGTATACCTTCGGTAGAAACAGATGATCCAGCCTCTTTTTCTCTATCCATATCAACAGAAAAATTAAGCTTTTCTCCATCAAAATCTATAACTAATCCTGTGTACGAACTGCCTACTAATTGATTAACGACCCCACCAAGAAACAGGGACAACATGGGATCTTCAATTTTTTCAGGAATACCAAATCGACCGTCTATCTTTGAAATTTTCTTCGTATTAAGAAATACTGTTGCTTGATGCCCAGCTCCCATTTTACGAATCATTGACGAGTATTTTATATCTTTTGAAATAGGGGTTACTATTTTAGCTCCATCAACTTTAGTCCCTTGAAGAGAAACCGTATCCTTCAATAATCTCCTACTCGAAGTAACTATAATCCAATCATTATTAAGAGCAAAATATGTTGATTCATTTTTATCGCCTCTAGTCCGATATGCATATACATCTTTCTCGAAATCTGTTCTCCCAATCCTTTTTATCCCAAGTCGAATTAGTGGAGCAAAACGAATACGATTTTTTAACCAATCACTTGCTTCTTTCGGTTTGATTAGGATAACAACATTTGGATCTTCAGGGTCTTCAGATTCGTAGGCGGCTACACCCATTGTTCCGTTCAATAATTTCTCATTCAATACCCATATATCTTTTCGCAAAAAAAGCTCAAGGAAATCAAATGTTGAAGAAACCTCTTTGATAAAATCACTGGATTTAATTTCATCAAAATCTCCACTTCCTAAAAGAGACTGAAAAAAGGAAGAATCTCGGACCTTGACCAGGAATTCGGAGATACCTTTCGTTTCAAAAAAAACTAGAGCATCACCTGGCATCTCTTTAGAGATCAACCCATCAGCCTTCAACTCATTCGAGAAAAGGAAAAAAATAAAACAGAGACTAGCAACTATCTTTGCCATCGTTCACTATTCTGTAGTCTTATTAATCTAAAGATTCAACGTTTTTAAAATGCATCATAGTGACCAGTTATTCACATATGGAACACTTACATTTAATGAAGTAATGTTTCATCTAATAGGTAGACAAGTATTTTCTGAGAACGCTATAGTTAAAGGTTATTCTTCATTCATACTTAAAGGAAAAAACTTTCCAGGGCTACGTATAAATAAAACGAACTCTCTCACAAAAGGAGTATTGTATACTGGTCTGAAAGATTCTGATTGGGAAATACTTGATCAATTTGAGGATTCTTTTTATCAAAGAGAAGTTCTTAGTATTAAACTAGAGGATGGGTCTACACGAGAAGCTTTCACTTACGTAATCCGATCAGAAAACTATTCGATTCTAAGTCAGCACAAGTGGAATTCAGATTATTTTGAAGAAAAGTTCCTAGATTCCTACTTAAATATGATTCTCGGTTTCAATAAGAATTAATTTAGAGCTCGCGCTTAACTTGCATATTTCTCTTAGCGTATTTAGTTATGGTTATGAACCCGGAAGAAGAAAGCTTTGAAAAAAAACTTCAAGAATCAATTTCCAATCCTAAGAATATGGGAGAAATGGAAAATGCTGATGCAGTTGGCACTGTGGGTAATGCTGATTGCGGGGACATGGTAAGAATGTTTTTAAAGTTTGATGAAACAAATGGAAAGAAAGTTATTAACAAAGCTTCTTTTCAAAGTTTCGGATGTCAGACGGCAATAGCGGTTGCAAGCATGGCTACCGAAATGTTAAAAGGAAAGACCATCGAAGAAGCTAAAGAGCTCTCAGCATCAGAAATGACTGAAGAAATAGGAAAACTCCCCCCTATGAAGCTTCATTGTGGACAAATGGTAGAAGGAGCATTGAAATCAGCACTCAATGCGGGAGATGATAAGGCTGAAAGCCAAAGTGTTAATGATCACTCAACTTTAACTAAAAGCTTCGTGCAAGACGGTGCTTCTTCTGGTAAGATTAAGGTAATCCCACTAACATAAATTATTAAAACATACTTATGAACGAAACGAATCAAAGCGGTGGTGAACTTGAATTATCAAGGGAAGTCGAAGCTATTCAAATTCCAAGTGGAGACACCTTCAAATTACCTGCCGGCACAAAAGTTATCATCACCCAATCACTGGGTGGTACATATACCGTAGCGACTGACCAAGGTTTAGCCAGAATATCAGATAAAGACTCGGATGCTCTAGGAATCAAAGAAGAAAAAACCGATCAGCCTGCTACCGAGAAGGTAAATGCAGGTTTAGATGTTAAAGATGAAGATTATGAAGCCGCAGTTTGGGAACAATTAAGAACTGTTTTTGATCCAGAAATACCTGTAAACATAGTGGATCTTGGGCTCGTCTATGATTGCCGAGTATTAGAGGAAGAAGGTAAGAAGCAAGCAAGTGTCAAAATGACTCTAACTGCTCCCGGATGTGGCATGGGGCCAACAATTGCTGCAGATGCTGAGAATAAGATACGCCAAATCTCTCAAATAGAGGCCGCTAATGTCGAGCTAGTATGGGATCCACCCTGGACGCAGGACATGATTTCAGAGGAAGGAAAGATGAAACTGGGCATGATTTAGGCCTAGTATTTGAGAAAATTGCCATTCTTTAACCTTTTCTTAAGAAAATGCCTTGCGGCGATGGATAAAACAAATAAATTCACCGCCCGCTCAGAGTAGAAGCGTTAACTTAAAAATTAATCAAAATGTCTCAACACCGAAGTCTTAAAGGTTCATCAAGCATAGGTGCTAAGCGAAATGTTCTAAAACGCTTTGAAAGAGTTAAATTACTCAAAGCTAATGGTCGGTGGAAAGATTCCAATAGCCCAATAGGTCTTCCAAAGACTAAGCCATTGGAGTAATTCATATTTTATTTTTCGATATTTGTCCTCTTCAGGCAAACCAATACGGATAAACCGATTTCTTGCAGACTGCGGTCTGGGCTCAAGGAGGTCATGCGAAGAAATTATAGTCGGAGGCAGAGTCACTGTTAACGGAGATGTTTGTATTTCTCTATCCACAAAGATCAAAGAAGATGATGAAGTTATTGTCGACGGCAAAAAACTTACACCTCATAGAGAAACTATAAATATCCTCTTATACAAACCTCCTGAATATATTTGTTCAAGAAACGATCCAGAAAATAGACCAACTGTCTTTGAATTATTACCCAAACATCTAAAGCAGCAAAGAAGCATCCACTATGCTGGACGATTAGATTTTAAAAGTGAAGGACTTATAATTCTCACTAACTCAGGTGACCTTTCACAAGAACTCTCTCACCCTAATTCAAAAGTTGATAAAGAATACTTAGTAAGCTTGTCAAAACCATTCAACATGGATGACAAAGATCGATTGCTTGAGGGAATTGAAATACCTACAGGCCTAGCAAAAGCAATTAATGTGGAAAAAGTTTCCAAAAGGAGCATTGCTATTACGCTCAATCAGGGCCTAAATCGCCAAATTAGACATATGATGTCAACCCTGAATTATCGGGTAGTTCGTCTTATTCGAGTTAGAATTGGTGGACTCACTGATACTGCGCTCGAGCCAGGTTCATGGCGATTCATAGGCAGAAAGGATCTTTACAAGATATTCAATCAAGCTAAGGATTGAAATTAGACTATAAGCTTAATATTCTAATCAAATTATAGTAATAAACATAAAATGACTAAGAAGATTGAATCCCACCTATCTGAGGATAGGCTTTTTGCTCCACCTAAAGAATTCTCAAAATCGGCAAGAATAAAGAGTCTTTCTCAGTATAAAAAACTATACAAAGAGTCAGTAAAATACCCTTCTAAATTCTGGGCAAAAGAAGCGAAGGAGCTAAAATGGCAAAAAAAATGGGACAAAGTTTTACAATGGGACCCACCATTTGCTAAATGGTTCGTTGGTGGAAAAATTAATGCATCAGAGAATTGTCTAGACCGACATTTAGATGGCCCCAGAAAAAATAAAGCAGCTATTATCTGGGAAGGTGAACCAGGTGAAATTAGAACTCTCACTTACGCTCAACTACATAAAGAGGTCTGTAAATTTTCAAACGTTCTCAAAGCTCAAGGGATTAAGAAAAGAGATAGAGTTATTATTTATATGCCTATGGTTCCAGAGGCAGCAATCGCCATGTTGGCATGTGCAAGAATAGGAGCAGTGCATTCCGTTGTATTTGGTGGTTTTTCAGCTGCAAGCATCTTAGATAGAGTCCAAGACTCTGGAGCCAGCGCAATAATCACCGCAGATGGAGGATGGCGCCGAGGAAAAATAGTTCCTCTAAAAAATAACGTGGATGAAGCAATTAAGAAATCCAAATCAATAAAAAAAGTCATTGTTCTGGAGCGCTGTAAGAATGACATAAAAATGAAAAGAGGTCGTGATGTCTGGTGGCATAGAGAAATGGAATCAGCATCCTCAGATTGCCCACCCGAAAAGCTCGATAGCGAACATCCGTTATATATCCTCTACACTAGTGGATCCACTGGAAAGCCTAAAGGGATTTTGCATACTACTGGCGGTTATTTAACAGGCACATACAGTACAACTAAATATATATTTGATATACGAGATGATGATATTTATTGGTGCACAGCCGATGTAGGCTGGGTCACAGGGCATAGTTATATAGTTTATGGTCCTTTACTTAACGGAGCCACCTGCTTGATGTATGAAGGAGCCCCAAACTTTCCAGACTTTGGAAGATTTTGGGATATCGTCGAAAGGCATGGTGTGACAATATTTTATACGGCACCCACAGCCATTAGAGCTTTTATTAAGGCTGGAGATCACTTACCTGAAAGTCGTGATCTAAGCTCATTAAGACTTCTTGGAACAGTTGGTGAACCTATCAACCCTGAGGCTTGGATGTGGTACCATGAGAAAATTGGTAAGAAGAGGTGTCCGATTGTGGACACTTGGTGGCAAACTGAAACTGGTGCAATAATGATAACCCCTCTTCCTGGTGCCGTTCCTACAAAACCGGGCACTGCTACTCTGCCTTTCTTTGGTATTGATGCAGCAATTCTGGATGAGACAGGTAAAGAATGTAAAGCTAATGAAGGTGGTCGACTAGTCATAAGAAAACCTTGGCCATCCATGCTAAGAACTATTTATAAAGACAAAAAGAGGTATAAAAAGACTTACTGGGATGACTATGATGGCATTTACACAGCTGGGGATGGAGCAAGACGCGACAAAGACGGCAATTTTTGGATAGTTGGTCGACTTGATGACGTGCTAAATGTTTCCGGGCATAGACTAGGAACAGCGGAAGTTGAAAGCGCTCTCGTATCTCATAAGTCTGTCGCTGAGGCAGCGGTAGTTGGTCGACCCGACGAAATCAAAGGTCAAGGGGTAGTAGCATTCGTAACCCTAAAAGAAGGAGTTAAACACGGGGCAAAATTAGCGAATGAATTACGCAACCACGTAGGAAAAGAAATCGGACCGATTGCAAAACCCGATGACATCAGATTTACTGGATCTCTTCCAAAAACTCGAAGTGGAAAAATAATGCGCAGACTATTGAAAGAAATATGTGCAGGAGGAGAAGTTAGTGGTGACACCACAACACTTGAAGATTTTCAAGTAATTGCAAATTTGCAGAAAAGTAAAAATGCATAACTTCAAAAATTTGACTTTAAAACATTAAGGCAATTCAGCCGATGACAACTTTTGGGTTTATTTTAAGGCGAATAATTAAAGAAATCGGTATCTGCAATCGCCTAGAGCACTCAAAAAAAGCATCAAAATTATCTCAAAAATTAACAGCTAACAAGGTTGCTTTAGGGGCTTTAGTGTGGACTGAAACAAAAAAAATTTCTGAGTTAAAAGATCTATACTTAGAATTAAGAAACCTGACCAAGAAACAGGAAGACATTAAAAGCGCACAAAAAAATATTATAAAAAAAAACAATTCGCTGAAATCAAAAGTAGAAAAAATTGAATCTAATTCTACTAAGAATATAGATCAATCTCACAAAGAAAAAGGTGACCTTTCATTAGAGTTAAGCGGATTAAAAAAACAACTTCAGGAAACTGAGGAAGAATGCAAAAAAATTAGAAAACAATTTATTGGGCCGGATGCTAACCAAGAAAATGAAAAAATTGAAGATCTCAAATCACTTTACACAAAAGAGCGTCAAAAACTTGTAAAGCTCAGACTAGATCTTCAAGAAAAAAATTATCACATCCAGAAATCGGATGAGAAACTCAGAAAGATTCTTGATGTTACTAAAGTGGAAATTTCGGAAAATATGAATGAATTTTCTAAAGCATCAAAGAACGTCGCCTCCCATAACGCCGAAATCGAAGCAATAGAAAGCGCCAAAGAAAAATTTTATAAGGATATCGGTTCATTTATAATAGAAAACCTCGATAAGAATGACCCAAATATACTATCATTGAAGGATAAATATAAATTAAGCTCAAGAACACATAAACAGTTAATTCAATCTATGGATCACCATTCAATACTTGCCAACTAGTGATGAAAATTAACTTTTGGCAAATTTTTGAATATTGATAACCAACTAGTTAAATGTTAGAATAAAAAAAATTAGCCATGAAAACAAAAAATCTCACCGCAATTATTCCGGTAGCCATCTTAGCCATAGCCATTGGAGCTTCAAACGCACAAAAAAATAAAAAACAGGTAAATGCAGAAAAAATTGCTGCAAGTCTTCCTAAAAATGCCCCTGTAAAACCTGCTAAAGCCAGAAAAGTCCTCGTCTTCTCAAAGACCGCAGGATTCAGGCATGGATCTATTCCAACTGGTGTGGAAGCAATGAAGCAGATGGGTAAATCTACTAAAGCCTTTGAAGTCACTGCAACAGAGGATGATTCATTCTTCGAACCAGAAAAGTTAAAAGAATTTGATGCCGTTATCTTTTTAAATACAACGGGTGAAGTTTTTAAATCCAAAGAAGCTGGTCGTGAAGACAAGCTAAAGAAAAGTTTAGTTGATTTTGTTAAATCAGGAAAAGGTTTGGTAGGCATGCACTCAGCAACTGACACTTACAAAAACTGGAAAGATTTTAATGACATGATGGGTGGAGCTTTTGCTGGTCATCCCTGGCACACTAAAATTAGAGTTAAAAATCTTGAACCTAATCACCCCTTAAATGCCGCATTTGCAGGTAAGGACTTTGAGGTCGCCGACGAAATTTACCAATTTAGAAAAGATACGGCATCTGCAGACGAACGCCGTATGTTACTTAGCCTATCAGGTGAAATAGTTGATAAAGGAAAAGGTAATACTGGCAAAGACGGTCTATACCCTATCGCTTGGTTAGATAAATATGGTGAAGGTCGCATTTTTTATTGCTCATTAGGGCATCGGGACGAGATCTACTGGAACCCTCAGGTTCTTAAGCATTACTTAGCAGGAATCCAATATGCTTTAGGCGACTTGGATGCTGCCGCAGAACCAAAGAAAATATCATCAACTGGCTTTCTTAAGGGAACCAAAAACTTGGCTGCCAAGTAAAAACAAGTACCTTAATCTTAATCCTTTAAAAACCGGCACTCTGCAGTGTCGGTTTTTTTGTTTTTTAGAATTAGTAATAAGAAGCTCGACATTTAACACCATAGTCTATTTAAATTCGTAATAAAATTTAATAAGATATGACCATCAAAAGCATTTTAATCACTCTATTAATTCTGTTAGCACCAACACATCTCTGCTTAGCTGAGGATAAAGAAAAGCCAACGGTTAAAACTGAACCAAAAATGAGTTCTCCAAAAGGCGCAAAAGTCTATATCATTTACCCAAAGGATGGTAAAACTGTTAAGAAAAAATTTCCTGTAAGATTTGGAGTTAAAAAGATGGGAGTCGCTCCTGCCGGCATCAAATTTCCTAACACTGGACACCACCATCTAATAATTGATGGTGCAAAATTTGATATGAAGTTGCCTTTGCCTATGTCGGAAACAATAAAACACTACGGAGCAGGTCAAACTGAAACTTTATTAGAGTTAAAGCCAGGTAAACATACCCTGAAATTAGTATTTGCTGACCACTTACATCGAACACATGAACCTGCTGTAATTTCAGAAGAAATCACAATAACTGTAAAAGAATAAAAATTCATATTCATTCTCCAAGATTTAAGACAATTTATTAATGGCAGTACCAGTAAACTTTAGAGAGTCTTCTATTAGTAAAATTGCCTTAGCTAAGGTTGGTAACCCCTTAAAGGGAGAACCTCTTTTAACGTCAAAGGACTTATGCCGATTTGAAGAGAATGAAGCAGATCTTTTAACTTCTTCATTCTTAGTTCCCTTCAAATCACTTGAGCCCTATCGGGTAAATATCCAAGAAAATGAAGAAAGTTCATTACACAATTTCGCAAAAAAAGTTTTTGAAAATGACTCTCATTTACTTGAGCAAGCCAAGAATATTTCACAATACCTTTACTCGAAATCATATCATCCAAATATAAAATCTGGAGATCTCTGTATCTCCCTAATTAACGGAATCATAATTTCAGGAAATTCTGTTCCTGCTCTTTGCATTATTAAATGCGAAAACAAAACACCATTTTTACAAATATCCGAAATTGACGGTGATCTTACTTTGACCACTCAGCATGGTATATACCCTGACAAAGTTGATAAAGGGTGTCTCATTTTAAACCATCAAGAACAAGAAGGTTATACAGTTTATCTTTTCGATAAATCAGGAAATACTAATTTCTGGAATAAGGATTTTGTTAATGCTCTACCTATTCGTGATGATGACTACCTTACTAAACGATTTGGCGAATTATGCGTTAACTTTGCTAAACGTGGAATTCAGGGAGATTCCGATGACAAGAAACGAATCAAAGTGGCAAATAAGGCATTAAACTATTTAGGCGAACATGATGATTTTAAAATTAGTGAATTTGAAAATACACTTGGAGAACCTGAATTAATCGAACAATTCACAACCTATAAATCCCAATATGAAGAAGATTCTGGTCACAGGATAGATGACCAATTTAAAGTATCAAAAAAAGAGGCCAATAGAGCAAAGCAAAAACTAAAGGAAACGATAAAACTTGATACGGGTGTACGAATCTCCTTGTCCTCTGAATTTCTAGACCAATCACATGATCTTTTAGAATACGGTTATGACGAACAAAAAAAAATGAAATACCTCAAAATACTTTTTAACGAAGAATCCTAAAATTCTCCTATATGAATAACATTAAATAATGATTCCCCTATCAGAAATATTTCAACTAAATACAACAAACTAAGCATGCAAAAGAAACTCAAAATTCTCACTTTTTCTCTCTTATTAATCCCTGCATTTGTATTCTCAGAAGAAAAAGATAAAAGCAAAGATAATTCACCTCCAACACCGAGTGAACATGTAACGACTGCTGCCCCATTTACAATAACAGTTGAACTAGATGGCTTCTTTAGTCCCACAAAAGAACACCAAATCAGCTTAACTCCAGAAGCCTGGCCTGACATGACTATTGTTCAAGCGATGGAACACGGCCAAAAAGTTAATAAGGGTGATAAACTTGTAACACTTGAAACAAAAAAATTAGAAGAAGCAATAGAGCAAGCCGAAAAAGCAGCTCCTGCAGCAAGCTTAGCACACGAAATCTTAGAATCCGAATTGGGCTCTCTTGAAAAAAGCACCCCAATGTTAATAGAAAACACCAAAAGGAGTAAATCCGTAGCTGATGAACAATGGGAATATTATAATAAAATTGGTCACGGTGAAGCGAAAAGAGCGACTGAACTTAGCCTTCACTTCGCACAGCAGAGTTACGATTATTCAAAAGAAGAATACGAACAGCTACTGAAAATGTATGAAGCTGATGACTTAACTGAAGAGACGGAGGAAATTATTTTAAAGCGTGCTAAAAACAGCTTCGAACGTGCAAGCGAATCACTTCGTTTATCTAAAATGAGGATAGATCGTGAACTTAAGATAACTCTACCCGAACAACTTGCTGCTAATAAATCCCTGCACGAAATGGCTCAAATTACTCATGCAGACGCTATGATAAATTTACCTAGAGCTTTACAACAAAAACAATTCGCCTTGGAAAAAGCCCGACTAGACCGAACTAAAGCCTCTGAAAAACTTGATCAAATGAAACAAGATCTCAAAAAAATAGGAGGAGTTACGGCCCCTGTAAATGGAACTCTTTTCTATGGCATTTGTAAGGCTGGAAAATGGATCACTAGTGCAGCGATAGCCAAAAAGTTAATACCAGGAGGTAAACTTGCTCCGCATGAAGTTTTTATTACAGTTGTTGAATCAGGACCTCTTGAACTAATCGCAACTGTACCCGAGGGAAAGTTGGCCAATCTCAATGAGGGCATTGACGCAACCATAGTTCCGATATCTAACCCTAGCCTAAAGCTTAATGCTAAAATCGATAAAGTTAATCGCACACCAGGTGCATTCAGCTTAACTTCATCAATCCAAAATGATACTCCGAACATACTTCCAGGAATGGCCGCGAAATTAAAAGTTGTTGCCGCAAATTATGAAAAAGCCATTACAGTTCCCAATAATCTCATAGAAGATGAATCGGTATGGGTAATGGTAAATGAAGAAAAAATTAATAAGAAAATCAAAACAGGTCCCTCTAATGGAAAAGTCACTGTAATACTTGAAGGACTTGGAGAGGGAGAAAAAGTTGTATCAAAATAACTCACATACCGTGCATAATAAATCTATGAGAAATAAAATATGGCTCAATAGAACGGTAATGTTTCTGTTTTCTGTTTTTTTATTTTCTACTATCGCTCAAAACACACAGGCTGATACAGGCGTCCAAAAAGCAAGTAGAGAAGCCCCTGCGAAAGGAGCTATTGAATCTTCAATCAGAAGGGGTGTCGATTTTCTTGTATCTAATCAAAATAAAAATGGATCATGGGGTTCAGCTAGAAACACAAAGGGCCTTAATATATACGCTCCTGTTCCAGGCGCACATGATGCTTTTAGGGCTGCCATCACAGCTATGTGTGTATCAGCTCTAATCGAAACAAAAGCAGCTAAAAATGATATAGCTGCAAAATCCGCTTTGGAGAAAGGTGAGTCTTGGTTACTTGAAAATCTGGGCTCAGTTCGAAGAGCTAACCATGACGCTATCTACAATGTTTGGGGCCATGCTTATGGAATATCTGCTCTAGTCGCAATGCACAAAAAAGAGAATTCATCACCTAAAAGAAAATTAGTCATTGAAGACTCTATAAAGCATCAAATCAAAATGTTGCAGAAATATGAAAGCGTTGACGGCGGTTGGGGATATTACGATTTCAGATATCAGGCTAAACAGCCATCTTCTTCATCCATAAGCTTTACCAATTCAACAGCACTCATTGCACTCAAATCAGCTGAAGAAATTGGCGTTGATGTCCCCAAGCGATTAGTTAAAAGAGCCTTTGAGGCAACAAAACGACAACAGAAACCTGATTTCTCATACGCCTATGGAGAATACCTAAAGCTTCGTCCAATGCGGGGGATTAATCTGCCAGGAGGAAGTCTAGGTAGGTCTCAAGCCTGTAACGCAGCACTTAGAATGTGGGGCGATGAAAAGATCACTGATAAAGTGATGGACACCTGGCTTGATAGACTTTGGGCAAGGAATGGATGGCTGTCTATTGGAAGAAAAAGACCAATACCACACGAAAGCTGGTTCGGGGTAGCTGGTTATTTTTATTACTATGGGCATTTCTATGCATCTCTTTGCATCGAGTCCCTAAATGACAAAGATAATGCTCAATATCATAAAGGCCAACTCGCTGCAATTATGCTCCCGTTACAAGAAAAGGAAGGAAGCTGGTGGGACTACCCGTTTTACTCTTATCATCGGCCTTACGGAACAGCCTTTGCTTTGATGACTCTTAGTAGATGCTTATAACTCCCTGATCAATCATCAAACTGAGCAACAATACCACTAATTGTTGCTTTTGCATCTCCATAGATCATTCGGCAATTTTCTCTAAAGAAAAGTGTGTTAATTATTCCAGAGTAACCTGCACCTTGCCCTCTTTTTAAAACAAAAACAGATTTTGCCTGATGAACGTTAATTATAGGCATCCCCCATATGGGGCTATTTTCATCTTCAATAGCTGCAGGATTTACGACATCATTTGCTCCAATCACAATAGCGACATCAACTGTTGGCATAATCGAATTAACTTCTTCCATTTCGCATAATTGCTCATAAGGAACATCAGCTTCGGCTAAAAGAACATTCATATGACCCGGCATTCTTCCAGCAACTGGATGAACGGCATGTCTCACTTCTGCTCCATTCTTCTCAAGAATTTCGGATAATTCTTTCACAACATGTTGAGCTTGGGCAACTGCCATACCATACCCTGGCACAAAGACTACATTTTGAGCGGCTTCAAGAACATAATATGAATCCTCCACACTGAGAGCTTTCATTTCTCCCTCAACTTGGGCTCCAGATGAAGTAGAAGTAGTCCCAAAACCGCCAAACAATACATTCGCAAGACTCCTATTCATTGCCTTGCACATTATTATGCTGAGAATAAGCCCACTGGCTCCAACCAAACATCCTGCTACGACAAGAACAGTATTATTAATTACAAATCCTGCAGCAGCTGCACCTAATCCTGAAAAAGAATTCAATAAAGCTATCACAACAGGCATGTCCCCTCCTCCAATTGGTATCACACCTAAAACTCCAACTAAAAGAGCTAAGAAAATGAGAGTCCAAATCAATAGATCATGATTCTCAGAAAAATTGTTCGGAATAATAAGAAGCAATCCAATAAGCACTGCACTGAGCATCACTAATAAATTAACGAATTTCTGAAAAGGGAAAACCACCGCATTCCCACCAACTTTACCAGACAACTTTAAATACGCCACAAGGGATCCTGTGAAGGTAATTCCTCCGATTAATATGGCGATACAAATTA
>Ga0163111_10001590_pt1 | contig 14109 bp, 13 predicted proteins | sample CRUFie1St18metaG_FD_109645 | JGI IMG/M metagenome (GOLD analysis project Ga0163111, IMG submission 109645) | Marine microbial communities from the Costa Rica Dome - CRUD Field 142mm St18 metaG | ecosystem: Environmental > Aquatic > Marine > Oceanic > Photic zone | place: Costa Rica: the Eastern...
CGCCATGTGTAAGTAGGCCTGCGTCAGATTCCTCACGGATAATCTCCATACATAGCTCAACGCACTCATTACATATAAATACTGTAGGGCCGGCAATAAGTTTTTTTACCTCATGCTGGCTTTTGCCACAAAATGAGCAATATAGGGTGTTTGCACCATCATCTTTTTTTGCCATAATCTCCTCTCCTACATTTTAGTGGCTAAAAATTATTTTTTAGCATCTTCTCTTTTTGCGATAACTTTATCTACTAGGCCAAATTTTTTAGCCTCATCAGCAGACATAAAATTATCACGTTCCATGTTTTTTTCAATCTCGCTTAATTTATTACCAGTATGATCTACATAAATTTGATTCAAACGTTTTTTAAGCGTTAGTATCTCTTTGGCATGTATCTCAATATCAGTGGCTTGCCCCTGATATCCACCAGATGGTTGATGAATCATAACTCTAGAATTTGGCAAACTAAAACGCTTGTTTTTAGCACCAGCCGTAAGTAATAATGAACCCATAGAGCATGCCTGACCCACACATATAGTAGCTACATCTGGCTTAATATATTGCATAGTATCGTAAATACTTAAGCCTGCAGTTACTACACCGCCAGGTGAATTGATATACATATAGATATCTTTTTCAGGGTTCTCACTTTCCAAAAATAGCAGCTGGGCTACTATTAGGGATGCCATGTGATCCTCTACCCCGCCAGTTATAAATACTATACGCTCACGTAAAAGGCGCGAGTATATATCAAAAGAGCGCTCACCACGCGAGGAGCTCTCGATTACCATTGGTATTAAATTATCAGTTTCAGCACTGTGCTGGCTACAAAATTTAGTAAAATTATTAATCATAAAAACAAACTAAAGCTTGTGTGTTAAAAAACCATTATTTCTTTTCAGTTTTTTTATCACTCGCTTTTTTAGTTGTTTTTGCTTTTGTTTCTGTGCTTTTTTTAGCAGTTGGTTTTGCATCAGCTTTTTTTGCTGGTGCTTTCTTTTTAGCTGCTGGCTTAACCTCAGTGCTATCTTCCTCTTCAGTTATTGCAATTAGCTCATCAAAACCTACAGCTTTATCTGTAGTTTTTACTTTAGCTAAAATCCAATCCATTACTTTTTCTTCTAGTAATTCGCCTTTAATTTGCTCAATTGCGTATGGGTTTTTTTGGTAATATTCAATTATTTGCTGTGCCTGATGTGGGTACTGCATAGCGTTTTGGCTAATTTTACCACGCACTTCATCCTCAGTAATTTTTATATTATTCTTACGCCCAGTATCTGCAAGCAATACACCTAAACGCACACGACGTAAGCCTAGCTTTTCTGCCTCTGCCTGCAACTCTTTTTCAGCACGTTGCTCTTTTTTGTCTAGATGATTATTTTCATTATCTAATTGCTGCTTGATGGATTTTATATCCATTTCAAGCATATTGCTTGGCACTTCAAACTCACACTGCTTTTCTAGCTCATCTAGTAAATGCTTTTTAAGGGCCAAGTTAGAATAATAATTATACTCATCAGTGATTTGTTTTTTAATTTTATCTTTAAATGCTACCACATCAGCTGCGCCAAATTTTTTAGCTAGCTCATCATCAAGCTTTGCCTCTGTTGGCTCACTTATGCTATTTAGCTTTACCTCAAACTCAGCATCTTTGCCTTCCAGCTCTTTTGAGCCATAAGGCTTAGGGAATGTAACCTTAATTACCTTAGTTTCCTCTAACTTCATGCCTGTTACTTGCTCCTCAAAACCAGGGATAAACATGTTAGATCCAAGCTCTAACAGCTGGCCTTGTGCAGTGCCACCATCAAATGCTACGCCGTCTACGGTACCTTTATAATCAATATTTACTTGGTCACCGTCTTTGCAGGCTTTACGGTTAGACTCTTTAAAACTCTTATGCTGGCTAACTATTTTTTCAATCTCCGCGTCTATCTCTTTTTGCTCTGGCTCACTTACATATTTAGTTAGGGCAATTTTATCAAAAGCGATATCTGGGGTATTTGGCAATATCTCAAAAGATATTTTAAATTTAAAATCCTTACCCTCAGCATATTCACCTGCATCCACCTTTGGCTGCATGCATGCTTTTAGGTTATTATCGTTAAGTACTTTTTCAGTGTTTAGCTGCACAACTTTATTAGTTACATCTTGTACTATACTTGGCCCATACTTCTTTTTAACAAGCATTGTTGGCACTTTACCCGGCCTAAAACCTGGTATCTTTACATTCTTTTTTACTGCCTCAATTTGCTTATTGTACTCATCATCAAAATTTTTGCTTGGTACGGTTACCTCAAATTCTCTTTTAAGGCCTTTTTCTAATGTTAATTTTGCTTGCATAATATTACTTATATTTGCCTTGGTTTATAACGGTTAGGGGTTAGTTTTCAACCGTATTTTATTCACTATCTTTTAGTTCCACCTTAGATAGCTGCTCAATTATCTTATCATTAATTTTATTTTTTAATAAATGTTGGGTTACCTCAATTGCATTTGCAAACCCTAATGCATCAGTAGAGCCATGACTTTTTACGGCAATGCCATTTAGGCCAACAAACATGGCTCCGTTATGAGCACGCGGATCAATCGCCTTAAACGCACGGCGCAACGGCTTTTTAGCAAAAAAACCGCCTATTAACCCTAAAAGGCTAGAGCCTATAGCTTTTTTGATAAAATGCCCACATAGCTTAGCAGTACCCTCAGCGGTTTTTAAGGCAATATTGCCAGAAAATCCATCCGCTACTATTACATCAGTTACGCCCATTGGTAAGTCATCTCCCTCTACAAATCCTTGGTAGTTAAGGTTACTTGCATATTTTAACATGTAGTGGGCTTCTTTAATTACATCGGTGCCTTTACCGTCCTCGCTACCTATATTAAGCAAACCTATAGTTGGGTTATTTTTTTCTAATATTGCCTTAGCAAAAGCATCTCCCATTATGCCAAATTGTAATAAATTCTCTGCATCACATTCAGCATTTGCGCCTAAATCTAGCATTACGCTCTCCCCTGTTTTATGTGGAAATAATGAGCATATAGCCGGACGTTGAATATTAGGTAAAACACGTAATGATAATTTAGATATTGCCATCAAGGCGCCTGTATTACCAGCTGAAACTATGGCATCACACTCACCTTTTTTAACTGCCTCAATTGCTAACCCCATACTAGCTTTACGGCCTTGACGTAAAGCTACTGAGGGCTTTTCATCAGTTGGTATAACTAAATCTGTATGATGAATAGTGCTAGCCTCTGCTAGCTTTTTAGATTTATCTAATATTGGTTTTATTTGAGTCTCATCCCCAAATAGGTCGAATTCTAAATCCGGAAACCTTTTAAGAGCAATCCTACAACCATCTATAATTGCCTTAGGAGCATTATCGCCACCCATTGCATCTATAGCTAGCTTCATTACTCTTTAATCTATGCAGCTTTTTCTTCTGCAGTAGTTTCTTCAGCTGGTGCTTCAAAAACTTCACGACCATTATAGTAGCCATCTGCACTAATATGATGAGGTAATTTTAGCTCACCAGTAGTTTTATCCTCTACTACATTAACTAGTTGCTTTGCATATTTCATGTTTGCAGATTTGCGCATGCCAGTTTTAGACTTGGATTTTTTTCTTTTAGGTACAGCCATTTTATTCTCTATAAAATATTAGAGCGGGTATCTAACACATTTATTCTGATATGTCTAGTGAGTATCCGGCACTACGCACAGTGCGAATAACATCAGGTAAAGTATCATTTAGCGATATAGCTTTGCGTAACCTACGGATATGCACATCTACAGTACGGATTTCAACATATATATCGTTGCCCCAAACTATATCTAGCAGCTGCTCGCGTGAAAATACACGCTTGGGATTCTCCATAAATGTACGCAACATTTTAAACTCGGTTGGGCCAAGTTTTAATGGTGTACCACCACGGCTTACTTTATGGCATGATAAATCCATCTTTAAATCACCCACCTCTAGCTCTTGCTCGGCAAATGCTGGGCGAATACGACGCAATACAGCTTTTATACGCGCTATAAGCTCTTTAGGTGAAAACGGCTTAGTTATATAATCATCTGCACCGTAATCTAGCCCTTGTACCTTGTCCGCCTCCTCACCCTTAGCAGATACCATAATTACTGGGGTATTAGCAGTCTCCTGATTAGCACGGATACGACGACATACCTCAATACCTGATACAGATGGTAACATCCAATCTAATAGTACTAAATCAGGCCTATGCTCTTCCATCATTACTAGAGCCTCCTCACCATCTATGGTTTTTAGTACGGTAAACCCCTCTTTTTGTAGGTTATACTCTACCATAGTGGCGATTGCCTCATCGTCTTCTACTAATAATATTTTTGCATTTAAATCTGGTGCCATTTTTAACTCCTTATTAGTCTATCCATACCTACCAGTAATGTAATCCTGAGTTTGTTTTAACTTAGGATTAGTAAATATTGTACTAGTTTTATCATATTCCACGATTTTGCCTAAATGGAAAAAAGCAGTCTTTTGTGATATCCTTGCCGCTTGCTGCATAGAGTGAGTAACTATAACAATAGTATATTTTAGCTTTAACTCATCTATTAAGCTCTCAATCTTTGCGGTAGCTATTGGGTCTAGCGCACTACAAGGCTCATCCATTAGTATAATTTGTGGGTTAACTGCTATTGTGCGTGCAATGCATAAGCGCTGCTGTTGTCCACCAGATAGACCTGTACCCATCTCATGTAATCTATCTTTTACCTCATCCCATAAGCCGGCTTTTTGTAGGCTGTTTTGCACTATCTCTTCAGCATGGGTTTTATCTTTTACATGGCCGTGAATTTTAGGGCCATAGATTACATTATCAAAAATAGTTTTAGGAAACGGGTTAGGTTTTTGAAACACCATCCCTACCTTAGCACGTAACTCTACTACATCTACGTTTGAACCATTGATATTATTATCATCAACTATTATCTCACCCGTTACACGGCATATATCTATTGTGTCATTCATGCGGTTAAGGCAACGTAAAAATGATGATTTACCACAACCAGATGGCCCAATAAGTGCTGTTACTGCATTACTATCTATATCTAAATTTACATCAAATAGGGCCTGATTATCACCATAATATAAATTTAAATTCTTAGTTTGTATTTTTGTACTCATCAGCTTTACCAGCGTCTTTCAAATTTATTGCGTATATATACTGCCACCAAATTAAGTAAAATTAATAATAGCAGTAATATTATAATGGCGGCAGAGGTTTTTTCTATAAAGCCTGTTTCGGCCATTTTTGTCCATTGATATATTTGCACTGGCAACACGGTAGATGGATCCAACCAGCTAGAGGCTATCTCTGGTATAAATGCTACCATGCCTATCATTATTAGGGGGGCAGTTTCACCTAATGCGCGGGCTACACCTAGTATTGTGCCCGTCATAATCCCTGGCATTGCAAGCGGTAATGTATGATGAAACACCACCTGCATAGGCGATGCGCCCAAGCCTAAAGCAGCTTTACGTATGCTATCTGGCACTGATTTTAATGCTGTACGTGTAGCTATTATAATTACCGGCAATATTAATAATGCTAGGGTTAAACCACCCACTAAAGCAGCAGAGCGCGGTAAATCCATAAAATTAATATAAACTGATAGCCCTAGCAAACCGTATACAATACTTGGTACTGCGGCTAGATTGTTGATGTTTATCTCTAAAATTTCAGTGAATCTATTTTTTGGGGCAAACTCTTGTAAATATATTGCTGTAGCTATACCAAGCGGTAGCGCTAGGCATAAGCATGCTAATATTGTAAACAGTGATCCTACAAAAGATGCCATCATACCTGCTTTTTCGGGGTTGCGACTATCACCTAAAGTAAAAAAATCCTTATTAAACTGGGTGTTAATTGCATTTTTTTGTTTTAAGTTATTTACCAGTTCTAATTGTATATCAGGCAGTGATATATCGGCTGATTGTTTGTAGTATAAATCCACATCACTTGCTGCAGTAACTTTTACCGTTTGTGTAGTAGCCTGCTCTAGCTGTGTGGCAACCTCATACCCTGCATTTGAGCTAAAGGCTTTACCTAGCTTACGCAACTCTCGTGAAGATTTATCAGGATAATTATACTTTAATATATTTTTAAAATCTTTGCGGGCATTTGATGTAGTTTCAAATCCAGCTGGTACATCTAAAGTAATTTTAGTTTGGCTAAAGCCCCCCACTCCTTTAGTTAAAATATTAACTAGTAAGATTAATATAAATGCAAACGCCAAACCTATAGCTAGCTTGCCATATAGCTTAAAGCGGCGCTCAGCGGCGTACCTTTTTTTGGTATTGGTTTTATTGCTACTCATACTTCTCGCTATATTTTTTAACTACACGTAGGGCAAAATAATTTAACATTAAAGTTAATAAAAATAGGCTTAAACCTAATGCAAAGGCTGATAGTGTTTTTGCACTATCAAACTCTTGGTCACCTGTTAGTAAGGTTACTATTTGGGTAGTAATTGTAGTTACGGATTCTAATGGATTAATAGTTAAATTTGCCACTAAGCCGGCTGCCATTACTACTATCATAGTCTCCCCTATTGCGCGGGATATTGCTAGCAGTACCGACGCGGTAATCCCTGGTAATGCAGCAGGTACTACTACATTTTTTACTGTTTCACTTTTTGTGGCTCCTATACCATAAGATGCATCACGTAATGCTTGAGGCACAGCATTTATTACATCATCAGATAATGACATAATATATGGTATGATCATTATTCCCATTACCACACCTGCGGCTATGGCACTTTCAGGGTCAGCTCCAAAGTGATTTTTTAAAAATGGTGCAACTATTAATGCAGCAAAATATCCGTATACTACAGTTGGCACACCGCCCAATACCTCAATCGCAGGCTTTACAAACTTACGGTATTTTTTACCGATATACTCCGATAAATAAATAGCTGCAAATATGCCGATTGGCACTGCTACTAGCATGGCAACACCAGTAATTAGCAATGTACCACCTAGTACAGGGATAATACCAAATACTTTGTTGCTGCCCTCCTCCACAAAATCAGGGTTATAATTTTGCGGACTCCAATGAGTACCAAATAAATAGTCTATTATATTAATTTCTTCAAAAAACCTAAAGGACTCAAATAATATTGAGAGCACAATAGCTATGGTGATAAATACTGAGATTATTGAGCATATTAGTAGAAATCTATAGATTATTTGCTCATTAATTTTACGGATATTTGAATGAGGGGTGATTATAAAATAAGCTGTTACCGCTGTAATTATACTAGTAGCTATCGCAATATACTCATTACTCGTACCCAAAAAAACTGCTAAATGTGTTATGGCTGCATTTAATACAAATAACAACCCACAACTATTAGCTGATGATTTTAATGATACGTCGCTATCTATAGCCAGCTTATTATGCTTAAGCTTACCTAAATAAAAGGCAATTAGTGTTGATATTAACAGGTATGTCATATTAGTTACCTATTAATCGCTAATTAACTATTCAACCGTTATGTCTATACGGTCTGGATTGCCACCTGAACTATCCTGGCTAAGTGACTTTACCTTTATGCGGGTGCGATCTATTCCTTTTTCAATAAGGTACTTACGTACTGATATCACCCTAGCTAAAGATGTACGATTAGCCAAACTAGGCTGAGCATCGCTTACGCTTGCATAAGGCTTCAATATAGCTTTTTTAGATAAATTAGACTGCATAAAGCCGATAAAATCATCTAATTTTTGTTGGTCAGCTATTGCATAGTCAGTTGAATTAGGAGCAAAGTTTATTGATACATTGCTATTATTTGTAGCACTATTTAAAGCACCTACTTGAGGCGTTGTAATTACCGGAGTATCGACTGTTAACTTGGGTAACTCAGGCAAGTTAGGTGTAGTAGACGCAGGTTCTGCAAAGCTTGGCAATTTAGGTAATTGTGGTGTTGTACCAGCTAACGGAGCTTTTACAGATGTAACGCTTACACTTGGCAGCTCAGGCTTTTTAGCCTCTAACTTTGTTTCTAACTCAGGTATCTTTGGCATTGCAATTTTTGGCAAATCACTCGCTGTAGATGGTTTTGCAACTTTAAGCTCTACCTGTGGCTCTACTTTAGTCACCTCTACTTTATTAGGAGTGTCTATATTCAACTCTGGTAATTTAGGAGCAGGAGCCGTAAAATCTAGCTTTGGTAGCTCTGGTAATTTAGGTGATTGTACCTTTAGCGCCGACATTTCAGACGACCTTAATTCTACTTTAGGAGATTGGGCTTTTGGCATTTCCACCTTAGTAACCTCAGGGGCATCAATAATGGCTGGTGCAGATGATCGAACATTTATAGTTGGTAGCTCTGGCAATTCAGGTTGCTTAACTTCTACAATTTTTTTATCTAATTTAGGCAACTCTACTAAGTCAGGATCCCCATCGACATTAACTGGCGGTATTATTTCTGCATCCTCAGACAGCTCTAAATTTACATTTGCTCCTTGGGCTTTGACAACGCTCATCTCCACAACTGGCTCTTCTACCGAAGTAGTATAATCCACAACTGGTGCATCAGCTTCTAACTGCCTTGTATCTAAAATATCTGGCTTTAAAACATTAAGTTTGCTAGCCATTTTATAATCTAAATCTGTAATTATCGGGGTTGGTATCATAGCTTCACGCATTTGCACCGGGGCTTGCACTACTGCACCACCGTACTCATTTGGCCTTGTATCAACAATTGCCATGCGTTTTACCGGAGTAGGTTTTAATGCATCAATGGCACCTAAATTTACCTCTATTGTTGGTTTTTCAGGCCTTAGGTTATAAAAGCTCTCTCGTGCATCAACATTAAGGCTAGAGGTAAAAAGTAAAGCAGTTGCTAATAGATATCTCATGTTTTAAACAAAATTTTGTAGCGTCTTATACCTTATATAGCGCCCCAAAACAACATAAATTACAGGTTAATATCTTTTAATAAAGTATCCACTTTTTTCTTTACTGTCTCATCCATTCTTATCTCTTGCCCCCACTCTCTATCAGTTTCTGTGCCTATTTTATCTGTAGCATCAAAACCTAGCTTAGCACCTAAACCACTTTTTGGGCTAGCAAAATCTAGGTAATCTATAGGGGTATTTTCAATTATGGTTATATCACGTCCAAAATCCATCTTTGTAGATATTGCCCACATTACCTCTTTCCAATCGCGTATATCTACATTATCATCAGTTACTATAACCCATTTAGTATAGGTAAACTGGCGTAAATAGCTCCATACCGCCATCATTATACGCTTTGCATGCCCAGCGTAAGATTTTTTGATGCTAACCACGGCAATACGATAGCTGCATCCTTCTGGCGGTAAATAAAAATCAGTAATTTCCGGAAACTGCTGCTGCAACAAAGGTATAAACACCTCATTTAAAGCCTCACCTAGCACACTACATTCGTCAGGTGGTTTACCTGTATATGTGCTATGGTAAATTGGCTTTTTACGGTGTGTAATGGCAGTAATATTAAAAACCGGAAACTGCTCTACACTGTTATAATAACCAGTATGATCCCCATATGGCCCTTCATCACCAAACTCAGTTTGGCTAACATACCCCTCTAGCACAATCTCAGCATGGGCCGGCACCTCTAGCGGGATAGTTTTACATTTAACAAGCTCCAGCTTTTTGCCAGTTAGCAAGCCCGCATAGGCATACTCGCTTACATTATCTGGTACTGGGGTAACGGCAGATAGTATAGTTGCGGGGTCACACCCTATAACAGCTGCGGCCGGTACGCCTTTATTGTTTTTATCATACCCACGGTAATGCTGCGCACCGCCCCTATGCTTTAGCCAACGCATTAAGGTAGTGTTTTTACCAGTAACTTGCATGCGGTAAATACCTAAATTATAACTATCAGTTCTATCCTTACCGGCGCCCTTAGTTACAACTAATGGCCAGGTAATTAGCGGTGCAGGCTCATTAGGCCAGCAAGTTTGTATAGGTAATCTTGTTAAATCTATATCATTACCTGTTATCACTACCTCCTGACACGGGGCCTGCTTTATTTTTTTTGGCTTCATTGCCATGGCACGCTTGGCTATAGGTAGCATTTTATAGGCTTCTTTCACGCTAGCCGGTGGCTCTGGCTGTTTTAAAAATGCTAAATATTCCCCTAGACTACGTAGCTCACTAGCATCTTTTAACCCTAAGCCGAGTGCAACTCTATCTATAGTGCCAAATAAATTGCCTAGTACTGGCATTTTAGATTTACCATTTTCAGCAATTACATTTTCAAACAATACCGCCGGGCCATTTTGCTTTAGTAGCCTATCGCAAATTTCAGTTATCTCCAACTGTGTAGAAACTTGCTGCTTAATGCAGATAAGTTTTTTTTGCTTTTCTAGCAGTTTTATAAATGCGCGTAAATCTTGCATGATAAGGCAAATATATTAAATAACTGAATATGAAATTTTTTCTAGCAGTTTTAGTTATAGCATTAAGCATTGGCGGAGTTTTATACTTACGTGAAGAAAGTAAAATTAACAGCGGCCAAGCAATTAAGGAGATAGGTGGCACTTATAGCCTAACTAATCAAGATGGGCAGATATTTAATATTAATAAATATGATGATAAATATAAACTAACGTTTTTTGGCTTTACGCATTGTCCTCATATTTGCCCTACTACGCTATCGGTAATTAGTAATTTACTGGAGGAGCTAGGCAACGATGCCGCTAAAATAAAACCCGTATTTATTACAGTGGACCCAGCTCGTGATAACCCTGCCCGTTTAAAAGAGTTTAGTAAAAACTTTGATAGTCGTATCACCTACTTAACTGGAAATACCAAACAAATAGATGCTGTAAAACTAAAGTATAAAGCTTATGGCAATAAAGTAAAAGGTGATGCCCCTAATTATGATATGAATCACTCTACCATGATATATCTGTTAAATAAGGATAACTACTATTTAGCACATTTTAGCTATACAGATGACATGGAGAAGATAAAAGAAATCATAAAATCAAAAATTGATTAAACCACCACAATCAAGCCATTGGTGCTTGCTGCATACGGCCAAGGTAATTGATGGCTATAGCAGCGCTGATAGCTACTTAGCGTATGATGCTAAAGAGATTATAAGTGGGGATAACTTAGAAACTCTAGATAAAGCACTAAGCAATGGCTACTGGCTAGGATACCTAGGGTATGGCCTACGCACACAGTTAGAACAGCTAGATAAAGACACACGCAGCTATATCAACACGCCTGATTATTACTTAGCCCGCTTTAACCATATAAAAAAGCTACATAGTAAAGCTATTAACTTAGCTAATGCCTATGACAGCTTTAAGGTAAAAAAAATCAACTCTAACATGAGTGATGATGCCTATTTAAATAAGGTAGAGCAAATTTTAGAGCATATTAAACGCGGAGATATTTACCAGGCTAATTTAACTCGTAAATATTATGGCGAGTTTAGCAAAGATTATGATGGTTTTGAGATATATAAAACTTTAACTAACCTTAACCCAGCCCCCTACTCTGCTTACTTTAAACTAGGTGATATTGAAATTATATCATCCAGCCCAGAGCAGTTTTTAAAAATTGCTGATGGGCGTATTACTACTAGGCCAATTAAAGGTACATCACCAGCAAGTGAGCCAGCCAGCAAATTAGCTAACAGCAATAAAGATAAGGCCGAAAACCTGATGATTACTGATTTAATGCGCAATGATTTATCTAAATCTTGCATTGGAGGCAGTGTAAAGGTGGATAAATTATATGAGATAAACTCCTACGCTAATGTACACCATATGTCCTCTACCGTTAGTGGTAAACTGCATAATAATACAAAGCCCATTGATGCTATTTTAGGGTGCTTTCCACCTGGCTCTATGACTGGTGCACCTAAAATAAAGGCTATGGAATTATGTAGTAAGTATGAGCAGCAAGAGCGTGGTATATATAGTGGCGCTTTAGGGTGGATAAATGCTGATAATAACAGTGCTGAGCTAAGTGTAGTAATACGTACGCTTATTAAAAAAGGGCGTAAATTTGAGTTTCAGGTAGGTGGCGGCATAGTAGCAGACTCTAACCCACAAGCAGAACTTGCAGAATGTAATGCTAAAGCTGAAAGTATCTTTAAGGTTTTGCAGCAAATATAAAAACTAAACCAATACCTTCTCACGCATCACTCTTGAGCGTGGTAGTATAATAGTTACCTTAGTACCTTTATCTTTTTCACTATCTATATCAAGTTTACCACCATGCAATTCGGTAAGCATTTTACATAAAGGCAACCCTAAGCCTGTCCCTTCATGCATCTGCTCATTATGCACCTGACCAAATACAGATAAAGCACGCGGTATGTCATCGGCATTCATACCCTTACCATTATCACTTACCACAAGCTTGGCACGACCGTTTTCAAGGTTAGCTTTTATAGCAACCTTGCCACCATCTTGGGTAAACTTAACAGCATTAGTAAGTAAATTAATTAAAACTTGCTTAGTTTTACGCTCATCCAGATAGAGCATTGGCATGCCATGCTCTACATCCACATCTAGCTTAATATTTTTATCTTGTGCATTTTCTTTAACCATTCGCACAGCATCATCAATTACACGCTCTATATCTACATTGGCCTCGTTTAAATCTAGCTTTCCGGCCTCAGCTTTTGAGTAATCTAATATGTCATTTATTAGCTCTAATAAATGAGAACCACATAAATTTATATCCTTAACACGCTCTTTTAATTTATTAGTTAGCTTACCAAAATAGCCAGCCTGTATCATTTCACTAAAGCCGATTATAGCATTTAATGGAGTACGTAACTCGTGGCTCATCTTAGCTAAAAACTCTGATTTAGATTGATTAGCAAGCAATGCTTTTTGCTCAGAAGCCTCAGCTTTTTTAGTGTGCTTAACCATAGCTGAAATAAAATATAAAAGTATCCCTGTAAAAAATACAAATAGTAATAAAAACACAAGCTGCGAGTTACGGCTAGAGTACCAATCTTTTAAGATGCTATCCTCATCATAGTTAAGTGCAACAACTATCGGATAATCTTGTAAATCTTTATATGCAAAAATATAGTTTTTATCACCTGTATTAGCTTTTAAACTAGTATATTCTTCACGACTATTAATAACCATATTTAGCTGTCCGGCTAAAATACTGCTTAAATCTAGCTCAGTACGGTTTTTACTATAATCATCTGCGTGTGATTCTATTATTTTCTTTTGATGTTTTAAAATAATAGCCAATGCTACATTGGCTCCAAATTCACCTGATTGAGCATAATCAAAAAAGTAACTACTATCTATTGCAATAGCCATAATGCCATCAAAGCGTCCTTCAATATTTTTAGTAGGAATCGATAACATAATTAAATTAGCATTTAGCTCTGAAATACCTATGTAAAGCTCACCATCCATATTGTTACGCAAATGATAAGTATAAAAATTTTGCTTTGATATATCCTGACTCTGCTCCCATCCACTGTAGCTACGTTTGCTATATATTTCACGAATTTGTCCACGTGTATTAGCAATTAAAAAACTTGCTATTTGTGGAGTTTCATAAACTAAATTTTTATAAGTCTTTTTTAAGTTTTTGGGAGTTCGGTTATAAAACAAGCGATATAAAGAGCGCTTTTCAGCCAACCCTTGCAAAGATAGATGCGCTGAATTAATAGTAAGCTTTATGTGATCAGATTGTACTTCTATCAATTTTTGAGTAAGCTCACCACCACGTTCTAAAGCATTAACATAACTTATACGCCCTTTCCAAAATAATACCGATGCAAAAAGCACTAATACAAATAGAGCTCCAACTATAAATTTAGTTGTTAAAGGTAGTTTATTCCAAAATTTCATAGGCTTGCAGTGTACTTTAATAAAGGTTAATTAAGCGTTAATAAAGAGGTTATTTGCATTTTTGTGATATTTTTGCTATAAAAGACGTGCAAATTAACTTTTACCACCCTGGCATAATGGTAAATTGTGGGTCGCTGAAGAGTGTTGTAATCGTTTATGGTATTGCATTAGCGAGGGAAGTATTTATTTGTACGAAATGAATTGTAAAAAAAGTGTCCGAAATGTTTTTC
>Ga0163111_10001591_pt1 | contig 14102 bp, 8 predicted proteins | sample CRUFie1St18metaG_FD_109645 | JGI IMG/M metagenome (GOLD analysis project Ga0163111, IMG submission 109645) | Marine microbial communities from the Costa Rica Dome - CRUD Field 142mm St18 metaG | ecosystem: Environmental > Aquatic > Marine > Oceanic > Photic zone | place: Costa Rica: the Eastern...
AAGATTCTCTCTCGCGATTTAGTGACATCTTGCTTCTAGGTCATGATTGGAAAGAGGATGAAGAACGCTTGCTTGGCCTATTGTTCGCAGGATATGATGGACGATTAGGGGTTATCGGATCTAAATCAAAGTGGAATGCTTTCACAAAGGTTGCTCTTGAAGCAGGAATTGAACAAGACTCTCTTGACAAAGTAAATTGCCCTATAGGGCTAGATATTGGCGCTGAAAGCCCTGAAGAGATTGCTATTGCTGTACTTGCAGAGATTCTAGCGTCTCACAAAGGAATCAATTTGTGAATACATGCTCACGATAGTGGCGTAATTCTTCTATGGATTCAATAATATCATCTAGAGCTCTGTGGGCCTCTTTTTTGTGGTATCTTGGTAGGTCTGGGTACCATCTATTTACCAATTCTTTGATCGTGGAAACATCTACAATTCTGTAATGTAACATATCCAATACTTCTGGCATTTCCTTTGCTAGGAAAACTCTGTCATTGTGAATTGAGTTGCCACATAGAGGCGCTGTCCCTAGTTCTATATTTTCTCTCAAGAAGTCACATGTTTGACGTATAGCCTCTCCTAGGCTAACTCCTTCGTTACGAACTCTATCGACAAGCCCCGAAGCATTATGGTGTGTGGTATTCCATTCATCCATTCCTTCCAGTAATTCGTCGCTGACTTTGATTGCTAAGTTAGGGCCCTCTGCAATAATATTCAATTCCGCATCAGTGACAATGGTCGCAATTTCGATAATCGATTCTACCTCGATATCTAGGCCAGTCATCTCCAAATCGATCCATACCATCTCCTTCGCCATAGCACTCCCATGCTGGCGAAGTGTTTCATCATGGCGGATGAATCACAATGGCACGAAGTCAATTTTCAAATTACCACTTGGTGAAACCGAAACTACTGGCTTGAAACCTTCATGAGGTGTGCTAGCAAGCGAGTCCTGAATTGCAGACATTACAGATGGGTCCAACAGTAAATCGTATTCGAACATCTTCTGCTCAACAGCTTCTTCGACTATAGCCTCGGCCTTTTCATTAATTGTATCCTCAATTTCCTGTTCTAGTAAAGGCTGTACATCGTCTACGCTATCTTCCTCTTCATCGATATCAATAACTTCGTCCAAGTCTTCTGTATCATCACTTTCTTCAGAATCATCATCCATGTCTTCTTCAGAGTGAACAGGTTCGGGGATTGCTTCAATTTCAGTCGCTTCTTCTTCACCATCACCGCCAAATCGGCCAATGATTGCATCTTTTGCCTCCATGAAATCTTCAGCAAATATTGTTGAGACTTCTCCCATTCTAGCGAAGTAAGCGAATCCGAATCCAAGAGCTACTACTCCCATGAACATCCATGTTACATTTGTGTAAAGGTCGGTTTCGAATGTCAATGAGAGCATGAATAATGCGAATACTGTACCCATTGAACCAAATCCTCTCCTCCAGGGAGTTTCTGTTTCATCTCTGAATCCTTGAACCGCAATTCCTGATAGGAATGCTGCCCAAACAACCCACATGAATTGCTCAAGGTTCGTTTCCCCTAGTGCCCAAGATATACCGCTCAAGAAGTAAACAATACCTAACTGTCCTGATCTGTCAATCCAACCATAATATTCGATTTCATCTAACCAATCAAATATATCCCAATTCCATGCAAGGTCTACTTTCGATGCAATCATTGTGAAGAGTATGCCACTTAACATTAGTACTGTACCTACTAGGTAATCTTGTGTCAAATCAGGTTGTTCTAACCTTTCTAAGACGTTCCAAACTGCGAATGCGTGAAGCAACGGGAGGATGAACAATGAGTATTTTTGTCCATTTGCAAATGCATCATAAGTGGCCCATACTGCGCCAATAATAGTACCGATTCCCTTCAGTGCTGTCCAAGAGAATGTTAAACAAACAATTGTCCAGGTTCGAGTTATTGTAGTTAGTCTGTCACGTGCTTCATCAGTTCTCAGGTCGAATACACTGATTACCGGCTCGCCATCAATTCCTATTTCTACATCAGCTACAGTCTCGTCAGCCCATTTGTATAGCCAGCCCTTTGCACTGCATTGGTTGAGAATTAGGGTGAATATACCGGTTCCTAGTAAACTGTTTGTGATGTAATCGATGTCTTCGAAATGATTGAAATTAGAATCATTTGTAAATCCGATCCAGAACGAGAAGAAAGTCAAAATCGGAGTCCATGGAATAAGATCCAGTTTTCCGATTAACCAAGAATATATTGTCAACAATATAGTCAAGGACAGTAATATCCAACTTGCCTCTGGTAATACTCCGAAAACACCAATCGTCATCCAGATTGCAGGTATTGCAACTGGTGTTTCAAATTCTAGATCTTCTCCATATTGTCTGTCCATTACAGCCTTAACCAAAACCACTAGGTTTGTTATCGCCATTATCATGTATGAAAATCGGCTTAGGTTGAGAAGGGTAACTTCTGTTGGGTCATATGCTGAGATATTGATCACGCCAAGTATTTCAGCCATAATCGCACCATCAGAAACGAACCTGTCTCCTTCGATAGTATCTCCAAACATAAACAGAGCAATTGGTGCTATGCATACGATGAATGCAAGTCTGTGCTTTAGTGCTCTTTGGAATACTAGTAGGTACATTGGAACGAATAGCAATCCTCCAGTAGTATCAAACAATCCGAGAATTAGTAGTCCGATTAATGTAGTAATGTCGGCGCTTCGATTCAAAGATTCTTCATTCAATCCTTTTCTGTCCAGCATTATCGAAATCCCTAGAGGTCCTGCTAGTAACATCAAGTCGAAGAATATCATTGAATTGTACAATACTCCCAAATCACTTCTAGCATCATTTAGGCTATATGCCATAGGTGCAGTAACTGCAATCATTGTCAATGTTGCAATCATTCTTCCAGATGATGAAGCTTGTTCTTCTCTAATCACTTCTGCAATTATTATTCCGATTGGAACAATCATCAAAAGTGTCCAAATGGTATTTTTCGCTAAGTCCTCCAATCCTACAGAAGTCAGTGCAACAGTGAATAGAACCATTGGTCCGATTAGGCTCATTCGACCTAGAGGCCCCCAAGAATAATCCATAGGATCCTTCGATTCACTATTCTTTGGAACTACCCAAGCGTTGGTAGTTGAATCGAATACAGGAATGACTTTCTTTCTTTGACTCTCAGCCCAGTTGAGTAATACCCCAATATCTAATTCAATTCTCTTGAATTTACGCATTGAAGCATAAACTATCAGTCCAACTAGTGCTAATGTGATATTGAATCCATCAAGGTTAGAAGAAATACTATCTGGCAGTGGTACTTCTAGTCTGTCGAATAACGACAGAACGATGGCAATAAACATTGATCCTGCGGTGGCGGCAGAAGCGTCGAATGCAGTTTTCTTGTCTCCGGTTTTCTCTGCTTCCATCATCATCATGAATGATGAAATGATAGCATAGAGGAACAATGCCCAAGGAGTGTATGGGTCGTCACCGAATAATACTGATTCTGATAGAACTAGTAATCCCAGTGTGACGAAGTGGGCCCAATCCGAAAGATGACCCTTCTTTCTACCTATTTCTCCACTGAACAATACTACAATCAGTATTGTAAATTCTAGCCACCCAGGTTCGAAACCTCCAGTGAAATGAGATTGTGCGAAGAATGAGAATCCAACGGCTAACATCGTCATGTTAGCAACCCAGTTTCTAGTTACCTTTGAGATAACAAGCAAGTATGGTAGCATGATTAGTGTTGTAACCCAAGGTATCAGTCCAGCTGTTGGAGTGATTATGAATAAACTGGCTGCCAAACCTATTGGCATGTAAGGAATTCTTCGTTTTAATGTTGCAGGGAAATAGGCGATTAGAACGGCTAGCCATAATCCTACTTGCAGAGTCAAATATGGCTCTAGTGTGCCAAGTTCGGACTGTCTAATTGGACCTAAAATTAATTCAAAATCGGCCTCTCTTGCAATTAGCATTGCAAGTATGACTTCTCCGACTAAGAAAGCCGAGGTCCATTGCATCAAATCCTGTCGCAAACGTCTGTCAGCGGCAAGTATTCCTTGTACTGCAATAATGAAGACAAGTAGTGAAATCGCTCCTCCATTACCTACGTCTTCGTTATTATATTCGTATAGAAGAGGGAGCAATCCCGATGTTACTGCAACAACTGAGAAAATAATTCCACTATTTGCTCGCAAAGATAGCCACATCGACAGAGATGCCAAAGCAATCATAGAGATTCCCAATTCCCAGGACACGTTGTTATTTGACCACTCCATCCAAATGCTAGAGCCTATCAATGCGACTACTAGAGGTGTGAATGTAGTGACCGACCATCCGAATGTGGTAACACCCTTTAGACGCATCAAGTAAACAGTTTGAGCAAGTGCGAGAGAAAGGGTTGCAGCCATTTGTACGTAAATTGCGTTGGCTGAAGGGATCCAGCCTTCTGCGCTAGGGTCTGTACCTTCCGGAATGAACCACTTGATATCTTGCAATGCCAACTCTCCTACTAGCCACCTTGATCCCCAAAGAGTTCCGACTGCAAGGAAGAAGAATCCAACTCCTAGCATGTAGTCGTGAACATTTTGTAACTCATTACCACCCTTCCTTCTTTGGAATTCAACTAATGAAATCGCAAGCAATCCCGAAAATAAACCTCCGAAACCTAGTACCAGGAACTCGGGCTGACCGGTTTCTTGATCTCCTCCTGGGAATGCGATATTGAGCAATCCTGCCCATATTCCCAGCATTGCTACTCCGAAGAGAATAAGTTGAGCGAATTTCATTAAACTATTATCTACCATATTAACAGGTGTTCCAACAGTTCCCATTTTCACGGAAGGCGTTGCAACAGCATCTGCGGACAGATTTCCTGCACGTTGCGATAGAGTTCTTGCACTAGTAGGTCTTTGAGGTCTAGATGGTGAATCAGCCATGTTTCTCGGGGGTTGGTTCAGCCTTTCGCCTTTTGAATGTTGAGCCGGCAAATACACCTTGGATGCCTTATTCAACAAATTTTCCTCTATTCGACAATTTCTGCTTCAACAACTTCTTCAATATCGAAATCCCTTTGATGAGACGCCTCTTTTTCAGAATCATTTCTCATGAAAGCAACAACTAGAACAATTGAGAGAATAATTGCAGCAAATACTGAACCATAAATTACGAAATTCATCGAAGATGTTTCAGAATCTTCTAAGGCAACTAGAACTTCTTCAGTGAGTGTGATGTCAATAGAAATCAAAGGACTAGATGTTGTCCCTTCCAATCCTCTTATTGAGATTGTATGATCTCCATGAAGAGTAGTTCCTGGCAGATGTTCGAACTCATGAACGATGTCATCATATGTCAAAACAGCAACAACCTCATGGTTGTATGAATGGATATTAGACCATTCGTCTCTCAAGTCGTTACTCATCCATTGAACAGTATCGATTCCTTGATTCAAATTGATTTCAAACTTTGAGCCAGGGCCTAGCAATAAAGAACCGTTCAAAAATTCATTTTCAGAAACAGAAAGCGAGATATTGGAATTGAATGTGTACTGCTGATTGTATTCAGCAGCCTCAATTACTGCCTCTAGAGAATTGACATGGCCGTGGCCATAGACATTGTTCTGCCTGTTTTTTGGAATCAAATCCTCTAGGCATGGTTCATTCGCTCCCATGTAGTGGCATTGTCTGTAGGTAGCGGTTTCTTGCATGATGTTTCTCATATCAAAAGGTGACAAATCAGGGTTCGCTTGGAGCATTAGTGCACCAACTCCTGCAGCTCCAGGGGTTGCCATACTTGTCCCACTCATTGCGGTATATTGGTCACCGGTGTTGTAAGCAACGGACATAATGCTGCTTCCCATGTATGCGACATTTGGTTTTACACGTCCTTCCTCAGTTGGGCCTTGACTCGAATAAATTGCGATAGAAGTGTCCTTGTCTAATGCTCCTACGGTAATCACATCTTCAGCAGAACCAGGAGTTCCAATTTGCGCACTAACACCGTTGTTACCGGCTGCGATGAAAAGAGAGATACCTGCACTTACCATTTTATTGGCTTGGCGATTTACACTGTCCTCTTCGGAAGAAGTCCATTCAATAGCGCCTGGTCCACCAAGACTCATAGATGCAATTTTAGTGTTGAATTGATGCATTGTATCAATAGTCCACTGCATTCCTGCCATTACACCGGCAAATGAACCTGAACCCCCTGAATCTAGTACCTTAACTCCAACGAGGTGTGCTTGTGGAGCCATCCCTACGTGGTCGTATGTGGGGGCGCCAGTTCCTGCAGTAGTACCTCCACAATGTGAGCCATGACCTTGGTCATCGTAAGGGAAAACATTGCCAGAGGTGTCGTCAGGACTGTTTACGGCATCATAGAATCCGATAATTTTGGGGTCATAGGTAGATGGGTCATCGTCTTGGTCATCTAGACTAGTATGGTTTCCATCTAGGCCAGTGTCGATAATTGCAACTGTTGTTCCAGAGCCATCATATCCAGTTTCTTCGAATGTCATATCGACTCCATGTCCAATTCTTGCATCGTTGTTTGCAATTGTTAGGATTCCGTCTAATTCGATCATCACTACTCCAGGCAGTTCTCTCAAAGTAAGCAGCTCACTAACAGGAACTCTGCCAGCCAGAGCATCAATTCCGTGAAGGATAAATTGGTGTCGGTAGTCGACATTTTGTTCAAGCATATCGATTTCATCCTGACCAGGAGTGTAATAGAAATCAATAATCAAAGGTAAGGTATTGTCTGCATCAAGGAAAACGGGATTGTCCATGTGTAGTTCAACCATGTCACCAATTTTGTTCTGGTTTCGATCAACGGTAGTTTCAGTCCACCATCCTTGAGGTTCATTTTCATCGTCGATGTCCACTGAAACCGGAATAGTAGCGACCGCTAAAGGTGCCACTAGTATCAACAATCCGAAAAGGCAGAAACTTCGTCTTAATCCGTTCATCTTCTCACCGCGCTCCGCGCGACCGAGCGATAGTGTTTGAACCCTGTGTTTCTGGGTAAAATCGGCAGAGAAGTCAAAACTACCACTCTTCAGGCCTCTTCATGGGGATTCAAAACTGGTTCAGTCGAGTTTTGATGTCGACTTGGTTCCGTGAGATTACGGTTATCGATGTCGAGAACCTTCCCTCTGACAGAGGTGCAATAATCGTTTCATGGCACCCTGGTGGCTTGTTCGACAATATGCTTACACAAGGTCTTCTTCCTGGTGAACAGGTAAAGTTCGATGGATTCATCAGCAGTGATGGGGAATTGGAAAGGGTTGCATCTGAAGTGGCATCTGGGAAAAATGTAGTAGTCTTCCCTGAAGGCGAGGCTCATACGTCACCAAAAACCAAAGAAATCCAAGACAATGCAGCAAGAATCGCACTCAGGGCCAGTGAATTGTCTAAAGAAAATCCACCTGTAATTATTCCCGTAGGAATCCATTACAGCCGTAAGCACTACTTCCGTGAAAGAGTTGCTCTAAGTGTTGAGAGACCAATAGAGGTTGAAGGAACAGTCGAACAGCTGAGCACAATAATTTCGGGTGAGATATCTAGGGCATCTCTTTCAAGAGAAGATTGGAAAGATAGGGAATTGATATGGAAAGCTCGATCAATCATTCGTGCCGAGAGGAGAAGACAAAATCCCGAATTAGACAAGTTAGCAACATACGGCCAAGGTGTCATAGGTGCCAGAAGAGTTCGAGCAGCATGGGAATGGCTTGCACAAAATGATTCAAAGAAATGTGAACTATTGGAGCAACGAACAAGAGACCATATGTCGGAATTAGGTTCATTGGATCTGAAGCCTCATCATGTTGACTCAAGGCCAAAATCGGTAACGCGTGCAGGATTTATGAAATCCATTTTTCTATGGCTATTTGCATGGTCATTCATGTTAGGCTTTGTGACATTCAGTGCAATAGTTGGCTCATTCCCACCATTTCTTTTCGTCGTTAGTGTAGACCGAATATTTGGTCGAAAGATGAAAGAAACTAGCCGTGGAGCATTCAAATTATACACAGCAGTGATAGCTTACCCGATTTGGTGGCTAATTTCTGCAAGTGCTTTCACTTGGGCTCTTCTTTCAGATTCTAGTCCAATCGCTTGGCTTGCTGATTACAGCATGATTATCGAATTTTTGTTTTCTTTACCAGCTGTTTTAGTTTTGCCTTTGATGATTTGGTGGATGCCTACTGCGGGGAAGTTACAAATGAAATTGTATTCCAAAGGTAAATCCTCATGGAGAAGAATGAGGCTGTGGGCAAAATGGAGAAACACCGCTTTCGACTGGGATAATTTGTGCAAAAAGCAACAAGAGTTAGCAATGGATTTGGTAAAGATCGGCGATGGTTTAATTCTTCCAGGAGACGAAGACTGGAAGGAGCCGGCGGCAGGAAACGATGATTTTACAGCAGTCATTCTTAGATAGTCAACAAACTTCATTTCAAAGGTCTAATTTGAAATAATTCAGGCCAATGCTGAAAGGGTGATTCATTCTCCCACCGATTAGTTGGCGTGTGATATGGTCGGAGAAGAGCATGTTTCTATGATTCCATCAGCGACTTCGAAAGCGTGGTCTGCAGATGTAAATGGTCAATTCCGAGAGGTCTTGGCTCCATCAAACGCTATCCTACTAGATGTATTGCGAGATAAGGCAGGATGTCTTGGAGTAAAGCGAGGGTGCGATATGGGTACCTGTGGATGTTGCACCGTCATGATCGATGGAGTGCCTCGACTTTCATGTCTAACCATGGCTCATGAGGTCAGTGGCTGTGAAATAACAACTGTAGAAGGATTGGCAAATGGCTCACACTTAGCGCCAATACAGCAGTGTTTTGCAGATCATGGTGGGTCCCAATGTGGTTTCTGTACTCCGGGCTTTCTTGTAGCGTCACAAGCACTCCTAAACAACAATCCTTGCCCTACAGAAAAGGAAATCGCCTGTGCTATCGAAGGCAATTTGTGCAGATGCACTGGGTACCAACAAATAGTACAATCAATACAAGCTGCTGCTGCGATTCATAGAGGAGAGGCCGATGCTGTTGTCTCGAATAATGTAGCACATTCAGACCCACACCCGAGTGGTCCCGAAATGTAGGTGTCAGCATGAGCAAGGATTACGTTCAGCAGGCAGGTATGAACAAGGACGTTCGTGTCGATGGTAAGAGAGTTGCAGGAAAATTAAGATTTAACCCTCCTGGTTCTGGAGGTTCTAGGCCCGAAATGGCTGAGCGTGATTTAGAATTTATTCCAGAACTTGAAGGCGGCAATGAACCTCAACCAGCTGGTGCTCACTTACATGATGGTCTTCGTACTGGAACTACGGTTGGAAAAAGAACTCCTTTAGTTGATGCGAATGCTAAAGTCACGGGACAAGCGTGGTATGGTGACGATATTAGGTTGCCAAACGAAATAATTGGAAGGATAGTAAGATCTCCTTATCACTATGCCAAAGTCAAAAGTATTGATACGACAAAAGCTGAAGAATTACCTGGAGTTATTGCTGTATCAACTGGCGTAGATGCTCCAAGCAAGTTTGGGGTATTACCTGTAACAAAGGACGAGCATGCGATGGCTGTTGAGAAGGTTAGACATGTAGGAGATTTGGTGGCATGTGTCGCTGCAATAGATGAAGAAACGGCGCGTCAAGCAGCAGCGCTCATAGAGGTTGATTACGAGGTACTTGACGCAATTCACGATCCTAAGAAAGGGCTTCTTGATGTAGACGATCCTATTCATTGGCGGGGTCCATATCATATTGGTTCGACTAATGTTCAAAAAAGAGTATTCCAAGAATTCGGGGACCGAGAGAGCCTCGAAGATACCACAAAGGCATTTCATAACGGAAAGTGGAAATTCATGGGAGTCAATCATGGATTCACAGAGCCTCATGCAGTCGTCGCTCATTGGGATTCTAACGGACGTTTACAGTTGTATACTCCTCAGCAGGTGCCTCATTATGCTCACAGAGCATTAGCCACTGTACTTGAAGTTCCCATGCACCAAATCAATGTCATACGCACATTTGTTGGTGGAGGATTTGGCGGAAAATCCGATCCCTTTCCTCATGAAATGTGTGCTGCAATTTTGGCGAGAAAGGCAGGTAGGCCAGTTCGAATAACCTTTGACAGAGAAGAGGTGTTCTGGGTAAATCGTGGAAGACATCCTTCACACATTGAAGTGAAAATAAATGCAAATGATGATGCAAAAATTTCTGGTTTTGAAATCGATGCACTGATTGATGGAGGAGGCTTTGCATCATTTGGGCATGTTACATCTTACTACAACGGAGTCCTGGCAACAGCGCCATATGAACTTGGGTCTTTCCACTATACAGGTGCTCGAGTGTGGACAAATAAGCCTGCCAGTGGCGCAATGAGAGGCCACGGAGCAGTAAACACAAGGTGTGCAATAGAAGTAGGACTTGACGACATTGCAGAAAAATTACAGGTCGATCCTATCGACCTTCGTTTGGCAAATTTATTGCCACCTCACTCTAAAACAATCACTGGATTTAGAATAACCTCGAATGGAATGCGTCAAGCGCTTGAAAGGGTTAGAGAAGGAAGTAATTGGGATGAAAAATTCCGTAAATTACCTATTGGTAAAGGAATTGGTATTGGCTGTGGGTTCTTCATTTCCGGTTCAGGTTTACCGATTCACTGGGACCCCCATAATTTCCCTCATGCAACAGTTCATTTGCAAATCGATATGGACGGAGGAGTAACAGTTCATACAGGAGCAGCAGACATTGGTCAAGGTTCGAGTACAGCGGTCGCTCAGGTGGTTGCAGAAGTCCTAGCTTTGCCATTAGAAATGGTCCATGTTCGTTCCCATGAAAGCGATACTAGTCCTGTCGACTTAGGTTCCTACTCTTCCAGAGTGACTTTCATGAATGCAAATGCAGCCATTGGAGCGGCCTTAGAAATACGTGAAAAACTTCTGAATGCTGCAGGTGACATCTTGGATTTACCGTCTGACAAATTAGTATTGAATGATAGGCGGATATACTTCAAGAAAGATCCTACAATCGGTGTATCTTATCTGGATGCATTGCATAAATCTCAAGAAGATATCGGGGCATTGATTGCAAGTGGTGCTTACCGAACTCCACCTATGGGTGGAGTGCATAAAGGTGCAGCGGCAGGCCTAGCACCTGCCTATTCATTTTCTGCTTATGTTGCAGAGGTCGAGGTTGATGTTGATACAGGATTGATCAAGTGCACAGATGTTTGGGCTGCTCATGATTGTGGAAAGGCTCTGAATCCTTTAGCGGTCGAGGGACAGATTATCGGTTCATGCCATATGGGCTTAGGGCAAGTTCTGTCCGAACAAATGGTCTATGGTAGAACGGGTCATTTGCAAAATCCAAACTTTTTGGAATACAAAATACCGAGTGTCCATGAGATGCCTAATGTAACTCCAATAATAATAGAATCATGTGATCCAGAGGGCCCATTTGGTGCGAAAGAAGCAGGCGAAGGCCCTCTTCTACCAATTTTGCCGGCGGTGGTCAATGCGGTGTATGATGCAATAGGGGTTCGAGTTAACGACCTTCCGTTAACACCCGACAAGGTATGGGCTGCTATTTCCAAGAAGATGAATAGGGAAAAGATAGATGATGCGAGAGATTTACCTGTCCCTAGATTGGATTTCTCCGAACTTCAAAAGAAATTAATCAAGAGGTCTGCAGAACATAAACTAAGAGACTCACGTCGACAAAGAAGAGAGGATGAAGGACCGTATCTAAATGGTGTTTTATTTGGATTAGATCCAACATTGCCGCCCGAAGAACAGGACGAAACTTGGAAGATTTCCGTAAAACCCGATTCCAGTCAATTAGATAACCTCGGATTAGCAGGTACTGCTTGGACAAAAAAAGAGCAGAGGCACATGGAGGGTGAGAAATAATGCTAATGCCTCCATTTGAACTTCATCAGCCGAAATCGGTGTCAGAGGCATGCGCAATCGCTAAACAACTAATGTTAGCAGGTGATGAATTCGATTGGATTGCTGGTGGAACCGACCTCATTCCTAACTACAAGTGGCACATTAATTCAAAACCCCATGTTATTTCTCTAGCAGCCATTGATGGCCTTTCAGAAATTACAATGACAGAAATCGGCTGTATGGCCAGATTACATGATATCGCCGAATCAGAGGATGTACATCCTATTGTTTCAGAGGCTGCTAGTAAAGTTGCATCTTCATTGATACGAAGAAATGCAACTCTCGGAGGTAATCTTTGTTTGGATACGCGTTGTTTTTGGTTTAATCAAACAGAAGAATGGAGGAGTAGTATTGACTGGTGCCATAAATGCGATTGTGGAACAGGTGCCGATTGCAGAGTGATTCCAAATCAAAATGAACTCTGTGTGGCAACTTATCAAGGAGACATAGCGCCAACGCTAATGGTTTTAGACGCAAGAGTTCATTTGATTGGCCCCGATGGTACAAGAGTTATGCCTCTAGTAGAATTTTACAAATTAGATGGAATGACCAGAAATGTATTGCAGCCAGGTGAATTTATGCTCAAGATCACACTGCCTGATGATGCTGCTGATTGGATAGGGGCCTATCGTAAATTAAGGGTAAGAGACTCATGGGATTTCCCAGAGGCAGGCGCAGCTGCAGCATGGAAAAAAGGCGATAGGTCTACTCTAAGGGTTGCTACAACTGCATTGGAAAGCATTCCACGTAGACATGATGCAGAAGTTTCAGAATCAAATGGCGATGTTAAAGCGATTTGTGATGCTGTATACAAATCAACAAAACCAGTAAACAATACTTCTCTGCCTCCAAGATATCGTAGAAACATGATAAAAGTGCTAATCAAGAGAGCATGTGAGGAATAATGATGAAGAAATTCTTGGTCTCGATTTTATTCTTGGCAATGTTCCTTCCAGTTGCTAGTTCTCAATTACCAGATGTAAGTAATCCGGGTTGGGGCTTAGGTTGGGATGTTGAAGAAGATGAAGTCCTCATGGTCTTAGATGACACAGTCCAATTTGAAACAGTATTGAAATTTTGGATTGATAATACTAGACCATTACCTTCAGATTACGAAATAGATGTAGAGATAACATATCCTTCAAAATGTGCAGATGATGATAATTCATTTTCAATCGATGTTGAGAGTAAGGTAAATGTCGGAGCTAACACAAATGAAACGTTTGAAATCAAAATTTCTGGTAACGGATATGGAGACATGATGATTGCAGAACTTTGCTCATCTAGCGAAGTTTTTTCTTTGGAATTATCAGTTTCTGATTTGATTGTTGCAGGACAGGCAGGTGATGGCTCAAAAACAATTGAACAAGACCTAAGATTTTCCCCAATCTACTCATTGAGCACTGAATTTGTAGAGACAGATAACTGGAATTTGGTTGATGATATCAAATCAGGAACCAGTGAATTTGTCGAAGTCATAATTCGAAATAAGGGGAATACTATTGATTCATTAGTAGATCCTGATTTTAATTTCAGATACTGCCCTCAAATGGATTACTCAATCAACGAAGGTAGCACAGGTGGAAATGCTAATCCGGAAGAGTCATGGAATCTCATGATTGAACTGTCTGCATCATCAAGTCATCCAGACAAGAAATGTGAGCTCATTTTTTCTGTTGTAAGTGGTGGAGGAGGATTTTCTCACGTTGAAGTTCTAGAGTTCAATGTTGACGCCATCGACGTCAAGGAACAGAATGAAGAATTAGAGGAAAAAGAAGCTTCAGAAACATCAGGTTTGGATTCTAAAAGCTCCACTTTGCCAGCGATGTCTTCACTAATGTGTATATTTACTGTACTAATATCGTCATTTTTCCGACGAGAACTGCAATAATAATACATTTTTTCGGGAATGATATTCCTTTATTCTAGTTGATACTCGTACATTTTACTCGCTCAACCTACGATAATCTATATGAGTGGGTTGGAGTTGGGAAAATTGCTACGTTTATCCGTGGCCGTTTTTTGAGGTGCTTAACAATGGCTGAAAATGATACATCTGGAATCAAGTTAGAAACTTGGCTCTTAGTTGGATTCATTGTCGCAATGTTGCTTTCAACAACAGTAATCATAGCAAC
>Ga0163111_10001592_pt1 | contig 14099 bp, 38 predicted proteins | sample CRUFie1St18metaG_FD_109645 | JGI IMG/M metagenome (GOLD analysis project Ga0163111, IMG submission 109645) | Marine microbial communities from the Costa Rica Dome - CRUD Field 142mm St18 metaG | ecosystem: Environmental > Aquatic > Marine > Oceanic > Photic zone | place: Costa Rica: the Eastern...
CTTCTGAACCTACAAATGATAAGGTTAGTGGTAGATATCTTTTCGTTTATACTGAAACTATTATTGACGATTTAGAAAAATTAGGTTGGTTACCTGTTCAAGGTGCTCAAAGAGCTAGTAGAGGAGGTTCTACTATCTTTAGTAAGCATATGGTAGCTTTCCAGAATCCTGATATTAAGATTAAAGGTGAAAATGGAGATGATGCATTTCCTAGAATTATCATGACTAACTCTCACGATGGTATGCAAGCTTTTAAATTTAGTGTAGGTATATTTAGGTTAGTTTGTTCTAATGGATTGGTAGTTGCTGATGAGCAGTTTAGTGATTTCAAGATCAAGCATAAAGGTTATACTTTCGATGAGTTAAGAGCAGTTGTAAATCAAGCAGTAGCTGATTTACCTAATAAAGTTCAAGTTCTTAATGATATGAAAAATAGAGTTCTTACTCAAGAAGAGAAGAATAAATTAGCTTTAGATGCTATGTTAATTAGAGCTAATATTAAACCAGGCTCTAAACAAGCTAAAAAGTTTAACTATGATGAAGAAACTATCGAAGATATTCTTGATCCTAAAAGAGATGAGGATAAAGGAGATGATCTTTGGAGAGTATTTAATGTAGTTCAAGAGAAGATTACTCAAGGAGAATTTAGTGCTGCGTTAGTAGGTGCTAATGTTAGAAAGGTAAGAAAGATTAAGTCTTTCGAAAAGGAGCTTAAAGTGAATAAAGAGTTATTCCAGTTAGCTACGGCGTTAATCTAATTATTAATTAAAAATCAAGTTTATGAATTTAAATGAATTATATTATTTTCCATCTATTAAAATAAATGCTAAAATTGCAGATATATTAGATGAAGGTCATCATATAGAGATTGACGGTTATAGATACGAAAGACTACAGAAGAAACCTAGAGGTAGAAGTATCTCTAGAACTCTTCTTAATGAGTCTAACAACGAACGAATAGTTATTTATAGCTAATGAAAATAGCAGATTTATTAATAGGAGTAGCATCTTTCATTGTAGCGCACGTTTTAACTTTTTACCAGCTCAATGGCCAGTTTCTTAAATCAACAGATTGGTTTAGAAATAATACCTTTTGGGTAGCAGCTGCAGGAATAGTTCTCTCCTATTTTTATATCTGGGGTACCAAGTACGCAGTTTCCGGAATGGATGGTTTACTGTGGCCTGCTAGATTTATAGGATTTGGAGTAGGTATGATAATATATGCAATCTTTGTTAACTATCATTTTAGTGAAGGTATAACTCCTAAGACTGCAGTAAGTTTATCTCTTGCTATTCTTCTTATTTGTATACAGGTATTGTGGAAGTAGAATATTTATATTAAAACAATTTATGGAAAGAAATGAGATTGTTAAAAAGATTTTAGAGATAAAATTAAGAAAGGGAATTAAAACTCTTAAAGAAAAACTTCAGATACAAAAATTACAGCAAAAACTAGAAAACTTATTTGACAAAAAATGAATTGTTTCTTATCTTATTTAGCATTAGGACTTTTATGGTCAGGTTGGTTAGAGTGGTACTGTTGTAATAATTTACCAGTACCTTTCAATTCACCGTTTATGTGGAGAGAAAGAATATTTCACATTTTTGTATGGCCTTGGTCATTTGGAGTTTTTGTATATAACATTATAAAAGATTGTTTAAAATAGTTGCTTAATTGCGATTTAATTCGTATATTAAGTATTAATATTAGAGGAAGTACAAAGATCAGGTTAATTCTTGAGCCTCTAAGTTCTTTGAAATAATAGCAGGACAGAGTTTTCCCCGAAAGGGAAGCTAAATTGTCGCGAATGGTTGAGATCGTATCAATAGTACCTAGAATTTGAAAGGTTATTACTAAGTACCACCGGTTATAAAGGGAACAGGAAAGCAACTAGAGAATGAGGCGAGACTTTGGAAGTATAAATTTTGAGTACTTTAAAAGACGAAGAAAAAAACTGGTGTGATAACCAGGAGGTAATCGAGGTCTAATACCATTGACCGAAAGTCCTTATCACAGAGAGATTACTTGACACTCATCCTAACTGCTATTTTTTTAAAGATAAAGTTGCTAGATTGCGTATTATTTCGTATATTTAGGTATAAAAAAAAGGTTATGGTTAGAATTACTAAAGATTTTATTGTTGGTGAATTATTAGGAATAATCGCTAGCAGACAACTCAGCGGAGAAGTATTTCCAGAACTACCTTCAGAGAAAATAGATTATATTGCTGATCTTATTTTGTTTGAATGGAATGAGTATGGAGATCCTGAAGCAGATATTTACGAAGTTATTAATGTTAATTTAAATGATCAAATAAAATATGGATAATAAAAAAAGATACGCAGTTACTGTAGATTTTTATATCTACGCTAAGGATGACTATATGGCTAGAAAAAAAGCTCATGAAGTTAAAGAAGGGATAAAAGGAGATAATCCTAATATATTAAGTATTACCGACGCTCCTTTTGCTAGTATGAATACTAGAGATCTAGATGATATTTCTAAACCTTTAGGTAAAGACGAAAAATTTCCATTTTAGTATGAAGTGTTGTAAATGTTATAAAGAGATAAATCCTTTGAGGATAAAAGCTTTACCAGGTACTAAAACTTGTGTTAATTGTAGTACTGCATCTAGATGGTATGTAAGAAATATTATTTCCGGAAAGACTACTTATTGTGAGACTGAAGTAATTAAAGATCCTCTAGTCGCTGAAGGAGTTGCTGCTATGGATAGAAGAACCGGTTGGGGGAGTAATCTACATAAAGTTAGAAGGTAATTTTTCCGGAAATAATTAAGTAAATAGTTGGTTCGTATTAATATATTTCTTATATTTAAGTATTATTAATTAAGGTTATAAAAATAAAGGTTATGAAGTTAAAAAATGTAAAAACAGTAAAAATGGAGAATCTAGTATTTGATTCTTCTCTATTCCGTCCGATGAAATCTGGACGAGTAGTTGACTCTCACTTCTCTTCTGAGGGAGGTTTAATGAAAGGTACTAACTATGCAATCGTAGGAGATCCAGGAATTGGTAAAACTACCGTAATGCTTGATATGTTAGCTGATCTTCAGAATAGAGGTCAAAAAGTATTATTTATTTCTGGTGAGATGAATCAGATCGATATGTACGGATACGTAAAACGTTTTCCTAAGTTTGGTAAACTACCTATTTTATTTATGGGTGATCATTGTGAGGATAATGCTCTTGAAGTTTGTGAGAGTATTTTATCTGAAGGATGGGATGCAGTTCTTATCGATAGTATGGCAGAGGTTCAGAATGCTGTAGTTGATACTACTAAAGGATGGATGTCATCTAAAAAAGCTGAAACTGAATTATTGAATTTATTTGAAAAGCATAATTTAGGTCATAATAATCTTAAAACGAATACCTCGTTTTTAGTTATTCAGCAAGTTACTAAAGGTGGAGAATTTGCTGGATCGAATAGATTCAAGCATATGATGACCGGTATGGCTCATATGAAATGGAGTAAGGAAGGTGATAGAACTTTCTTCTTTTCTAAAAATCGTAGAGGTGGAGATATGTCGATTAGAATGTTTAACTTAAGTACTCCTAATCGAATCGGATGGATGGGTACGATAGCAGCAGGAGAGTAATGGCATTGTGGAAAGTATCTATAGATGGAAAAGAAGAACTTATGTACTCTGAGGGAGCATTAAAACTCCCCGGAGACATAGGGTCATCAGTCTTTGTGGTAATGCATAAGTATTTAGTCCCTTTTACTAATTTAGGAAGAGGAGCTATTTCAACTATCAATGGTAAGACTTATCATATGCCTTCTTGGACTGAAGTTCATCCTAAAACTACTTTAGATGATATAATAATAGATAAAAAACCCTTTGAGGAGTTATTTATAAAAGAGAACAAAAGGTCTTGGAAGTATAAATCTGCATCTAGTGATAAGGAGTATACTGTAAAAGAAGGTAAAAATGGTTTATATTGTGACTGTTGGGGATATATTGCTCATCGTAAATGTAAACATATAAAAGAAACAATTGAATTAATATGATAGAATTTTTTAGACACGCATTAGGATTGTGTGGGGAGCATTGGCATCCTAACTTCATAACCGCTTTAGCCAGCTCCCCCATGATCGTTTTAACTTATAATTGGCTTAAATGTAAATGCGGTGAATGGTTTGGAAAGCATAAAAAAGGATGTGAAAGCCATAAAAAGAGAAAAGAAGAATGGAACAATATCAAAAAGGTTTATGATAAAGGAATAAACTTTGGTATCACAGAAGAGGATATTTACGAAGATATTAAAAACTGTAGTAAAAGGTAAATGGGATTTAGATATAGAGTATTAAAGTTTTTAGTTCAAAGTAAAAGACTTACTCCAGGAGAAAAATTAGCTAGAAGAATAGGTTATATGGGAGCTGGTTTCTTAATAGCAGCTCAATGGACTATAGAACCTAAATTATATATTGCAGGTTTTATTTGCGTTATAGTTCAAGTTGCATCTCGTAAACAATGGAACTTAGTTGCATTAAATATTAACGGTTTGTTTGCTTGGATCAAACATTTTTTTAATAACATTTAATATGGACGGAGAAGAAATAATAAAAAGAATTAATCAAATAAAGGAATTAATAATAAGAAATCCAGATGGAGGAGATTTAGCTCTCAAGTACTGTGATTACCTTATAGATGATATTTTTATGTACAAAAATAATTGTTTGTAAATAGTTGCTATTCCGGAATATTTTTCGTATATTTAAGTATAAATAATAAAGGTTATGAATCGTAAAGAAGTACATAAAATAATAAAAGAAGTAATGCCTAAAATCGAAAAGCATTATGGTTTTTCTAAGTTTCAACAAACTACTCCTTGGGTAGAAGTTCATCATAATATCTATGCTAGGTATTCTGGTATTGAAGAAGCTACTGGAGATGAAACTCCTCATGCTGAGTTTGATGCTGATGATAATACGATTTATGTTTATTATCCTCAAATGAAGTCTAGAAGACATATTATTGAAACTTTACTTCATGAGTATAAACATTATCTTCAATCACCATTATGGATGAAAAGATATAGAACTATGGGATATGATTATGTAACTCATCCTTATGAGATTCAGGCTTTAGAAGAAGAAAAAAACTGGGAAATATTTGCTTAAATAGTTGCTTAGGAACTTAATTCTTCTTATATTTAGATATAAAGTTAGGAAGTTAAAATAAATATTAATTAAAATAAAGGTTATGAATAATAAAGTTTTAGATTATAATTACGCTAGTAATGAAATTAAAGGTTATAGTAATTCCTCAATTGCTAAAAAAGAAAAAAATGATTGTTTCGTAAGAGCCATAGCTGCTGCTACTGGTTCTAAATATGATTCTGCTCATGAATTCGTAAAAGAAACTTTCAAAAGAGAAGAAGGTAAAGGTACTCAATTTACTGATCTTATTATGACAGAGTTAGAAGATAAAGGTTTTACTTTAGATGGTAAAGAGTTTAAAGTAAAAGTTCTTCCTAAAAGTAGAGTTACTAATAGTTATAAACTTTATGGAGATATAGTACATAGACAAAAAACTGTAAAATCGTTCATGAAAGATAATCCAGAAGGAACGTTTATTGTTGGAGTAAGTAAGCATGCCTTTACAGTTAAAGATGGATTACTTATAGATAATGCTGGTGAAGAGTTTAGACCTACTAGGAAAGTACAGAGTGTTTTTCAGATCTTTGGCGATAATAATACTAATCAATTAAGATTATTTTAATGGATAGATTAAAGCAAGCTAGAGAAGCCTATATGAAAGGTGTTAAAATTGTTAATTGTTGTGTGTCAGCAGACCACTTGGATACGGCCAGAAAGTTCATAGAGAACTTCTGGCTTAATATCCTTAGACCTAGCGAAGGTCATAAGGATGAAAAGTATATAGAGGATTATTATAAAGCTTTAAGAGGTATCTATGATCAAAGATATAAATTATTAGAGATAGAAGTAGATCCATTTAAAGATCCAGAAGTACAAGAGTTCTTAGAATGGGCTGATCAACCTGGTCCTTGGTCTGAAGAGCATGATAAGATTCATACTGTAGGAGGATTATCAAACGATAAGGATGGATCGTTTATGAAGTTTCAAAATAAAATCAGTAAAAAAAATAATGAAGAAGTATAAAATATTAATTACTCCTATAATAGGAGCCCCGTATGAAATAGATTTAGAAACTGATAGATTAGAATGGTCTATGGAGCAGTTTCAAAGAAATAGAGAACCTTTAACTTGGAGAGTAATAAGAGATGTATAATATACCAATAGCTGTAGCATATAAAAAGAGATGGGGTAATAAAGTATGGTTAAAGATTTTTAAAGATCTGAAAAATCCCGATAAAATTATAGCTCCTAAAAGTAAGTTACTTCCGGAAGGTTCTAATATAGTTGAGATAGGAGTAGGTAAAATCTTTATAGAAAGATACAAAAAGAAATATAAAATTAAATGAGTAAAAAACCAGATCAATTTGCTGAAAATAAAGCTATAATGCCTTATGGTGATAATGTTGGAGCTCCTTCTATTAAACCAACTGATTTAACTGCTTATAAACAAGAGAAAGTAATTAAGACTAATCATTACTTTGAAGCTAGGTTTGATGAAATTAAAGAAGAGTATAAAAAACTAATAGAAGCTTATAAATGGAATGAGTTAGTTTATAATAGCGAATTTAGATTTGAACCTATCAAAGGAAATACTTACCATTTATACCAGAAAGAAGATGATAAACTATTTTTATCTTTAATAGGACCTGACGAATGGGATCAAATTTTTATAGGTTCTTTCAGAATGGACTCTGACGATAAATGGACTAAAGTAAATTAAAATGAAAACAATAAAAAAAATATTAATAGCATTTGGTAATATATTCGATCCAGGATGGTATGCTGATAAGATTAGTACGAAGTTTGGATTGTATGATAAAGCTAAAAAGTCTTCTATCCGTAAATGGGCATTAGGTCTAACAGGATGGAAATGGTGGGCTTGGCAGATAGTAGGAGGATTATTATTTGTAATAATAGTAGAATTTATATTGAATAAAATAGGAATGACAATGTTACCTTGGAGATAATATGAGAAATATAATTAAAAAAATAACAGATAAACTTTTAAATACAATTTATAAACTATTAGCACTTAGTTATGAGATGGATAAATTAGCTTATGATTGGTTTAAAGTAAGTAAAAAGAAATGAAAAGTACTTTAAAAGCAAATATTAAACTTAGTATATTAGATAAAGATACTAATAAAGTATACGTTTATGAGTCTTGGAATCCTCTTGAGCGTAATATAGAAGAGTATTTAGAGTTTAGAGGACATAAAAATTATAAATTAATATTTTAATGAAAGCAACTTATAAAGATAAACAATTTGTTATACCAGTTGAAATAGGAGATACTATTATGGTAGGCAAGTTTAGAAATAAACCTGTAAAGGTAAAAGAGATAGGAATAGACGAATTAGGTCAGCCAACTATTAATGGCAATCCTATATTAAAATTTAGAATACCAAAATTTATGTAATTATGAAAAAAGAAAAATGGAACCCTAACGACTGGCAAGGTCGTAGAAAAGAACAAGTAGAAGGTCATGCGATAATGGCTCTAATAAGTATAGTAGGACTTATGGGGATGTTAATGGTCTTAAGTTTAATCTCAAATTAAAATAGTTAGTTATGAATAGAATTATATTTTATATTAAGTTATATTATCCAGTAATATTATCTTTCTTATCGTTTTTATATTCGGTGAGTTTATGGTTTAGTGGATATCAATTAGAAGGAGTATTCGTTGGAATATGGGTACCTTCAATATTAGCATTTGCAATCTGTATTAGACAGAGAAGAAATGATTATTATAGAGCAATGGCAGCAGCAGATAAATTTAAAAGAAGAAGAAGATGATAAGTGGAAATTTATTTATAATGTTTGTAATAGGTTTTATTATATTTAGTTTTTATATAGTAGGATTATTATATGCAATATGGTGGGGTCATAACTCTCAGAGAGAAGATATGCTCAACGATCCAGAATTGAGAAACTATTATAGTAGACATAATATGCCTGATCAAATGGATTACGATGGAGGAGGTAATTGGGGAAGGTTTCCTAAAACTCCTGTTAAAAGAAGAAAAGTAAAGAAAGGTAGTCAGAGTAGAATGAAGAGTTACTTCTGGCATAAAGATAGTTAATATGGTTATTAATATAATAGCAGGTATTATGTTTGTAGGAATAGTAATTATCAGTTATTATGAAATAAGAGAATGGTAATATGGAAAAACGTTTTGGTAAGTATCACGATTTTATAGTTCTTTGGACTGCATTCTGGACTGCTATTAGCGTTGGAGTATTATTAGGTTATTTGTTAAATTAAAAATTAAAATTATGAGTGTAATTGAAAACGATTTAGATTATTGGAAAGTAGAAGTAGATGGTGAAGAATGGATAGTAGATGGAGCTAATATAAAAGATGTAATAAAAAAAGTATTAGTAGAAGAACCAGATGCTGATATAGATTTAGTTGAAAGAACTAATATCAGTAGAGTAATATTTTAATGGAGGATTTATTTAAACCTAATTTAACTCCTAAAGAGATATTATTAAGTGGAGCTTTTGGAGGTGCTTACTTTGGAAGAAGAGTATTAGAAGGAGATTATGATTATCAATCTCTATTTCAAGAAACTTTAGATGGGATACTTCCTCAATTCTACTTAGGAGAGAAATATGAAGCTAAGAGAAATAAGTTTAAAGTAAAGAGTGGTATGCCATATGACTATTGGAAAGATAAAGGTTGGATGCATAATGATGATCCATATGGTTGGTTTGAGTGGTACCTAAAGTACTATAATGGTAGAAGGCATTCAGACGACGATAGGCAGATACATAGATGGAAAGGCGTATGTGGAATAAATGGTAGATGGCGTAATAGAATATATAAGAATATATATGAAAGTAATAATTGGAATATAAGTCCAAGAATACAACAATCATTATTGCATTGGGGATATAAAGTAAATGAAGAAGACTTTATTATATGGCAGAAGAATAATAAATTAATAACAATAAATAAATAAAGGTTATGAGAAGAACTAAACAAAATTATAAGAATTTAAAAGGATGGGGCTTTGATATGAAGCGCTTACAATTAACCGAGAGGGGGCGAGGGGGCGTTTCTCTCTCTCCACCGAAGGTGCCACGCGCGGATTTCACTAACGTTCATCCGGACTCTACCATCCTTAAAGAAAGTGAGTGGTGTCATTATGGGGGATTACCTTCTCCTAATGCTTATCTATAGCATGCTAAAGCATGTGTCTGAGAGTGTACGATTATGGTGAATACTCTATATCATTACTATAAAGATAATAAGAGAGAACCTATCGTAATAAGGTAGATAAAGGGATATGATACTCTAAAAGACCTAAAGCCTATCTAATACTATAAACGTATATATTAATATATTGATATACACATATAAAGCTATAAAGATATATAATATTGTATAGAATAATACCTATATAACGTATGGAAAGTGAAGGGTAAACATCAGTCTTGTGTGTCTCCCTAAAAGTTTTTCCTCTAGAGAATAAAAAATATATATGAAAATAGTTGGACCCTACGGTATTTTTTCTTATATTAAGGTATAAAATAAAGGTTATGACATATACAGATAAGGTAAAATTAAGTAAAAAGTTATATAGTAATATGGAGGCAATGGATGAAAGCGTTGTATTATCCATCCAGTATAAAGGAGAGCCATATGAGATCTATTGTTATGTATATAAAGGTCTAGGTAGTAAGGACTGGAGTATATATAAGAAAGGTAACTATACTATACACGGTATGAATATAGAGAATAAGAAGATGAGTCCTACCTCTATGCTTGCTTATACATACGATATGATGGGTCAGAAGACTACATATAAGTTTAAGATGCAAGATATTAAAGTAGGTAACGTACACCCTAAAAAGAGATAATATGTCAGATATAATAAGAAACCTTATAGAGGCTATATATAAGAGACCTATAGACGTAATAGTACAGTTTTTATTTGTAGCTCTTATATTCTATATAACTTATATAGCCTTGTGGGTAGCCTGCCCGTGTGGTTAGTCAATCCTGCCCGAACCTTGCCTGCATCTAGACATCATGGTGATATAACACTGACAGTATAGTTCCCTAAAGGGTTGGTAATCTGCGTGATTCTGCCAGACCTATTCGCATAATTCCTACGATTTTTAGGTATATAGTAATATATATTTATATATTTATTTAAAGATAAAGCCCTATAAGAAAGACAACAATCATAAAAATGATTAAGAAGAAGGGGGATACATCGAATTTTTCTTTATTCTGCATTAGCCTCCCTCCATTTCCGTGTTTTAATAGCTTTTTGTTTAGCCTTTCTCTTTTTCATAGAAGGTTTTATATATTCCTTCTGTTCTCTAATGGATTGAATAAGCTTTGTGTTACGAACCTTTTGTTTATAACGTTTAAGAGCCCTGGTTATTTGCTCTCCTTTCTTTAATTTTATTATTAACATATAATTTATTTACTATATATAGGCCTATAATACTGTTGTCTCTGAGATTACACCCTCTTTGACTAGTTCTCCCCATGCTAAACTATATAGTTCAGAGTAGTCAGTCCATTTATGTTGCGGTGACAATTGGATTTCTTTGACTCTTTTAAGTAGCTCATCTCTTTTACCTTGAGCGTATGCAGCATATAACAGTTCTTCTACTCGGGACATATCAATTTCTATATATTATTTAATATAAGAACTTTTTGGGTAAAATCCAACAGATCTTGGGGAAATTTTTTGGCAGATTTTTCCGTCTATACAAACTACCTATTTATTATCAGATGAATAAGTTAGATCCACATACGTTATTCAGCATCTTTGAACAAGGTGACGAAGAGATTTACATAGAGCACGGTCAGCAAGATGTTCTAAAGAACCCGTTTGTACTCATGGGTATGGTATTAAGAGGGTTAGAGAACTATAGGCTTATGTCTCTTATATATCATCGTAAGTACCCAGAGATGTTTGAACGTCAAGAAACCTCTATCAAACACAAATACTTCAATAAACTATACGGATACCTTAATCGTATTGATCTCAAACAATTAGAAACCACATATCATATAGGAGAGAGCTATTCTCGAGATGAAATCTCGTTAGCACTCGACGTATTAATCAAATTCTTTATACAAGTAGAAGAATATGAAAAATGTGCAAAAATCGTAGAATACAAAGATTTATTAGTTTTAGAAGAAATTTACGATATAATTAATAAACAATCGTTGAAATAGTTGCCTCATTAACTTTTTTTTCGTATATTTAGATATAAAATAAAGGTTATGAGAACTCAATTAATACAATTCCTATTGGATAAGAAAGAAAAAGGTCTTCCCATGAATATTGGTGAAGGTATGTCTAAGTTAGATATTAACGTAGATAACGGTGGACCTATGGGCAACCAAGTTATGGTCTTTAGACAAGAATGGGAAAATAATAATAAGTAATATGTTTAAAAATTTTCGGTGCAACTTGCGCGCGTTTCGCGCGGCGGCGTCAATGGGTTTTATTGCCCTCACCCTCTCATGTGAAAAAGAGGTATTGATACCTAACACATGTGAAAACGGTGAATGTAATGCCGTCATAACTACTCCTTATACCGTTGACAGTAACGGTTATACACACGTAGACTTAGAGTGGATAGGTGAAACTTTACCTTATTTTACATTAGATATTGAAGCATCCCGTACCTCTCCCGAGTACTATTATAACGATCAACCTGTAGTTTCTGCTGAGTTTGATACCGATAGTTATTACGTATTAGGTGATAGTTTAGCGTTTACTTTACCTCTTTACAACTCTTTTACCGGTTTAGAAACGTACGAAGGCTACCCTATACCCGTACAAGATACTACTATTTACTTGAATCAATTTGAAGGAATGGTGTTTCCAGTAGTACAGAATGATACCAGAATTTACTTTTCTAATGATGAAAACGGTAGATTTACCTCTAAACGTGTTGTTGGACCTATTCCTCGTGGTTTTGAAGGGGATACTATTACAATTTATATGAAAGTATTTTGGGATGCAGGAAGTAATTCTATAATACGAGAAAACTATTTAGAAAAATATATTATAGAATAGTTGCCTTTCTGCTTTATTTTTAATATCTTCTATATATGTTAATTATATATTAATAAGTAATTAAGTAATATTAATAAATAAATTAAGAATAATTAATAAAATATAATAATAAAGTAATAAAAAAAGGATACCTATGTTAAGTGCCGAACAAATACAAAAAAACTACGAAAAACATCTTAATATCATTAATCATTATATAGGAGATAGAAAAGATAGTATTTTATCTATGTTAGATCATATGCAAGAAACATATGTAATGGCTCCTGCTTCCGGTAGAACGTGGTATCATAATGCTTTTGCTGGAGGATATGTTGATCACGTAAATAGAGTTATACAATATGCTATCGAACAGCATAAACTATACGAAAAGATGGGAGGTACTATAGATTATACTGAGGAGGAATTAGTATTCGCTGCTCTTTTTCATGATTTAGGTAAATTAGGAGACGGAGATAGACCAAATTATATACCTCAGACAGATAAATGGAGAAGAGATAAACTATCAGAAATGTATTCTTATAATGGAGATTTAGATTTTATGTTAATTCCAGATAGATCTTTATTTATATTACAGAAATTCGGTATAAAAGTATCTCAAAAAGAATTTTTAGCTATAAGATTACATGATGGAGTGTTTGATAAAGCAAATGAAGCATACTTCTTCAGTAATATGGAATCTTCAAGACAGAAGACTTCTATTATTTCCGTACTACACTCAGCTGATTACTTAGCTTCTAAAGTGGAATATGATATGTGGAAAAGATCAGGCGGCACTAGTAAACCTAAAACCACTAAAACTAAATCTACTAGCGGAAGAACTGTCAATTCATCTAAAGGTTTAAATAATTTATTAAAAAACTTATAATATGGACATACATCCTACAACTTTATACATAATTTCCGGAATATTAGTTGGAATTACAATTATTTTATCTTATATTGTATATAACCTACTAAGAAAAGTAGAGAATTACGAAGATGTTACGCAAGAACAAGCAAAATATATGAGAAATGTCTCTAATTTATTAGTAGAATCACAAAAGCACCTAAACAATCTTGACGAACGAGGGGTTTTCAAGTCTGATGACGAGGTCGGTTATTTTTTTGAAAATTTAAAACTGATACAGAAAACGTTGGATCAATACCAACTACCCGATAATTATGCCAAGAAAGAGATCCAAAGCTAACTACTTTACAAAAGAAACAGAAGAATACATAAACAAATATAATGCCTCAGAAGATATTGAGTATAGAAACTCTATCTTTACAGAACACATTTACTTTCCTTTTTATAAATTAGCAGAAAACATTATACATACATTTAAATTTTACTACACCGATGTAGATAAGATTGAAGATTTAAAGCATGAAATTGTTTCAATGTTATTGGAAGAAAAGATTATGAAGTTTGATAAAAACAATGGAGCTAAAGCTTATTCATACTTTGGTACTATTGTCAAGAGATGGTTAATTAACTATAATAATAAAAATTATAAAAAATTAAAAAAGATAGGTAGTTTCGATGATATGGAAGATTCCTATGAAACACCTTATATAAAAAATGAAGAGCATTCTATATCTCTAAGTCAATTTTTAGACATGTATATAGAATATGCATACAGTACTTTAGATGAGGTATTTACTAAAGAAAGTGAATTAAAAATTGCTGATGCAATTCTGACTATATTTAAAACAAGACAAGATTTAGATATTTTCAAGAAAAAAGCTCTCTATATCTATATTAGAGAAATGACAGACTGTGAGACTCCTCATTTAACTAAAGTCGTAAATAAGTTGAAAGAGCAGTACTATGAACTATACGATAAATATAATGAAGTAGGTTTAATTCGCACAAAAGAACTTTAAATCTATTTATAAATAAAAACGTATGAGTACTGATAAAGAAATATTTAAAGGTAA
>Ga0163111_10001593_pt1 | contig 14097 bp, 10 predicted proteins | sample CRUFie1St18metaG_FD_109645 | JGI IMG/M metagenome (GOLD analysis project Ga0163111, IMG submission 109645) | Marine microbial communities from the Costa Rica Dome - CRUD Field 142mm St18 metaG | ecosystem: Environmental > Aquatic > Marine > Oceanic > Photic zone | place: Costa Rica: the Eastern...
CACTGTATATGCATTAAATACTGGATTTTATAAGTCAACAGATGGTGGTAAGACTTTTGATAAAAAAATTAAAGTCCCTCATGGAGACAATCATGATTTATGGATTGACCCTAATAACCCTATGAGAATGGTTAATGCAAACGATGGTGGTGGTTGCGTTTCAACAAATGGTGGGGATACCTGGACAGATTTAGATTTTCCAACATCTCAATTATACCATATAATGGTAACTAAAGATTTCCCATATTATGTTTGTGGAGCTCAACAAGATAACTCTACAATGTGTGTCCCCTCTGAAGGGTGGGACTTTAAACAAGCTAGGGGACCACATAAACAATATTATTATCCTGTTGGTGGTGGAGAATCTGGATATATAGCTCAACATCCTAAAAATTTAGATTGGTTTTATGCAGGAAGCCAAGGTGCATTGTTGACAAAATTTGACAGAAAAACTGGATTTAATAGAGATATTCAAGTTTATCCGAGATTTTTCTCAGGAGAACCTGCAAGTGATTTACCTGAAAGGTGGCAATGGACTTTTCCGATTGTCTTTTCACCTTTAAATTCAAATAAATTATATACATCTTCTCAACACGTATGGGTCTCAGAGGATGATGGTATAAGTTGGTCAAAAATAAGTCCTGATCTTACATATGCAGATCCTAAAACTCTTGGAAAAACTGGGGGAATTATTACAAATGACATGAACGGTCCTGAAATTTATGCGACAGTTTTTGCATTGGTCCCTTCAAATCATGATGAAAACACTATTTGGGCTGGTTCAGATGATGGACTGATACATATTACAAGAAATCATGGAAAAACTTGGACTAACATAACACCTCCAGATATGCCTAAAGATACTCGAGTAAGTATTATTGAAGAATCAATTCATAATCCAGGTACAATTTATGTTGCAGGTAAAAGATATCAAATGGATGATAGAAAACCATATTTGTGGAAAACAAATAACTATGGAAAATCTTGGAAAAAAATTATCACGGGCATAAGATCTGATGACTTTCTTCATGTTATTAGAGAAGATATTACTAAACCAGGTATACTTTATGCTGGTGGCGAACATCACGTTTGGGTTTCCTATAATGATGGTGAGAATTGGGAGTCATTAAGTCTAAACCTACCCGATACTCAAATTTCCGATTTAATTGTTACGGAAAAAGATCTTGTTGTGGGTACTCACGGTAGATCAATTTATATTCTTGATGACATTTCACCCATAAGAGAGATGTCAGATGTTAATTCAGAAAAACCTTTCTTATATAAGTCATACAGTGCAACTAGGAGAGTACAAAATGCAGAAATAAAATATTTTTTGCCTGAGATACCGAACAAATTATCTATTAAAATTATTGATGACCAAAATAGAGTAGTCCTTGAAAAAGATGGTGTTCTTAATGAAAATTCTGATGAAGAAGGTTCATCTTGGTTTGGTCCTAAAAATAAAAACCCTTTAATGAAAAAAGGATTAAACAACTACACTTGGAATTTAAGATATCCAGGTGCTTCAGAGTTTGAAGGAATGATTATATGGTCTGCTAAACCCTCTTTAGGACCAATAGCACCTCCAGGTGTTTATGTAATTGAACTAACCATAGATGATCAGCGTTTCAAAACTTCAATTGAAGTCAAAAAAGATCCAAGGATTGAAATTTCAGATGAAATAATCAGAAAACAATTTGATTTTGCAATGGATATAATGAGGCAAACTGATTTAGCAAATAAAAGTGTTATGAAAATTAGAAGTATTAAAGATCAACTAAACAAAATCTCTAGTAAAAGTAGTCTAGCTAGATCAAAAAAAATAAAATCATTAATCTATAGGTTGGAAAAAATTGAGTCTAGTATTTATCAAACAAAAAATCAAAGTGGACAAGATCCTCTAAACTTTCCAATTAAAGTTAATAACAGATTAGCTTATCTTAGAAAAAGCGTGGAAAGTGGTGACGGAATTCTTACAAAAGGATCAATCAAAGTTTATAATGAGTTAAAAGATGAACTTTCTAATTATTTAATTCAATTGAATCTTCTTTATAATGAATCAACCAAGTATTTATAAATATTTGCATTAAGTTGAAGCGTAATTTTGAATTAAATAATTTTCTCAATTTTTTTTAATTTCTCAAATTGATTAATTAATTCATCAAATCTATTATAAGCGTCTTTACCAAGTATTTGGTCAGCCCTTGATACCATATTGTATAAATATTTCAATTGATCAATTAACATAGGTTGCATGTATGGGCCATCCTCAGTAACAAGATCTTTTATTATTTCATTCAATGATTCAGATTTTTTTCTACTTATTTTTTTGTCATTTAATAATATTACAAGTTTATCTGCAAATTGAATTGCCTCTTTTATTTTCTTAATTAATTTTAATTGAAATTTTTCTAATTCTACCAATTTTGAATTTAAAACATCTGAATTAGGATTTTTATACACTTCAAGATTGTTTTTCAAAAAAACTTCATTATCAAGAGATAATTGTAATTGATAATTTCCAGGTTTAATTAGTGGACCTTTAATATTTTTCTTTTTATCCTTTCCTGAAATTCCTTGGTGTCTCAAATCCCATCTAAATCGATTCAATCCCTTTTTAATAGTCAATTTGGATGAATTAATCGTTGAAAATTGGCTAGATTGCATGTCATATGTTACTTCATCAATTTTCTCTATATCTTTTTTGTTTTCGAATGAATTGATAAGGTCTCCTTTTTCATTAAAAATTGATAATTTAATTTCTTTGTAATTATTATCTAGAAAATAGTCAATAAATACACCTGGAGTTAAATAATCGTTAACCTCTATTTCAGGGATATTATACCTATATAAAATTGCTTTGGATGGATCTATAATTTTAGGACTTGAAAAGGAAAGCTTAGATCTTAAATAATTTATATCGTCAAGGATCCAAAAGGACCTGCCCATAGTCGAAAGTACTACATCATTTCTATGAATTTTTATATCTGTAATAGGTGTTATCGGTAAATTTTTCTGAAATGATTTCCATGAATTTCCTCCATCAATAGTAACAAAAATTCCAAATTCTGTTCCTGCGAATAGTAAGTCTTTATTAATTGGATCTTCTCTAACTACCCTAACAGGAAAATCATCTGGGATACCCTGAACGATTAATTCCCAGGTATCTCCATGATTTGTTGTTTTATAAATATATGGAGACCAATCTCCTAATTGATATCTTAATACTGAAACATAAGCAGTTGAGGGATCGTGAATTGAAGGTTCTACGGAATCAACTCTTCCACCTTTTAATAATTTTTTTGGAGTTACATTTTTCCAGTTTTTTCCGCCATCTAGAGTTAAATGAATTAATCCATCATTAGAACCGACCCAAATCTGATCTTTTACCAAAGAAGATTCTTTAATTGAATATATCGTACTATAAAATTCTTCTCCTGTAATGTCTCTTGTAATTGGAGATCCTGATATTACTTGTTTTGATTTATCAAATTCAGTTAAATCAGGAGAAATTTGTTCCCAATTAATACCCCCATCAACTGTCTTGTGAAGAAATTGAGATCCATGATAAATAATGTCTTCATTATGAGGCGATATGTGAATTGGTGACACCCTCTGAAAGCGATATTTTAAATCTTTTGGATTATGCCCATACATATTTTGAGCTCCTACAAAATAATTTTTTTCTTGACCAGTAAGTTTGTTGTATATACTAAATCTACCCTTACAATTTGAATATACTATGTTGGAATTGCTTGGTTTTGGTACAGCAGGTCCAGTTTCACATCCTCCTGTTGACAAAATCCAAGCATTAGGACCTGCTTGAATTGGATATGGAGGCAAACTAGGAACTGATACAGTACTATAATTATCTTGTTGTCCACCATAAAGCCAGTATGGATACTGATTATCAACTTCAACTTGATATATTTCTGCTGTAGGTTGGTTGAACTGTGTTGTCCATGTTTTTCCTGAATTAAATGTAACATTTCCACCACCATCATTTGATTGAATCCAAATATTGTCATTTTCAGGATTTATCCAAATGTCATGGTTATCCCCATGAGGGGTGCTTTTTATTTCCCAGGTCTCTCCAGCATCTTTAGAGATCATGAATCTATTAGCGTTTGAATAAATAATATCAGCATTATTGGGGTGTGCATAAATATTACAATAATAAAAAGGCCTATTTACTAATTCTTTTCTATGGCTCATTGCTTTAAATTCATCTCCTCTATCATAAGAAACATAAACACCACCTTTATTGTTATCTGCCTCAATAAGGGCATAAAGTCTTTCTGGGTCTGATTTTGATACTGCCAAATCAATTTTTCCAATATTCCCATTAGGAAGTCCTTTTTCTAATTTAACCCACGTTTTTCCTTCATCAATAGACTTGTAAATTCCACCTTTTTCCGATCCACTAATAATTGTCCATGGTTTTCTGTTTACTTGCCATGAAGCAGCATATATAGTATTTGGGTTGTCAGGAGAAAACTCTATATCTACAATCCCAATTTTATTAGAAATGAATAGGATTTTTTTCCAAGTTTTACCACCATCTATTGTTTTATAAACTCCTCTCTCTTTATTGGATTTAAATGGCTGACCTATTGCGGCAACATAAACAATATTTGGATTTTTAGGATGTATTTTTACAGCTCCTATTTGGCCTGTTTTTTCAAGACCCAAAAATTCCCAATTTTTTCCAGCATCTAATGATTTATAAATACCTTTTCCAATAATTACGTTTGATCTTATGCCGTCAGAGCCAGTACCTACAAAAAGAATTGATGGATTAGATTGATATACATCTATTGATCCAATTGAAGGTGACCTAAAAAATCCATCACTAATATTTTTCCAATTCAAACCTCCATCAAGAGTCTTCCAAAGACCACCACCTGTGGTGCCCATATAAAATGTAAATGGATCTTCTACAACTCCACAAACTGTTGTAGATCTTCCTCCTCTTGTAGGTCCAACATTTCTGTAGTTTAAGTCATCAAATTTTATCTGTAAATCAGATTGACTAAAAATATAGGTAGAAAAAAAAATAAAAATTATGTAAAAGAAAATTTTTGGTAATTGCTTTTGCATTGCAAATAGTTTGTTTACAATAACAAATATATTAAGATCAATCAACTACCTTAAATTAATTTTGACAAACTTTAGCAAAACCAAAAGGCCTTAATTTTCGTATCTTAAATTATCAAACAAGTCTTATGCCAATCTTTTCTGACACTTTTGTTGTTTTGATAATATTATCAATTATAATAATTATATCCATCTATGCTACAAAAACTAAAGTTGGTAAATATTTAGGTACAGCATTACTTATTATTTTTTTTACTGCGCTTGTAGCTAATTTTAAAATTATTCCTTCAGCATCAAATAGCATTGAATTATATTCAATTATATTCGAATATATAGCCCCTATTTCAATCTTCTATTTGTTATTAAATGCTAGTTTAAATTCCATAAAAAAAGCTGGACTTCCAATGATAGTAACATTTTTAATTGGCTCAATAGGAACAACGATAGGAATCATGTTTTCATGGTTAATAGTTTCTCCACAAAATATTTTAGGTGAAGAAGCAAAAATTATTGCTGGCATGCTTACTGGAACATACACTGGAGGTAGTGTAAACTTTAATGCAATAGCTATGCAATACGATTTTCAAAAAAATGGTATCCTCTATGCAGGAACAATTGCCGTTGACAATGTTGTAACAGCACTATGGATTTTAGCTACATTGATGTTTCCAATTTTATTTTCGAAAATATGGAAAAGTAATATTAAAATAAATAATAATCTATTGCCAAATGAAAGTATTGACAATGAAAAAATGAATTTAATTTCACTTTCATGGCTTATTTTTTTAGGAATGGCAGCCCACTATTTTTCTGAGCTTATCGCCTTTTATCTCCCAAAAATACCCTCAATTTTAATTCTTTCAACCTTTGGGATTGGATTAGCCCAAACAAAATTTGTAAAAAAACTTAATGGGAGTCATAATTTAGGTTTATACATGGTATACTTGTTTTTAGCTGTTATAGGAGCCTATTGTGAATTTGATGCTGTATATCAACTTAAAAATATTGGTATAGTATTGTTATTATTTACAAGTTTAGCCGTATTATTTCATGGCCTAGTAATTATGCTATTTGGTAGGTTTTTTTATCGTGATTGGCATATGATAGCAATTGCAAGCCAAGCAAATGTTGGAGGAAGTGCTTCAGCTATTGCCCTCGCTGAGACTTTTGATCGGAAAGATTTAATACTACCATCAATTCTTGTAGGTACTTTAGGAAATGCTATTGGTACATATTTAGGATTTTTTGTAATTTATATTTTGTAAGACTTGAAGTAAAAAAATTCTTCCAGTTTAGTTAAAATATTTATTATGAATAATACAAGGAGAAAATTTTTAGCATCAATAAGTATGCTTTCAGCATCATTTTCATTTCCAATAGATGCATTTTCATTTTACAAAAAAAAGAAATTGAAAATAGTTTTAGTTGGAACAGGAATTAGAGGTACTAGTTTTTGGGGTAGAAGATTAGTTAAACAGTATTCTGAAATTCTTGAATTTGTAGGCCTATGTGACACAAACAAAGGAAGACTTAAATATGCTCAAAATTTTATAGGTGTCAATTGTAAAACCTATATGGATTTTGATATAATGCTTAATGAACAAAAACCTGATTTAGTAATTGTTTGCACTGTAGATAATACTCACCACGAATTTATAATTAAAGGACTAAAATCAGGGATTGATGTTCTAACAGAAAAACCACTAACTACAGATGAATTTAAAGCACAGTCTATCTTAAATGCAGAAAAAGAATCTGGAAAAAAATTAATTGTAGGATTTAATTACAGATGGAGTCCATACACAACAGAGATTAAAAAACTATTAAAGAAAAATATAATAGGTGACATTACTTCAGTGGACTTTCATTGGTATTTAAACACTTATCATGGTGCATCATATTTTAGAAGATGGCATGGTTATAAAGAAAAAGGTGGTTCACTTTGGCTACATAAGGCAACACATCACTTTGATTTACTTAATTGGTGGCTAAGTTCTGATCCTGAAGAAGTTTTTGCATATGGGAGTCTCGAACATTATGGATCGAATGGTAAATTTAGAGGTAAAAATTGTAGAGATTGTGAATTCACTAAAAAATGCGATTATTATTTCGATATAACAAAAGACAAAAGACTTGTGGATTTATATGTGAAAAATGAAAAACATGACGGATACATTAGAGACAACTGTCTATTTAGAGAGGATATAGATATTTACGATAAAATGTCTGCACAAATAAAATATAAAAATGATATAATAGTAAACTATTCGCTAACAACTTACTCTCCATTTGAGGGTTGGAGAATTGCATTTAACGGTTCTAAAGGGAGAATTGAGGCCTCACTTGATATACCTTATGAAAAAGATTCAAAAATTTCTCAGGAGGAAATGCATGAAAAGGAAATGAATCAACAGCTAATTGAAGAAACAAGTAAGGAAAACATAATAGTTCATAAATTATGGAGCAATTTTAACAAATATGAAATTTCAACTAAAAAAGGGGGTCATGGCGGTGGTGACGAGCTTCTTCATGAAAGTATTTTTAATGATTCAATTAAGTCAGATCAATTTGAAAGATCTGCCGGATTACGAGACGGCTTAATGTCAATATTAATTGGTATAGCAGCAAGAAAAAGTATAGACGCTAATCGTCCTGTAAGAATAGATGACCTAATAAAATTTTAAGCCTTTCTGTGAACAAAAAACTAATTATATTTTTTTGTTTTTTTTATCTAAGCTGTCTAGAAAAAAAGAATACTTCATTAAAAGAGGAAATTAAGTTGGAGATTTCTAATGATGTTTTCATACCAAAAGATTTTGAAAAAAAAGAGATGTTATTTTTAAATCAAATCATAGATAAAAAAAAATATTATTCAAATTATGAGGTTAGAATTACAAATAAATTACATGTGACTTCTAATGACTGGCGATTTTTTATTCAGAATAAAAATAATATTGGTGCAATTAAATTAATAATAGAGGTGTCTAAAAATTTTTATGATAAAATATCAAGGGATTTATCTTATGAAATAAAAAATATTGAGATGGGAGAAACATTGAAATGTATAAATAATTGCTTTTTGAATCTAAATAGTTCAATAGAAAAAAAAACAATAAAGTGTGATTGTAAATAATTTGTTTATTTGAAAGATTTATATAATCTGAAATGCTTTATAAAAGTTTATTGAAAAGAACCAAAATATTATCAATATACATTATAGCCTTATTTTATATAATTGTAGGATTTAAGCATTTTACAAATGTGGATTTTTTTTTAATTATAGTTCCTCCATATTTACCTTTCCCAGAATTTATTGTTTATTTATCGGGTATTTTTGAAATTGTATTAGGCTTTCTGATTATACCAAGTAAATCGAGAAAATATGCTGCTTTTGGATTGATTTTATTATTAATAGCTGTATTCCCAGCAAATATCTATTTGTATACCTCTGAAACAGCTCAGAATTTATATGGGATAAATAAAATTGATGCATTAATTAGACTCCCTTTCCAAATACCGTTAATAATAATTGCATTTTGGCATTCATTGAATAATTCTTCAAGTGAATTTGATTTGATCGCAATCTTTCTATTTATTCCTACTATTATTTATTTTCTATCACTAAGTATATAATCAATATTGGTGCTTTCCAATATTCCATCCGTTTCTACTTAGTATTTTATCTGCGGAATTTTTAGCTGGGTTTTCAAGTTCAGTGCCCATACTATCATTCCACCTATTCAAATATCCAAAAAGAGCTACAACTCCAAGTATTTCGACTATTTCACCTTCGTTAAAGAATTTCCTCATTTTATTCGCAATTTTGTCTGTAACTCCATTTGGAACTTGTGAAGCGGCAATTACAAAATCAAACATTACTCTGTCAGAATCAGAAAATATGCGATTTCTTTTGTAGTCCCATAAATTTTGCATCCGTTCACTAGTAGAACCATATCTTTCAGCAGCTCTGATTGCATGGGCCTCACAATACCTGCAACCAGTTGTCATACTTGATAAATATGCTATTTCCCTTTTCATTGAGCTTGTTATAGAACCCTTGTTTTCCATAACTGCTTGATTCATTTCAACAAAAGCATTAGCAATTCGGGGACGATGCATCATTGTGAATAAGCTATTTGGCGTAAAACCAAGAGTTTCTTCATAAAAATTAGCCATTGTTTCTGCTTCTATTGTCGATTTTTTATCTAAGGGTTTAACTAACGGTTGTTTCATGATTTTTTATTTTATATGTTAATTTTTAATTAGTTTTTTGAATCTAAATGATGCTATTGATCCAATTATTGAAAAAATTGCTAATAAACCAAATACTAATCTATAACCAATTATACCTGGATTATTATCTAACAATGATCCCATTAAAGGACCCATAAATATATCTGGTGTATAACCTATAACGGATATTATTCCAACAGCTGTTCCTGTAAAAACATAAGGAATGTTCCCCTCCTTAACTGCTGCAAAATAAAGTGTTCTCAGTCCATATGTTGCAATACCTGTAACTATTACTGAAAAAATAAATAAAGAACTTAGAGGTGCCTTAATGATACCCGATGCAAAAAACATAGAACCAAAAAATAAAGTAATAAAACCTCTTAAAAGCCATTTTGAATTTGAAGATTTATCTGCTGCGTAACCAATAATTATGCAAACTATGGGCCTTAAATACATTTGAAAAGAACCTACTCTAGCAGCATTTACTTCATCAAAAAACATAATTTCAGCTGCATATAATGATAAAATATCTGTGACTTTATATCCACAATATGCACATAATACTATTATTATTAACATCCAAACTGTTGGATAACGAGATACCTTAATAATGGTTTTAAATGAATTATTTACAACAGTATCAACTCTATTTTCTTTCTCACTTTGTTTTAATTCTTCTAGAAACATAAGAACAAGTAGACCAACTAAAAATACTATTATAGAAGTAGAGATGATGACCCATTGGAAAGCACTCTTTTTTTCAATAAAAGAAATTTCAACTATATCAGCTGGCATGAGAGTTGAAAAAATAAATATACCAATACCTCCAATCGATGCAGCAACTAGTCCCCTACCTCCTTCAAGAAATCCAAATGCTTTTCCTTGTTTGTTATCTCCACCCCAATTTCTTGTTGCTTTAATCATTGCTGACCAGAATAAAAAAGTTGTCGAAAAACCCCAAAAAGCGTAAAGAAACTGTAACAAATCAAATGAAGGAAAAAATGACAAATAAAAACCTCCTAATGAAGTCATAATTAATGAAGAGCCCATTAAAACTTTAGGTTGAAATTTGTCAGCTAATGTTCCACCAAATAAATATGAAATTAGAGCAACAATTCCATATGTAGAATAAAGAGTTCCTAGTTGGAAATTATCTATTTGAAAAACATCTAAAAATGTTGGTCTAAATATACGTGCTAGAACAAAGGGTAAAATAAAAACACCCTCTCCAGCACATACTAACAGAAATATCCTAAAAAATGAATTTAGCTTTATTCTTTTATAATTATTATTCTTCTTTTTAATAAATATGGAAGTTTAATTTATAATCTTTAAGATTCAAATCTATCCAATCTTAAAAAATCTATAGGTAATAAAGTATTCCCGTTTATTGCGAGATCAGAAAGAATTTCGCCTATTACACTAGAAAATTTAAAACCGTGACCACTAAAACCTGATCCAATAATAACATTTTTATTAACATCCAAAAAGTCGACAATAAAATCACTATCTGGAGAATTAGAATAGAGACAAGTTTTCATCACATGGGTTTTTGAATAACCATTAGGGATAAACTTATTTAGAAAAGTTGTAAGAGTTTTTTCTTCATTTTTATCAATTTCTCTATGAACTTTATTTGGATTTATTTCTTTCCCTGGGTAGTGATGAGCGATCTTTAAACCTATTGGTGCTCCAAACTGACCAGATTCAAGAATAGGGAACCCATAAAAGAGTCCTTTACTTTCTTCTTCTTCAATTGTCCAACAGGGAAACTTTCCTAGAGTAAAATCATCCCATTTTTTTGGAATAACCCAGGATATAAGTTGTTGTGTTGTAATAATTTTGGGTTTTAAATTTGGAATTAGTTCTTTACTCCATGCACCTGATGTTATAATTAATTTTTTGCAATAATATTTATCTTTATTGGTTTTAACTTTTATTATTCCATCTTTTTGAATCCAATCAATTACTTTCTCATTAAGGTGTATGCTTGCACCTTTCTTTAATGCTAATTCTACATGAGTTAATATAGCTCTTTCAGGAGTTAAAAAACCAGCGTCGGGTTCAAGTAAACCTTTAAAATTATCTGGTATACTGAACTGCTTATATTCAGATAAAATTTCGGTGTGATTTAATTTTTTTAAAGGGATGTCATATAATTCAGACGAGCTTATCACGCTTTTTAGTAAACCAGAATTTGATTTACCAAAATAAAGTAATCCCGTTTTATGGTAGATGTTTTGTCCAGATTCGTTTTGTAAAATATCCCAATTTTTATAAGCTTTTTTTAAAAGTGGAACATAATCAGGGTGTTCAAAATATGCTTTACGAATAATTCTACTCTGTCCAGAATGAGAACCTTTGTCATGAGGCAAATTAAATTGTTCTATCCCTAAAACTTTATAGCCTTTTTTAGCTAGCTGAAAACATGATGAGGACCCCATACTTCCTACACCTATAACAATTACATCAAAATTATGTTCTTTTAGATTTTGGTCTTTAATTCTGTGATTTATTGATTGTTGAAATTCAGATAATGAAATAAAACTTATGGAACTCGCTTTAACACTTTTTTCAATAAATGTTCTTCTGTTCATAAAATGATAAAATACAAAAAGTCAAAATGAGTTAACTTAGTAAGATCAGTTTAATTCATTTTCCATGGGAATTTCTTTTTCTAATGCTAAAAAATACTCAAGCTTCTTTTTTTCATTATAAATAGGTAGAATATTGATTTTACAATTATAAACTTCACCACTTTTTTTATAGTTTAAAAGGGACCCTGAAAACATGTGATTATTTTTTAGTTCTTCGCTAATTTCTTTCTTTATTTTTAATGAAGTCATTTTACCTTGTAAAAAAGCAGGTCTTTTACCAACAGCAAATTTTTTAGTATAACCTGTCATTTCTCTGAATCCATCACTCACCCAAAGAATTTTTTGTGTATCATCTGTTAAAACTAAAGCATCATAATCCTCTTGAAATATTTTTACTGGTAAGTCAGAAGTCCAATAACTGTCTTTTATAACATTTATCAAGTGAGAAACGTCATTGTTTTTTCTAAACTCAACTACTAAGTTTTGAAAATTTTCTAAGTGAACGTCAAAGCTTGATATTGGTATGAAAAGCTTTTTGGACATTAAAATTCAATTTTTTACTGGTTTCACCATCTAAGATATTGATAATAAGTAATATATTAATTAATATAATCATTAAACTTTCCAATATTGTTATTAGATTATACAATGTTTAATAATTAATTAAATTTCTTAATTGATTAATTATATATACTTTTTGAAATTTATTTTCCCTCTCAAACATTGAATTTAATAGCTAAAAGAGTAATTGGTTTATTTTTTTTTAATATAAAATTTAATTTGTTTTTGTTTTCTTTTATAAAATATTGAAAAAAAAATATTTAAAATTTTGTTTAAACTTTTCTTCTTTAATGAAGTCAAAAAAATTTAAAAACTTAAAATTAAAAAAGCTTTCTGATTCTTTTTTATGTCAATCTACCTGATGTTAGTCGCTTTGTGTTCTCAACAGACAAAATACCCATAAAGTTACGTGACATTAGTGCTCAACTAACTAAGAAAACAAAATCTTGAGACGATCAGATAATTGTATATGCAGTCAGCTTTAAGTAATACAGCTTAAAATCAGCTTTTCAAAAAACTAAATATAGAGTGTATAGCAGTAGGCAAAATATTGTCAAATAAGTTACTAAAGCAAAAGTTTGAAATATTGTTTAAAGGAGTAAAGAAACAAAGAAGCGCCTAAAAGTTTTCTAGTCATTATCTTGATCTGGATATATCTCTTCACTTTTATTTCCGTTAAGATGGACTTCTAACTCAATTTCAATCATAAATTCAGGAAAAGCCAGCTCCTTAACTCCTAACCACGATCCAGTTGGAAAATTATTAGTATAAATTTCATTTCTATAAGAAGCAACTTCTAAGAAACTGCTCATATCGGTTGTAAAAATATTTTCAGCTACAACATCATCAAATGTAGCATTATAATGATTTAAAATCTTTTTTAAATCTGCATAACAGTTTTTCATTTGTTGTTCCATGTCACCTATTGCAGTTGGGTTAGCAGAATCATCCATGCTTACCGCTCCTGAAATTTTAATCTGATTACAAATTTTTACAGCATGAGAGTATCCAAAACTTTTCTCAACCTCAGGTCTTAGTAAAAAATATTCTGGTTCTTCGTTGCATTCATTTGATGTTTTTGTTTCTGCACATGAAATAAAAAGAAGTGTAACTGCAAAAAGTAATTTTTTCATTCTAATCGATTTTGGTTAAAAATATCTCTAAGATATGGAGAACGGGTTTAAAAAAAAATCTCCCAATTTATAGGGAAAATCAAATCCACTAAATTTATGGTAGTAAAACGATAGTTGTAGTTACTGAATAGGCAACTCTACAGGCAACTTAAAAAAAGAAGCCCTGTAAACACTTAGGTTTAAGGGCTATAATGCGGAGAGACAGGGACTTGAACTCCCTTTGTAGAATTTAGAAAATCCTTATAAAATCTGACATTTCTTTGCATTTTTGTTTCCATAAAATATAATTTACTACAATTTACTAGGTTTTTGTACTTTTAGACTGTCTCTAAAAGTGTCTCTATGAGTTTTTATTTGCATCAAGGTTTTGCTTTATTAATTCTATGAATATTATCTACAGCAAATTTTATCAATCATTTTGCAAAATTTTTAAAAATTATAAAATCAGGTTTTTTCCAGTAAAAATTTTATAAAAA
>Ga0163111_10001594_pt1 | contig 14094 bp, 13 predicted proteins | sample CRUFie1St18metaG_FD_109645 | JGI IMG/M metagenome (GOLD analysis project Ga0163111, IMG submission 109645) | Marine microbial communities from the Costa Rica Dome - CRUD Field 142mm St18 metaG | ecosystem: Environmental > Aquatic > Marine > Oceanic > Photic zone | place: Costa Rica: the Eastern...
AAAAGGACTGGGCGTGAGCATGTCCAGCATCGTCAACCCCTACATCGAGGTGACCGGCACACTTGCTCAGCCCCGCCTGTCACTGAACCCCGAAAATACCGTGGTGGGCGGCAGCCTCGCGGTGATTACCGGTGGTATCTCGATTCTGGTCAGGAACGTACTGGACCGGGTAAGCACAAGCGGCAACGTGTGTGCCGATCGGCTTCGCAAAGCCAATGAAGAAATGGCGGAGATGGACGCCTGAAGCTAGGCTAGCCCGGCATGCCTTCAATCAGGCGCAGATTGATCACGCCCTCGAGCGAGCTGATCTGGTCCAGCAGTTCTTCACGAGGCACTTCATCCAGATCGATGATGTTGTAGGCAATATCGCCCACACTCTTGTTGAGCAGATCGGCAACGTTTAAACCCGCATCACCAATCAGCGTCAGGATATGGCTCAACATACCGGGCTCGTTGCGGTTGGCGATCGTGATCCGATAGTCCGTGGTCCGCTCCAACTCAATCGCCGGGAAGTTCACAGAATTGCGAATGTTGCCGTGCTCCAAAAACGCTTTCAGCTGGTTCGCCGCCATGATCGCGCAGTTTTCCTCGGCCTCGGCAGTGCTCGCGCCAATATGCGGCATCAACAGTGTGTCGGTACGGCCCAGCAGAAGCGGGTTGGGGAAATCCGCTACGTAACAACGAAGCTGCCCCCTATCTAACGCAGCCACCACAGCCTCGGTGGAGACAATTTCCTCGCGCGCAAAATTGAGCAAACAGCTCCCTTTTCTGAAATGCGTCAGTAGCTCCTCATTAATCAGGCCTCGCGTGCTGTCCAGCACCGGGAGATGCAGGCTGACAAAATCGCTCCGGCTAAAGAGTGACTGCACATTCTCCATACGGTGTACTTCGCTCGGTAGCCGCCACGCCGCTTCAACTGATAGCGCCGGGTCAAAGCCCACCACCTCCATACCAAAATCGAGACCTAGCCTCGCAACGAGACTGCCTATGGAGCCCAGACCGACCACGCCCAGCGTCTTGCCTGCGAGCTCGGCGCCTGCAAAGCGCTTTTTTTCCTGCTCCATGAGTGTATTCATGTCCTGAGCCGACATGCCGGGGTCCTGAGCCTGGGCAAAGGCGATACCACCAACAATATCCCGGGAGGCAAGCAGCATCGCGGCAGCCACCAATTCCTTGACAGCGTTGGCGTTGGCGCCCGGCGTATTGAAAACAGGAATACCCCGCTCACTGCAGGCCACAAGCGGGATGTTATTGACCCCTGCACCGGCACGCGCAATGGCGGTGACGGAATCGAGTAGCTCGGCCTCTTGCAGTTTATGACTGCGCAACAGGAGCGCATCAGGATGTGCGATATCCTGGCCTACCTCATAACGCTCGCGTTCGAAACGGTCGAGCCCCTTTGGCGAGATCGTGTTGTACGTTTTGATGCGATGCATGACACCGGCTTAGAAATTAGGGGGGCGCATTGTGCGTCATTGAGATCGCCATTGCGAGGCCAATACACCCAAGATTCGGCGAACGCGGTCATGGCACGGTTAAAAGCGCCGGTACCAGACACGACAGCTTCAGAGCAATACGACCTCATCCGCGAGCTGCTCGTCGATGATCGACTTCATGGCCTCTGCCAACTGCCGAAAAAATACGCGGGCCGGTGAGCGGCGGCGCCAGGCCAGCGCGTGATCGCGATTCATATTGACGCCTTTCACGTCCGTGACGCGCAGAGTATCCGAGTCACCGATCTCACTTGCCACGTAGAGCGATGGTAAAAAGGTGATGCCCATACCCATCACCACCATCTGGCGGAGGGTATCGAGAGAGGTCCCCTCGTAATCGCGATTCACCGTCGCGCCCAGGCTCTCGCATAGCGCGCTCACCTGTCGGTGATAAAGATGCTGCTCGTCGATCGTGAGCACTGCCTCGCCCACGAGGTCTTTGCCTGAGATGACCTTCTTAGACGCTAGTGGGTGCTCCAGCGGCACTGCCAGTTTCAGAGACTCGCGAAATAGCGGCACGACCTCAAGCTCATCACCCTCCAAGGGCAGTGTCGTCAACAGTACATCGTGTATGGCTGACTTCAAGTCACTCCCCAGTTGGGTGGGGACACCTTCCCGGACGTACAGCCGAAGATCTTCAAACCGCTGATGCACCGAAGGGAGCACTCGAGGTAACAGATAAGGCCCAAGGGTGGGCGTCACCCCCAAACGATAGGTACTTTGTCCCGATAACCCCAAAGCCTGATCGGAAAACCCTTTCATCTCCTCAGCGATGCGCCGTGCCCGGGGCAATAACTCGCGTGCCGCAGGCGTCATCACCACGCCATTACGCTGGCGCTCAAACAGGGTCGTGTTTAGCGCTTCTTCTAGCGCGGCGATCTGCACCGTCAACGTCGGTTGCTTCACGCCCAACCGGTCAGCGGCGCGCCGAAAACTGCCCGCCTCGGCGATAGCTTGGAAATACCGAATCTGTTTGAACGTCAGCTGCTCGGGATCCGCCACTGCTTACCCCCTATTTGGTGTTACTTGGATCGAGCGCAAACGCATGGGCTTCAGATCATGCTCGACGGCTACGAGTTTAGCGCCTAAATCCGGGAAGCGATAGATAAAATCTATCACAAATTCCTGTGATCTTTGTTTTTGCTATCACGTATAAAGCGCAACTACTTCCACTTCACCAAACTGTCTGCAGGAGCAAACAGCATGAGCACAGACGACGTAATAGCCTTGTTTAAGGCGTGGAATTCGGCTTTGGGAACGCTTGATCCGGACACGGTCACAGCGATGTACGCGGAAGACGCGGTCTTATTGCCTACCGTCTCTAACCAGGTGAGACACAACCATGCCGAAATCCGCGACTACTTCGTCAATTTCCTGCAGAAGTCTCCTCAAGGCGTGATCAATGAGTCCAATGTTCATGTTTTGAGTGATTCTCACGCCACGAACTCTGGCGTGTACACCTTCACGTTTGGAGATGGCTCTACGGTGACAGCAAGGTTTAGCTATCTATATGTTGCGACCGAGGCAGGCTGGAAGATTCTCCAACACCACAGCTCGGCGATGCCCGAAGGCTAAAGCGCGACCGTGAAAACGGCATCATTTCGAAAACAGTCAAACCAGCTTTTTCGACTGAAGCCTACACACTCCACAACCAAGGACAACGATCACCATGAATCGCTTTTTTGACCTCTCACACCTGCGCGGCGACATCTTTGGCGGGCTGACCGCCGGTGTCGTTGCGCTGCCCTTGGCCCTCGCCTTCGGAGAGGCCTCGGGTGCCGGCCCCATCGCCGGTGTGTATGGCGCGATATTGGTCGGCTTCTTTGCCGCGCTTTTCGGCGGAACCCCCTCCCAGATCTCAGGGCCGACCGGGCCTATGATTGTTGTTTTTGCAGGCGTGTTCGCGTCACTCAGCGGAGACTTGTCGCTGGTATTTGCGACAGTGATTCTCGCGGGCCTGATACAGATCCTCTTTGGTGTGTTGGGCTTTGGCCAGTATATCCGGCTGGTGCCCTACCCCGTGGTCTCAGGCTTCATGAGCGGTATTGGCTGCATCATTATTGCGCTCCAGCTGGCCCGATTATTTGGACACGAGCCCGAGGGCAGCGGCACGATCCCAGCGCTTCTTGAGGTACCCAACGCGATTAGTAACCCGAACGTGGAAGCGCTGGGCATTGGCGTCTTGACCCTATGCATGGTGTTTTTGTGGCCCGCTAGCTGGGGACGTTACTTACCCAGCCCGCTGGCCGCGCTGATTGTCGGCACCGTGGTGAGTTTGGGTTTGAGCAACGTGCCCGTATTGGGTGCCATCCCCACTGGGTTGCCCGAGTTCATCATGCCTTCGCTATCCAACGACACCGTACTGATTGTGTTTGAGGCGGCGCTGATTCTGGCGATACTCGGCGCGATCGACAGCCTGCTGACCTCGCTGGTCGCGGACAACATGACGCGCACGCGTCACCGCTCCAACAGAGAGCTCATTGGCCAAGGGGTGGGCAACGTTGCTGCTGGATTCTTTGGCGGCATCCCAGGGGCCGGCGCCACCATGCGCACCGTGGTCAATATCCGCACCGGCGGTGTGACCAAGATTTCCGGCATGTTGCACAGTCTGCTGTTGCTCGCCGTAGTGCTCATTTTGGCGCCGCTGGCATCAAAAATCCCCCACGCCGTACTGGCCGGTATTTTGGTCAAAGTGGGTTACGACATCATTGACCTGTCCTATCTCAAGCGCGCTCACCGTGGACCGCGTTTTGATCTAGCGCTGATGGTCATGGTGCTGAGCCTGACCGTTTTCGTTGACCTCATCACCGCCGTTGTCGCCGGTGTCGTGGTCGCTGCCGTTGCATTTGTGAAGCAAGTCGCTGACGCCCAGCTCGCCGCTGCTGCGGGCGAAAACGATGACTCCAAAGAGGGGTTGTCAGATGCGGAGACCGCGCTAGTCATGGAATGTGGTGACCGGCTAACCTACTTTGATTTTGGTGGGCCACTCAGTTTTGGTGCCGCCGCTGATCTGGGCCACCACGTACGCGAACGAATCAGTCCCACGCAGCACACCTCGCTGGTACTCGACTTCGGCCGCGTGCCATTCATGGACGTGTCCGCCGTGCGGGCGGTAGAGACCATCGCTCAAGACGCCGCCCATGCGGGCAAGCATCTCTATGTCTGCGGCATCAACGACGCTGTGGCAGCCAATTTCGAAGGGTTGGGCGCAAGCGAGCACCTGCCAGGGGAAATCCGCTTCGAGAATCGATTGGACGCGCTGACCGCGGCCAGAGATTGGATTTTTGAGAATACGGCTTCTCTCGACGACAAGCCCGTCAGCCCGCAGAGCGGTAACCCGGCGGTCGCCTGACACCATAGCCTCTTCTCAAGACGGCAACTGGTACACTGAGCGCCTCTTACAGGAGGCGCTATCTCTTGAAACTCACCGCTACTGTATTTGCCTTTGCCACGATGTTTACTGTGGCTTGTCACGGGACACCCGCCGAACCCGGGGAGACGATCACGCCAGAGACCATGGCTGCAATCGAGAGCCAAGCTCTGATTGTTGATGTTCGTACGCCCGAAGAGTTCACCGATGGCCACTATCCGGGTGCGATCAATATTCCCCACGACACTATTCTGGAAGGTATAGAACAGCTTGGCGTCACAGAGGAGACGCCTGTCATTCTCTACTGTCGCAGCGGCAACCGCTCGGGTCAGGCGGAACAAGTGCTCCAGAAAAAGGGGTTTACCGAAGCCAGAAACGCCGGCGGCCTGGAGGCGCTCCTGAGCGCGACAGCGCAGCAAGCCTCTCGTCCCACCTCAGCTGAGTCGTCCGAATAGTCGGACGCCATCTAGGTCAGCCGTTAAGACAAGACTTTACTGCGCCTCATCGCAAGAGGCCAGGGGAGCGCGATACCCTCTCACCACCCGTATGCAAGCCAGTTGAGCGTCCATCCATTGTGGGTTCGGGTAGCGGGTTTAGTCAGTGGGTTTGGCCAGACTGGTGAACTGCGCCAACGCATCCTCTGGCAATCGATCGATACCCTTACTGTATTGGGCGGCACAGGCGCTGTAGAACTGCGCATTGAGACGATTGGCATCACCGCAGTCCCGGGTCGCCACTACCTTCCCGGGCACGCCAGCGATCACTGAGTTCGGCGGAAACTCTTTGTTCTCGGTAATGATGGTGTGACCCGCCACAATTGAGTTTTCACCCACTTTTGCGCCATCCATGATGGTGGCGTTGATGCCGATCAAACAACGATCGCCAATATCGCATCCGTGCAAAGTGGCGTGGTGCGTGATGGAGCAATCTTCTCCAATAATGGTCGGTGAGCCGATGCCCACATGAATCATCACGAAGTCCTGAATATTGGTGCGCGCGCCGATCCGGATCTCGAAGGTCTCGGCTCGGGTGACAACATTGGGCCAGATGGAGGCACCGGGACCCACATAAACCTTGCCGTATAACCATGCACTTTCATGAATGTAGGCGGGTTCGTCGAGGGTGACATGCTCACCAATGTGTCCCATGCTGTACGCTCCTGTGTGGTCGAGGGAGCGCGTATCTTGTCACGTTGCGCCCCGAATCGCTAAGGCTTACCGACGCATCTGACTGGAATGTCATCCATGCAAGACACCGACCGCCGCGCCGTGAAAATGGGTCTGGGAGCCGTGATGTTGTGGAGCACGGTCGCCACTGCCTTTAGCCTGAGCCTCAAATATCTCACTCCCGTGCAACTGGTGACCTTGGCTGCCTTGGTCAGCTGGTGCTTTTTTGCTTCCCGGCTGGGATCACCCGCGCGCTGGGCGAGCCTACGGGCGACATCTTCGAAAGAGCGGATCACTGGCCTGTTGATGGGGTGGCTGAATCCCGGGCTTTACTACCTCGTGCTCTTTGCGGCCTACGACCAGCTTCCCGCTCAGGAGGCCATGGCGATCAACTACTCCTGGGGAATCACGCTGGCGCTCATTGCCGCGCCCCTGCTAAGACAACGGTTGACTCCCGGTGCACTGCTCGCGGCCTGCATCAGTTATAGCGGCATTGTCGTGATCGCGACCCGGGGCTCACCGCTCTCTCTGGATTTCGCGCAACCGCTGGGGGTGGGGCTTGCCCTCCTGAGCACCCTGCTTTGGAGTCTTTATTGGGTCATCAACACGCGGATGCCGGTGGACCCAGAGGTGAACCTGTTTCTCAATTTCTCCGGTGCGCTCCCGCTGTTACTCGGACTGCTCTGGTGGAGCGGCACGCCCTTGCCCATCGTCTGGCAAGGCTGGGCCGGCGGACTCTATGTGGGGCTCTTCGAGATGGGTCTTGCCTTCGTATTGTGGATGGGCGCGATGAAAGCGACCACCTCCACGTTGCGGATTTCCAGCCTGATCTTTTTATCGCCCCCGCTGTCGCTGATATTGATCTGGATGATCGCGGGCGAGCCAGTCAAAGCCTATACGTTGATCGGATTAATCCTGATTCTCTTCGGGCTCTGGCTGCAGCGACGCGCCGAGGTCTGAGGCGTCAGCCGCTTCCTGCTGCAAAAAAACGCGCTCGCCAAGGGCCAGCTCACCAACGGCAAGATGATCATCGACCAACTGAAGCGTCGTCGTACCACACTCTGGATCTATGGCTGTCACCACTGCGGTCATCGACTGAGCCGCCCTCTTCATCAGCGGGCTGGGTGCGTTGAGTAGTGCGCCCGTCGGACCCTGTGCCACGACAGCGCCCTCTTCCAGAACCACCAACTGTTGTGTGAGTTGCGCAAGCTCATTGGCGGCATGAGAGACATAGATCAGCGGGATGTTCTCGGCACGCAGCCATCCACTGAGATGCGCGACCAGTTGCTGTCGGTGACTTGCATCATTTGCCGCAAGGGGTTCGTCCATCAGGAGCAATCGCGGTCTTGCCAGCAAGGCGCGGGCTAGGGCCGCCCGCTGCCGTTCCCCGCCAGAAAGCGTCTCGGCAGGTTCGGTCAGCAAGTGATATAAATCGAGCGCCTGTAGCAGCGCTTCGTAACTGATGCTGGCATCCCCGCTTGGCGCACGCTGCAGGGCAAAGGCAAGATTACTCTCAACCGTGCGCCCGGGCAGTAACCGGCCATCCTGAAAGACCACGCCCAGACCGCGTTGATGGGTCGGCACCCGATTAGAGCGGTCGCAGTCGTGCCAAACGTCACCGCAAAATTCGACGCGCCCAAAAAATTTCGGCTCCAACCCGGCGATCACCCGCAGCAAGGTTGTCTTGCCGGCGCCGGTTGCCCCCATAATGCCCAACGCCTCTCTCAGATCGACCTTTAGGTCGAGCTCCAGTGTAAAGCGATCCCGCGCTAGACAGCCTTCGACAATCAGTTGATGGCTCATCCGCGCACCACCTCGAAGCGATGGCCGGCGTAGCGGTAAACCAACCACAGCGACAGGAAAGAAAAACACAGCAGGCCGAGCGCCAGCATGTGGGCAGCATCGTAGTTCAGGGTTTCGACATGCTCGTAGATCGCAATCGACAGGACACGGGTCTCACCCGGAATATTGCCACCCATCATCAGCACGACGCCAAATTCGCCAACCGTATGCGCAAAGGTCAGCACACATCCGGTGAGATACCCCCGCTTTGCCATGGGCAACACCACATTTAACCAACGGTCTCGGGGGGACGCGCCCAGCGTCGCGGCGGCTTCGAGCACTGATTCGGGTACGGCGCGGAACGCCGCCTGCAGTGGCTGCACCATAAATGGCAGTGAATAAATGATGGAGGCAATCACCAGACCGGAAAACGAAAATGTCAGAGAATCACCGGTCAAATTGACCCATAAGCCGCCGACGACCGAGTCGGGATTCAGCATGATCAGCAAATAAAACCCGAGCACCGTGGGGGGCAGCACCAGCGGCATGGCCACCACTGCCTCGATCAGAGAGCGGGCCGGCGATGCAGATCGCGCCAGCCACCACGCTAGAGGTGATGCAATCGGCACCAACAACAGTGTCGTGGTGGCAGCCAGAAGGGCTGTCAGCCAAACTGCCTGAAGATCACCCGGCATCAGTCTTGCTCAACCGGCAAGAGATAGCCGTCGCGCTGAATCAGCTCGCGGATCGGTGCGGCCTGCATCTGCTCTATCCAATGCTGGGCGGCGGTATTCCTCTCTGCGCGCGTGAGCAGCACCATCGCCTGGTCGATCGCCGCCTGTTCTGCAAACCAGAGCACATCCCCATCAGCCACCGCCACTGTGCCCTGCCGCTTACCCGAAATCAGGGAAGATCTCGCAACGAAGCCCGCAGTCGTATGACCTTCCGCAATTAAACCAGCCACCAAATTCACGTTGTCGACGCGCACAACGCTGTGAAGCCAATCGGGGTCAAGGTCCGCACTCTGAAGTAGCGCCCACGCAGCCTCGCCGTAGGGTGCAAACGCCGGATTGGCGATACAAACCGATCTCGGCTGCAGAGAGGCGAGCGCATCAAGCGCCGGCATGCCAGAGCCACCCGGCCACCACAGGCCAAGCTCGCCCACGGCATAAATCTGCTGAGAGTCTGCCACTGCAAGTCCCCGATCAATCAACGCCTGTGGTCTTCGACGATCCGCTGCCATAAAGACATCGAAGGGCGCACCGTTGATGATTTGGCTTGCCAGCTTGCCAGTGGAACCGGCTATCACCTCGTACCGATGTAATGACTCGGCCTCCAAGCGCGCCGCAATCGCCTCAGCGGTATCGCGAAAATTGGCGGCGACCGCAATGCGCGCCTCGGCCGCCACCGCACCATTACTGCCCCACAGCAAGGCGCCCAGAATGAGGCAGCGAGTCAGGGTGAGCCGCAGGAAACATCGCATCACAGATAACGACCCGACCATGCTCACGTCAGGCGACACCCAATTCATCGAGCCGCTGCATCAGGTACTGCCTGGCGGTGTAGCGTGGCGAGAGCACGACATCGGGTCGAGGGTGCAGAAAGAGCGGGAGCGACATGCGGCTGACAGCAGGTTGCTCCGGCTCTGGTGTGGCCACTCGGTGTGAGGTGGAAGGCAGATAACCGCCGGTCACCTCCTGCAACATATCGCCAATGTTGACGATCAGTTGGCCGGGAGAGTGCAGTACGGAAACCCAGTCGCCATTGCGCAGTTGCAGCTCGAGCCCCGGTCCGTCTGCAGCGGGCAACAAAGTGAGCAAGTTAATGTCCTCATGAGGGGCCGCCCGCAATACTGATCGTCCTGTGGGCACGGGGGGATAGTGCAACACCCGCAGCATCGACTGCTCGCTGCCCTGAATCATCTCTCGCAACGGCTCTGTAAGCTCGCCGGTGACAGCCTCGGGCAAACTTCTGGCAATACAGCTAAGCAACTCGGCACCCAACTCGACGGCGGCATCAAAATGGTTTGCTAGATCCGCTTGCAGGGACTCGGGGCAGCGACCCCAGGGATAGAACTGGAAGTACTCTTTGTAGTCGCGTTCGTCAAAGCCCTTGGCTTGTTCAGCTTCCTGCAGCGAGAAGTAGCCATCCTGTTTCACGGGATCCATCCGGAACTCAGTGGCGCCGCCGCTGGCAAAAAAAGCCAACCACTCGCCATAGATTCTGGCGACACGTCCGTCATCGAGCGGGTGATCGACGACCGCAGCAAATCCATATTCATGCAGTGACGCCATGAACGCCGCGTCAAACCCGGGATCGGCGTAGGAGATTTGAGGAAGAGCCACTGGCGCCGACATCGCCAATCAGTCAAGCCGCGCCGAGCGTTAGGAAAAACCCTGCCAGCGCAGCGCTCATCAGGTTAGACAGGCTGGCAGCAATCAACGCGCGAAAGCCGTACCGGGAGATGTCATCTCGGCGCCCGGGCGCTACCGCCCCCAGCCCACCCAGCAAAATTGCTATTGAGGAGAGGTTGGCAAAACCACACAGCGCAAAAATGACAATCGCCTGAGAATGAGGTGACAGCTGGCCCGCCACCTCGCTGTAGCTAACATAGGCCACGAATTCATTGAGGATGAACTTCTGCCCAATCAAACTCCCCGCAAGCTGCGCCTCATCCCAGGGAATACCCAGCGCCCAGGCCAGAGGCTGCAGCAGTCCGCCCAACAGCCGCTCGAGCGTCAGCTGCTCGATACCAACCCAGGCACCGCCCGCTTCCAACATGCCGTTCACCATGGCAATGAGTGCGATAAACGCCAGCAGCATCGCCCCGATGGCACCGACCATCTGCAATCCATTCATTGCACCGGTTGCCGCAGCATCGATGAAGTTGATGTATTTCTCGCTGGCGAGTTGCTCTCCCTGCTCTGGTTCGGCAGGCGAGTCCGTCTCGGGCTCCATGAGCTTTGCCATTAATAGGCCGCCCGGTGCCGCCATGAAACTCGCCGCGAGCAGGTACTCCAAAGGCACACCCAGCGCGACATAACCCGCCATCACCGACCCTGCTATCGAGGCCATGCCCCCCACCATCACCGCAAACAACTCAGAGCGCGTCATACCGGGAATGTAGGGTCGAGCGACCAGCGGCGCCTCCGCCTGACCGACGAAAACGTTGGCGGCGGCAGAGAGCGATTCGGTGTGGCTGGTATGGAGAAGGTTGCGCAGCCCTCCACCCATGATGCGGATCAGCCACTGCATGATGCGTGCGTGGTAGAGCACTGCGATAAGGGAACTAAAGAAAATCACGACCGGCAACACGCTGAACGCAAAAATAAAGCCCAGAGACTCGGTCGGCCCCACCAACCCCCCGAACATGAACTCCATGCCCGCCCGGCTATAGGATAAAAGCACCGAGACGTAATCGGATGCAGCACCGAGTGCGGCAATGCCCCAATCAGTGAACAACGCAACGAAGCCAATGGTGACCTGAAGTGTAAATGCCAGAGAGACCGTTCTCAGGCGAATAGCAGATCGATTAGAGGACAGCCCTACCGCAACGGACAGGAGGAGAATGACGCCCAACAGGCTGATCATGAGAGTGGCCCCAGCTGAAAGCGCTACTGTACCGCGCCGACCCGGTTCTGGACACTGGCCGGCCGACATCTCCAAGGGTGAAAATAGTTTGCATCACGGCACAACCGAGCATTGCGAACAGTGGCCTGCAAGCAGGTTGCCGAGGCAAACTCGCAATCCCGATCCCGCGTGGCCCTGGCGCGAAACCCATCGCCATGGATCAGGCGAGTCGCTCAATCGAGTAAATCATTACTGATGAGACACAAATAGGGAGAAATAATAGATAAAATTTATTTAAAAGCTGTTCAATTGCTCGAAACATCGTGATTACTCCTAAAAACAACCGGCCGAGTCCGGTTTTTGAGGCGCAATCTTAGCGAATTCAGGCAAATAATCGGGGCCGAAAACCCCCTAAAAGCATTGTTTTATGACTTTAGAGAGGTAAATATTAAATAACATGCTTATAAGTTATATATTTGCAACCAAGGCGTCATAGCTGTGCACAAAAACCGTAGCCGCAGGCATGGTGACTCAATCGAATTCCCGCTCGACGCCTGCCAGGCTCGCATAGACAATAGCGCCGAAAACGGACACAGCAGCTGCCGTTAGAAACACGGCGTCCCAACCACCCGACAGATCCTGAATCCATCCTGAAACGAACACTGAGGCACTGGATGAGACCGCCGCCAGGGTATTCGTGACGCCCATCAGCAGCCCGGACTGATTGGGCGCGATATCCAGATGATTGCTGGCGAATCCCCCAATGGAGAACGCTGTCAGGGCGTTGCTCAGTGTAATGACGGTGACGCTCAGTATGAGCGAGTCGGTCAGGGTGATGGCCATCATGGCCGCGGTGATCCCAACAAACGCGAGGCTTTGCATAGTTCGCCTTACTTTCAGTCTATCGTGGCCTTTCGCAACCAGACGATCGAACAGTCGCCCCGCAAATGGCGCCATGATCAGGGAAACGATGGTGGGTGCCAGTGCCAAGAAACCGGCCAGCTGCAAGTCGGCGCCCAGCTCACGATTGACGAAAGTGGGAAACCACGACAGCACCAGATATAACGACCAGTTGATGCAGATGTGCGCGATCGCGATCGCCCACAGCGCTCTGGAGCGCAACATACGACCGACCGTGAGCCGGGGATATTGCGCATCCGATGCACTGTCGGACTGCGGTGTCTCCGCTGGTGCCTGGGCAGTCGCTGACTCAGTTTCCCACTGGGTTGGCTCGGTTGGCCGTGATCGAGCCAGCGGCGCCCATACCCCGAACCAGAGAATGCCGAGCAGGCCATAAAGATAGAAAGCGCCCTGCCAGGACCACACGCTGATCAGCCAGGGCGTGCAAATGAGCGCGATCACGCTGCCCCCCGAAATACCGGAGTTCATCAACCCAACGGCCGAGGCACGCCGGTCCGGGTGCACCCAACGGGAGTAGAGCGAATAAATCGACGGCCAGGTGACCGCTTCGGCAACGCCCATGAGAAAACGACACGCCAACAGCATCGTAATACCCAGTGCCGCCGACGCCGGTGTCAGCAGCGTGAACAACGACCAGAACAGCACCCCCAATCCCAGCACCCATTTGCCACCAAAGCGGTCGGACAAATATCCTGCAGGGATCTGTAGTGTCACGTAGCCGAGGAAAAAGGCGGACATGACCGCGCCCTGTATTGTCGGCGACCAGCCGTTGTCTTCCGCCATCGGAATAATGGCGATGGAGATCGCAATCCGGTCGATCATGCAGATGTAAACCGCCAGGACGGTCATGAATACCAGCCAGCGTGAACCCGAAGGGGACACTGCACCGGTGCTAACGTTCAACATTGAGCTTCACCATGACGGCAACTGGGCGCGCTACTGTAGAGCAAGCAGGTCGCCACAACACGCTTTTTGTTGCGGCGAGCACACGTATCTCCGGACACAAAAAAGGCGCCCGAAGGCGCCTTTTATTGCCGATTTGGGATCAAAAACGATAGTTAAACCCGACACGAATCTCCCACAAGGACGCATCGCCAATGCGCGACTCGGCGCGGCCATCGTCAATGTCATCCTGAGTGACACCGTAAGGGAAGTTCGCCTTGTACATCACCCCCCAGTCGTCGTTGAGCAGGTTGGTTAGGTTATCAATGACCACGTAAGCACTGCCGCGGTGTGAATCCGCAAAGCCCGGGAATTCCTGACTGATGCGCATATCCACTTTGCGCCACCAGCTACCGTTGTTGTCATTGCGTGTACCCGGCTCTTCGAGCACGTGCTCGAGGAAGTCAAGGTACGGCGTGAAGCCATACGCCAATACCGTGCCTTCGAAACCGCCAATGGTGGTGCTGTAAGGCACACCCGAGCTCGCCTGACCGTAGATCGAAAAGCGTGTGCGGTACTCACCGAACCAGTTCGCGGTGTAGTTAAAGACGCCAGTAAAACGGTGCTCGATGTTGTAGTTCGACGTCGACAGCACCTCTTCCTCAGGATCGTAGAAGGCACGGTTGACGTAGTTGGAGAACGCGACCGATGACGTCATCGGGTTCACGTCTTTCGCATCCGTCCACGCGTAACCCAGACGCACATCCCAGCCGTTATCGAAGGTCTTGAACAGGCTGAAGGCGAGCGATTCCGACTCGTTGCCCTTGGAGCTGTTGGTCAGCACAAAGGTGGGCAAGCGCGCTGAGTCATAGACGGGATAACCCATGTCGTTGTATTCACCCGTGAAGTC